>Ga0208315_1000649_pt1 | contig 22542 bp, 48 predicted proteins | sample MalvireepMed_215_FD_184239 | JGI IMG/M metagenome (GOLD analysis project Ga0208315, IMG submission 184239) | Marine viral communities from the Global Malaspina Expedition - Malaspina viral metaG DeepMed_215 (SPAdes) (version 2) | ecosystem: Environmental > Aquatic > Marine > Oceanic | place... | reverse complement strand
CACTTTATCTATCGTGTCCTCCGACATATCCGTAGCATCACCTTTTGCATTCTCAAGGTACTGATGCACCGCCAACTCAGCAGGATGGTTCATTATTTGTCCTCCTTTGTTAAGTCACCCAAATCTTTCTCCTGCGCCTGTGCCTCATACTGAGCAACCTCTTGTTGCATAGCATGTATCATTGCGTGTACTTCTCTATATGGTTTTGTTGCCATATAGTTAAGGACAGCCTCTAACAAAGAGGAGGAGATCACTGAAGTGTCTCCTCAATGTTTACAAACTCCTCAACAACGTCAAGAGCTTGATCTTCCGGCAAGTCCCATGCAGAGTTTAGTTCGTCACTAATCCTATTACTGTCATTCCATGACGAAATAATATACTCATTGTAGTTTGTGATCCATTCAAGAAAAGATGCAAACATAGTCTGATCTTCTTGCTCAATGGTGAGCGTATCCGAAAGGTTCAAATCTACAGCAGGTACATAGTACGAATTACCGTTAGGCAACTTTCGCTCTGCCGTTGTAGCGGTAATGCGGTGCTGCACAGGCAGTCTCTTATTTTGAAAGAGAGTTTGAAACGGACCACCCATAGTCTTGAAGGCTTCTCTGTTATCAACCTCCCAGATGAAAGGCACTTCATCAATCTCTACTGGCTCTCCTCGCACATCTAGAGGGTTGGTCAGTACCACTGTACCAAACACAACGCGCACTCGTTTGATTTGACGAATGAGGTTCTGCATATCTTCCGGCAGCGCCTTGAAGTCCTCAATATAACCAGCAGGTTTGCCGCAATTAAAGTTGCCTGAAGTGTCCTTCAAATCAATCTTCAATGTGTCTGCCATCACAGTTTTGATGAAGGCATTCTTCACATCACCTACGCCCTTGACAAAACGCTTGTACATAAAGCGTTGCATGTATGGACGAATACTAACCTCAGATGAGAAGTATGTCTGCTCTGTGTCGGGAATCTCCAGCTTATAAGTTCCTCCCTCTACAACTTCAACATTAACCTTCTTCTTATTTACTTCTGCCGTACCCATGATTGGAGTATGGTTTATCTTTAGCCGTGCAAGAGTACTCTTGGATTTGCTACTCGTAGGTGCTTCTTCAGAAATACCCATAGCTTTAGCCATCTCTGCGTAGTTGTCTGTATCAATAGTTGTTAAGCTCATTTGTGTGTTCTCCTTCATTTTAAGGTTTGCAGTTATATCACGTTAAGTCTTTTGTGTCAAGCCAATTGTTTCCAATCTTTGCCTCAAGTAACAGCGGCACGTTGAAGTCAACACCCCACTGTTTCAGTATTAATGAGTGCAAAGATTTGTTAGTATTTTCAATAACTTCTACTACATATGCTTCCTCCTGTGGATGAACATCTACGACTATGCTATCATGTACTGTGTTTACAATACAGGATTGCTTACCTTTCAGTAACTCCTCCATGTACAATAGTGCTAACGGTACGATGTCTGCTGTAGCAAATGACTGTACTGGATAATTCTTTATCTGTGTGAAGTGTGTTGGATCACCATTCCACCTACGTGACACATCAGGAAACGCAAACTCTCTGTGTGAGGGTGTTCTCACTACACCTGTATTTAAAGCTTCAGAGGCGAGGCGTGAGTGCCATTCAGATATACCCTTGTACTTGCTCACAAAGTGTCTGTAGTAAGCAGCCACGCTCTCTCCTCTGCCGTAACCAGTAGCTCCATACAGAGGAGCAAACGTATGTGCCTTTGCTTCCTGTCGAGTGGTAGGCAATCCAGCATCCGATATAACTTTGGCGGTGTAGCTGTGCACATCAAAGCCTTCAGACACCTCTCGCATGGCAATCTTATCCTGTGAGAGAAAGGCTGCTGTTCTAAACTCTAGCTGTGCAAAGTCAGCCTCAAGTATTCTGCCCCCATCAAAGCGAGATACAAATACACGCTTGATAGGAAAGGTTCCTCCACGTGGCATGTTCTGCATGTTGGGGTTGCGCCCACTGAACCTGCCTGTAGATGTCATGTGCTGTGTTAGCTGTACGTGCAACATACCATCACCCTTAGTAAAGGACTTGATGCCATCCACAAATGATGACAGATATGTATCAAGAGCACTTAGCCTACGCACATTTCTAAGAAACTTAGCAGCCTCAATCATGTTCTTACCCAAAGCTATCTGCTCCAGCATCTCAAGATTAGACTTGCTTGTGCTAAATCCATGTGCACTTACCCATTTCATGTTGGGTGCTGAGAACTTTAGCCCCGCCAACTCTGCTGTTGGACGAAACAAATACCCTACACCGTTGCAGGTGGAACACTTTGTTGGCCGTGCAAAGGGAGAGCCATCCTTCTTTGTCTTACGTACCTTACCGGCACCATAACATGAGGAGCACTGAACAGCATGAGCTTTGTACATTTTAGTGGACAGTCTGTTAACCGTACTGTTGAAGTCTGCCTTTACCATGTCATGAGTAAACGCATCTGCCCACACTTTCTTATCTTTTGGCTTACGTGAATAAATCACCCATGACAATTGTTCTGGTGAGTTTAGATTGATAGGTACATCTCCCATTAGTTCTGTAACCTGCTGATCTACAGCCGCTTCCAACTCTTCCTTCTCATTCTCAAACTCTTCCTTAACTCTAGCTAGAGCTTGCTGGTCAATCTTAAATCCTCGTTGGTATATACGAGCAAGAGATACAGCTACACGATTAGACATAACAACTGGCTCCATCAACACAGAATCGGGAGGTGTACTCAGTCTTTTGTACAACGTATCACATAACTCCTGTGTTGCATGAAGATCAGCACTAAGGTATGCGGACAGTTCATCGTGTGGTATATCTGCAACAGACACACCCTTAGAAAGATACTCCTTTAAGGTGTCTCGCTTCTTTGTGTTTAGATCATAGCGTTCTGCACAAACCTCTAGTGACAGGGGCTGCTTCTGTCCACGTTGCAGTACATACTCTGCAAGCATAGTGTCAAAGACAGGACCATCATACTGAAACCCGCTCTCCCACAGCCACACAAGATCGTGTACGATATTATGTCCTACGATAATGGTAGCTTCATTTAGTAGCTCCTGTACGCCAGCACCATCGAAACTTATAAGTCTCATGTCCTCCATCTCTGTAGGTTGTCCATGAACAGAGTTGTGGTAGATAGTGAATATCTTTTCCTCTCCCTTGTCTGTAAGTGTGCCTATCATTACGAGATCATTGTCCGGCTCAAAGGGATCGAAGTGTGTCTTGCCATCCCTCTCAGTGACAGTGTGTTCTATGTCAAGCGTTAGTTTCATTTGCTTTCTTCCCTATTTTTTTCACTGCTCTTTCATATCTGGCTTGTCTCTTCTCGTGCCGCGCCTTCATGTCAAGCCAACGTTTAAGTGGTAGTCTTTTACGTACTCGTCCTGCACTATCGGCTGGATCACCACTGTGGCTAGTTATGTGCGCCCACTTGCGCCCCTCCTTTACATACACAATACGAAGTCCGCTGCCGATACGTGGAGCTTCATCTCCCAACTGTATATCGTAATGTGTTCCGTACCTCTCCTGTTTTATCTTATCCCACAGAAGGTACTTGCTTTCAACAGGAGTTTCTCTTTGTTTAATTTTTCTGGGCCTACCTCGCTTTGGCTTACGAAGTAAAAAGTCAGGGATTGTCAGTATGTCATCGTTTAAGGTCATGGTATTTTTTGTCTCCATATAATAGTGTTATCTCATCTCCCGCATGTATAGGTGCACGAGGCAGTAAGTATCTTACTCTAACTGATGGGCCTCTGTCAAGGTTATCTCTTGTTCCTAACAAAACCCACGATAAATTAAAAGACTCAATTGCCGTTGAAGTTTTTAGAAAAACCTCGTCCTCTGTTGTTATACAATTTGGCGTTTGACTGTGGTTTATGAACGCACCTAGTGCTGTTCGTAGCCAGCCTAGATGTGGATGGTATACATGAGTAGCTATTGTATCATCATCAACAAAATCCTTTTCGGCAAACAAACCCAACCCATGTATAGTAGACTTGTTAATAGTAAATCCTATAGGTAATGCTCTTTTATTCATGCTATGTACCTTGCTGTTTTCCAATCCAACTCACAATGAATTGTACCGTGCCAGCCAGACAGTTTATTTTTTACAACATTCAAGTGCCGTTGTGAACTGTCCTCATCCTCTCCCTCTATAGGTGGGTTCTTCGCAATCAGTATCATAAGATCAGCTTCCGCTGCCTTACCTGTTCTACTACCCTCCATCATAGATTGGTTCAATGTTATCTTGCCCTCTGCTTCTGCATTTAGCTGTGACATATAGAACATAGCACACTCGTACATCTTTGCAATCTGTCTTGCATATACAACGTTAGCCTTCAACGCCTCATCTGTACGAGCAAATCCATGCATCGTTGCAAACTTGTCACCCATGTCCAACACTACAATGTCGGGCCGATATGATTTACATACACTCTCTACCCATGCCATGTCCTTGCCTGTCACATCCTTAAGAAAGATATTGTCTCTGATCTTTCCATACATATCCCATGCAGCTTTCGGGTTTTGTTTTATCTGCATCAATGTCATACCAGTGCAAGCCTGTAGATATCGTGCACCCACACGTGGTGATCCTTCCTCATTGCACAGCACCATACAGTTCGCACCTTGTGCCGCAAAGCCTTTTGGAGAAGCAATCATGCTTGCATGAAAGGATGTCTTACCTACATTAGATCGTGCACCTATCTCAACCAAATGACCAGCGTTGACACCCTCTACCTTTGTGCACAACGTAGGTATGTTAAACTTCCACCGTGTCTCCAGATCGTTCTGTGCAAGCAGGTTATCAATGGATATGTCATCCCACTCCACGTGCAGGTCAGGCATGAAGTCATCCGTGTATCTGTCAAGCAACTCACGTAGTGGCTCAAGAGTTGCACGTGTGCCGTTGACATAATCAAAACCTAGATTCGCAACCTCTTCACCCACCACCTGCTGAAACAGTTTGGATAACACCTCCTGTGCTACGTCTTTGCCTAACGGTGCCTCACGTTTTATTCTATGAAACAAATCACCATACGCTTGCTTCTGTGCTGTGGTCATAGAGGGGTTGCCCGACATGAACAACGCCTCTATCTCATCTGGTGTAACGGTGCGACTATACTTCTCCATAGCCACATCAAGTGCATGTTTGATCTTCCGAATGTCCTTACTAAACAATCTGTCGGGACACCTCGCCCCTCTGTGATCGTCGTAGAACTCCTTGTCCATTAAGGATCGTACAAGAGCTAGTTCCATATTAAATTCTCCAAGTTCTGAATGTCTCGTGGATTTCTGTACTTCAAATCGTCGCTTAATCTTAACACACTTACCTCCGAATGTATAGACCTTAGTTCCTGTGCTATGCCCAATGTCTTAGGCAATGCGTCTGGATCAAGTGCTACAATTAACTTTGCATACTGAGCTAAAGGTTTCTTATGTGCACTCTGTAATGACGTACCTAGCAATGCCACTCCTGTGCAGCTACACGTTGAACCCACCACAGCCGCACTGATAGCGTCCTCAACAATCACAGCCACTCGCTCAGAGCCGTACACATACGGCAACCCAGACTCTCCGTATCTCTTCCACTTCGGAAGCCTTTCAGTTAGTGATCGACCAGCACCATCCACCATAGTTCTGCCTTTAAATATTGGAAAGACTATTCGATGTTCCTTCACATCATACAAAGGTCTAGGCTGCATACTCTGTAGTGACCAACTATTTAGAAACCTCTGAAGGTCAGCGTGTTTGCAACCCTGCACTATGTAGTCGGGTTTATTCCAGACAGGATCATTATCCTCTCTCATGCGTATGGTATTTCGTATGTCATCTACACTCAGATAGGTACGAGTGCCACCATGCACAAAGCAGCCAGCTTTGTAGCAGTTCCACACAATCATTCCATTCTTGTTGGTTACTGTAAACGTTTTAAATCCGTCGCAAACAGGACAGTTACGTCTAACCGTAGCTCCGTTTGCCACATCCAGATCATCTACAAAGTCTCTTATGTTCATGCTATTCTCCTACACTACTTAACAACTCCTCCGTTGTCACAAAGTGTTTAACAAAGTTCTGCATGTCATCGTCCCACCATTCGGGTGACGCTCTGCCTTTATTCCACCTAGCGAAGTATGCTTTCTCTCCCTTGTAGTAGTTACGGTATGCAGCAACGGGATCACCCTCGACCTTGTACTGGTCAGGCATACACTGAGGAAAGGGTATTGGTGGTTTTACAATACTTGTTTCGTCTGGCACATCATACGCAAAAGCCTCCCGCATACGCTCACTTGCATGGTGCTTGCCATAGCGGTGTGTGTACTCCTTGCACAGATGCTCAAACAATCTGCGTGTCCAAATATAGTTGAGAATACCATGCCGTACCCACACAGTAGATGGATGATTTTTGTGAGCCATTCTATACATGCCGTGCTTATTCGCATACTCACTGCTACTGTCTGTCATACGCCACGCTGTAGATAGCATCTGTGCAGTCTCCAGTATCATCTTGACAACGTGCTTGTCACAGTGCATCTCCGCACATTCTTGTGGATCGTCACTTAGCCTAAAGATGTTCATTTTTCTTCCGTGTCTGTGTGAATATAGAAATCTTTTATTTGCTTACCTCCAGTAAGGTAAGTGTCATTGGCACAAGGCTCCATTCTATTTTCAATTTTTATAACTAGCGTCTTTGTTCTTTCTACCAGATAAGATATCAATTGTTTAATCATTTTGTATCTCCAGTTCTCTTATTTTAGTTTGCAACCAGCGAAGCACCATAAGATACTCTATGTCCTCTTTATCTGTTCTTGTCATTAAAAGTTCTTTCTCATCCTTAAGTATGTAAAGAACATTGGACTGTGCTGTACTCAACATTATGTATCACCTTTCATGTGGCAAGGGTCTATGCTTTTACCATGATTTTGTCTCTGTGTCAATGCAGAATTTGCGCTGGCATAGGTGTGCGTAAGGTAGGGCTTAACGCTTTGTGGATTGACATGACCCGTCACTGACATGATCTGTCCCATAGATACACCTGCATCATTCATCTGTGTTGTACCTGTTCTTCGCAGGTCCATGAGCCACAGTTCAGTCGGTAGCTCTGCTGCTACTATGACCTGTCTGCTCAACTTAGACAAACGTTGTTTGGTGTAAGGAATAAACTCTCCCTTTACAGGTGTCATCATGGGAGCCACATACTTCTGAAAGCCAAAGTCCTCATGCTGTTGTGTTAGCATGTTGATCAACTCACTGGATATGGGAAGGCTAACCTGTCCTCTACGCTTCGACTGCTGTAAGTCAAGCCTCTTTGCGTCAAGGTCAATGCTATCCCATTCCAACATACGCATGTCACCCAATCTTTGCACCCATTCGTATGTCATCTGTGCGATAAGCCCAACGTTGCGCCACCGCCACTCACCATATGCCGTGTCGAGAAACCGTACAACATGGTCGTGCTGCCATACAACCTTACGTTGTATAGGTGTTTTTCTCTTGACATATGCAAAAGGATTAAATGTGACGTACTCTCTGTCGATAGCGTAGTTGTACAAGATAGAGGCGGCTGCACATACGTGGTTGGCATAAGGCACACCACTGTGTATCCATTTCTCATATGCACCTTTTGCACGTCGAGTTGTTACATCAGAAATCCTAGCATCTTCAAGTGTTTGCACCATGTTATTAAGAAAATACATGTAGTCTTTCTGTGTAGATTTTCTTAACAGAGTGAAGTTACTACTGTTGCAATAATCACGCACTAACAAAGATAGTTTACTACCTTTGCGAACATCTAATATTTCTGCTTGACTTTTACGCCACTCATCTATCTTGGCATTGTGCTCACGAGCAGCCGACCTTGCTGCTGACAGATCAGGCCCAAGCTCCACACGCTCAACAACACCAGCAGTTATAAACTTCTGTGGTGGGTTGAACCTGTATGCCTTTGTCCCGTCTGCTAGTTCACGTACCTGTGTAAATCTAGGTAGTTTCATACTTATGCCTTTCCGTAGTGTATGTCCTGCCCCTCAAGCTGATTTCGTATCCCGTGTACGAAAGAACCCGTCATATTTAGGATAGTCCCGCATAAACTTACGTCCGTAATAGGCTCTGTGGTTGTTGTTCAGCTTGAACTCATCCCCGCAAGTCTCTATGTCGGTGTGCCACCTTATGCGTTCAAAGATTGCGTTGACGGAATAGTTCTTACGTCCAGCTTGGATGGCTTGAAATGTGAACCGCTTGAATAAATTGTACACTAGCGGGTTGTCATGGTGAAATTTTTGCCACTTGGCGTGTAGACCATCATCAAATATTTTATTAGTCATCTGAATACTCCTTCGGAACTTTGCCCCATCCAACGGTTCTATCCCACTGCCTTTGTGTGTAGCTGTTACAGCTACTGTGGCATGTCTTGCATTGCTGCTGCAATCCATGCGGACTGCCCCATGCTAATGCAGAAGACTGTTCATGGAATACTTCACCACACGTAGCACACCTCCATTCTCCTTTGTCTGTTGGTGTGTAGTCTTGCGCTCCAGCTATACCTGTGCCCTTCATTGCATTCTCCTACATTAAGTAACAAGATGTCATAACCGTATAAAACAAATCACCTATATGTAAGACTCGTTTTGGATTTTCTATATTATGTTCTCTCATATAAGTGAACTGCAACTCGTATGCCTCTTCTTCTCTTTTTTCTCGACATTCGTATTCATCATTTTTCTGTAGGTGATGCACCAATTCGTGTAACAAAACACTTCTATCCAATGCCTCAGTCTTGTTCCAGTCATTCCTCAGATAAATTATCTTATCGGGAATGTAGTACAGTGCTTTTACTTGAACTTCGGTGATGTCTTTAGGCATTTTCATATTCATCATCGAATGCATTTCTTCAGATGAAATAAATTCTACTTTTGGTAACACCACTCCCTCTATGGGTAAGGAAGAGTTAACACCTATCCAAAAAAGTAATGAGATCATAAGTTCTTTCATTCTTATGCTACCTCAGTGTACATAGGGATAAATTCTACACACATTTCCATAGTACATTGAGAGATTAAGTAGACGATAAGTGCCCAGCAACCTCCCAACACAACCCAAAACAATAGTGTAATAAAAAATTCTTTCGTTTCTTTCATTGTCACACTCCCGCAATACATGAAGCAACTGCGTAGGCGATGAGTGCACACCACATCGCCCACGCAAACCCTAACATAAAATCGTGCATCACTAAGCTCCAGCTATACCAGTTCCGTTCATTTGTTGAGCACCAGCAGAAGAGTAATCAATGCTAGTACAGCCACAGCATAACGTGTGAGTAACTGTTCCAGTTTAGTTATCTGAACTGTTTTATCACGCAAACAAGCATAATAGCTACGGGCGGCTGTTCTTAAATCCCTTTCGATTTCGTTATCATTCATTCATTCTGCTCCTATAAAATAAAGGCGAAGGCGATGAGGATTAACCCCACCGCCCACGCAAACCCTAACATAAAATCGTGCACTACGCTGCTAGTTCAAGTGCACGAAACTGTGGTGTGCTGATCCACTTGCTAACGTCCTGCTCTCTGCGAAACATAGACTGTGCCTGTGTATCGTTGCCCGTGTCACGCAGTTTGAACCCGTTGTTTTCATTCGCGTGAGAAGAGTAGTTAGTGAAGGCACTGTACAGTGAGAACAGATTATGCCCACGTGTTGCTGCCTCTGAAAAGTACACACTTAACATCTTGTCAGCCTTGCTGTCAGATGACATCACCGTACTCAGCAATTCCTCCACCTGTACCGCACCAATGTGAGTAGAGGCCCACGTCTGTAGCTTGCGACCATGCTCGTAGAAGTCCTGTTTGGCACGGCGTAGTTCGTTGATGAACCTGTCCAATGAGAACAACAGAGTGTTCTTACGACGCACCGTATCGTACTCACCACTAATCATGCCGTTGGTGCAGAAGAAATCAATACCACCATAGAACACTTGATTGGAGCATGACCCATCAATGCCATGCAGAGCAATCACACGCTGTGCAATCTCAGTCTTATGCTTACTCGTCTCGACGTTAACCTTCACGTTAGGAAAGGTAGTGTCCATCATAGCCCAAGACCCGTTGCGAGCAGTGCGAAATGTAACTCTTACATCCTCCAAATCGGGAGCATTTAGCTCTTCTATCATGGTGTCCTGCACACCCCGAAAGAAATCTGGGTGGCTGGCACAATTAAATTTGTGGCCCACTGTGTCAAGGTACTGACCCGTGTTTCCATTTACCACATACTTTTTATGTGACACTTTTGTAGGCTCAAACATTACGGGAAAGTCTATGTCTTCTGGAATGTCTCCGAAAACATCGTTGCTCAACGCATTATACATCTGTGTATTCAACATTACTCAGTCTCCTCTATTGAGATACGGTACGGACTGCCATCAGTCCGTTTCTTAAAAACAATTACTGTTACTTTGCTGCCATTCTCTTCTTCGCAGAAGTAAAAGTCAGCGTCACCATATGCATGGTCGATGTCTGACATTTGTTTACGTATTATATAATCTACCATGTGTGCGTCCTCTCAATTCTACTACCATTATACTGATATCATCTCAGTTGTCAAGCACTTTGTACAAAATAAATTAAGTGCAACGTTGCACCTATTTCAGATACGTGTGACCGTTCAGAACGGCAGTCACAGTCATTCTCTTCGCCCACTTGGGCATAGGTATACGTTTATGTGCATAGTAATACAGCGCACCATCTACACGATCCTCACCGTACCCATTGTACACGAGGTAGGCAGCTATGACTGCATCTTCCCATCCTGTCAGGTTGTGTACTGCATCCGACTTGCCATCACAGTACCAGCTAAACTGACACTTATTAAGCACAGGAAAATACACACGCTCCTCATTAGGCAGTGTTGCATCCTGTCGCGTGCGCCAACTTTCGCTTACTGGTCCCTCTGTTACAACTTGACATACAGTAGCATGTATGTGTCTCTCGACACGGTTCATTGCTACCTGTGACACAGCCAGCATCTCATCCATACCCTCTCCTCGCGCCTCATGATAGGCATTTAAAGCGAGGCAGTAGAGTTCTTCATGAGTATCTACTGGGTCAGCATACGAGTTTGGAACAACTAACCCCATGACAATTTGTGTCAAAAAGGTCAGTGCTGGCAAAGTGACTTCAATCATATCCGAAACTCCTTTACATAGGCCAGTTCAACAGAGGCGAGCGGGTGTTGGCTCTGTACCAACTCAATGGCGTACTCCGCCGCACTCACCCAATCGCTTGCCTCATACTTCTCGTGGTCAACTTCCACCTCAACCTGATGATAGTTGTCTACCTCAACTCCTACGTGATATCTCTCTTGCGTTGCCATATCTATGCTCCTTTTCCTGCTGCCGTACACGCCGCTGTTTACGGCGTTGTTGCTTCCAATCGTCCTGTTGTTTGGTAGCTGTTACTCGTTTAAGTTTACCGTTCCGCATCTTCGACTGCGCGTCGTATGTGCTGCCGATCATCTGACTTTCCCTTTCGTGTGTATTTAGTCCGATCACGGGTAACACGCAGCCGAAACTGCGCGTCCTCCAGTGAGTGTGCTTCAAGGTTACGCCGCCTTAACTGTCGGCGCTTTCCTTTTAACTTTCTTGTGTATGTCATCACGTTCACCTACTGTGCTAATGATCCGCTCGACATTGTAGAACGGGTTATTATACAACGAGCCACCGTATACTGTCAACGGAAAGTATGAGACATTGTGACCTTCTGCAATCTTTAGAAAGTTACCGCCTGTAAACTTGATGCCACCTTTGCGGTCTTTCTTTAACTTCAAGGCTGTCACCTCTGCGTAGAAGCCCTGCCATTTATTCGTGTCACGGTTAATGGTGGGTGTAAGACCCTCTGAATACAATAAGTCTAACACCTTTCTGACATTCACATCCCCTTCACACGCAAGTGCTGAGAGGTTGATACCTTCATCACATACAAGCACGGGCTTCTTCGTGAAGAAACCTTTAAACCATGCCACGATACGTTGCCACAGTGTCGGATAGGTCAACTTATCATACTGACCCATATACTCATACATCTTACCCATAGTCATCTTAGTTCTCCTTTGTGTATCCATTTGAACAATATAAAGGTTGGTATCCTGTAACTAGAATAGCATCCGGCGCAATCCAAAGAGCAAGTGTTTGGATTGGTGGGATGGCAGGGTTAGGTTCAACCACACCCGTACTTAGCGCAGTGGTGTCCTTTAAATTTTTCACCTTAGTTCTCCCAATCTCTTAATCTCTGTCAATGCAGCGTTTACATTATCATAGAGTTTCTTATCGCATGTGGTCAAGATGATACTTGAGACTGCACAGATGTTGTCTACTACTATGATACCTTCATTATCTACAATACCATACCAATCCTTTCTCTCACTCTCCCTAACCATAGTATCGTCCTTTGTGAGTATTAACCTTACTGAGTACATTACTTAATCCTCATATATGTTGTTGCGAATTGTAGGCTCATCAAACCCGTAGTGCACCATGTTGTACACATATTGGTCATCCGTGTGGCGCTCATTCCACCACATCTGCGTGTACCAATCAATCTTACGCTGCGCGAACTCATCCTCCGAAATAATCACACAGGTATTCCTATCACCTCGTCGCGTTCCAGCATGGCCTTTTCGTTTAGGCATTGCTCTATCTCCGATATCAATTTATCCAATCTCCAATTAGGTGTATGGCTCTCACTGTATAGAGGCATAAGTTGCGACAACGCTTCACGCAATAGCACCTCCATACGCAGAAACATTTCTTCCTGCGCGTGGTCTATGTCATATGATCTAGTCACGGTCCATACGCTCCCATGCTCTCTGTTCAGCTAACAGGCCAGCTTTTTCGATATCATACCCCAATGTCAACAGGCGGTCCATCTCCTCTTCAAACAAATCCTCAATCATACTTTGCACTTCGTTTGGTAAACTCATCATCGTTCCTTTCTGACTTCGGCTGTGGTTTCGATCCATACGTGTGCGCCACATGACAGGGGCTTGTCGGGTCTGTACACAATTCGAGATGGCCCGTCAACGTATAGTTCATAGGCATACGTATTGCTTTTGGACGTTTTACATGTAAGCACTGGTTGCGGAGCTTCGTCAGGATGTTTACGATTCCGCTTGATGATGTGCTGGTTCACATGTATGCGCTTGATGGTCATATCTCATTCCTCATTCATTACAAGGTAATTTAACAGGTACTTGGCACGGTTAATACACTGCCGTGCTGTCTCCACGTCACCATACGCCATGACCTCCTGTGCATCTGACAGAATTGACATAATAAACATGGCATCTCCATGCCTTCCCTCCACACCTATTTTGCATGGAAATGTCACGGCCATCTGGCGAAGCTCATCACTCGACATGCCAAACATACGTTGGTCACGCTCGTCACGTTCTATCTGTGATAACGACATCTTAATTCTCCGATTGTTTGTATTGTTCCCCATAACGGTCACAGCGCCAAATAAGTCCTTCGCTGTCATCCATTATCTGCGCGGTAGCATAGGCATCTTCAACGTCATCCGTGAAGTACCATGTGGTGTCATCGTCTCGCGTATCTCTAGGCTTGACGACATACTCGTACCACTCCGTGTTCTGATATACTCTCGTTCCGTAGTGATACTTCTTAAGAAAGCGCATAGTTTCCTCCGTTATGTTTGGCTCTACCTAGAGCTAGTGAATAGGATAGGATACATTGGCAACATCACTTGACCAACATGCTCGACAATCTCCACATGCATTGCCTTGAGTACGTGCTGGGCAAGTGTGACCATGTGGCACGTTGTGCTTGTCGTGCACTGTGCTTGTCGTAACTTGTGGCACATTGTCAAATGCACTCAAAGGTTTGTCGTTCACCATTGGTGCCGACACACGAATGTTGAGATTAGTTGGTATATGATCCGCACCATATTGTTTGATGAAGGCAAGCAGAGTTTTGACCTCACGTGTGGGCAACCAATGCTGCACATTGGGTGTCTGCCGTGCTACTTCGCAGACACTGGCGAGAAACTGCACGTTTGGAACGTCACCACTATCCAGCCACCTATGCTCCGCATATCCCATGCGGTTGATTTGAAACACCATAGCGTCTTGCCACAGTGTCGGATCAAGCGCCAGTGTTGCCACAGTTTTGCTTTGATTGTTACCCCATCCCATGTTGACGGATGGACGCAGCTTTTGTATGCGTCGAGCATAGCACTTGAAGCATACGCTACCCTCGACATTGGCAAGCCGTGATCCTACGTTGCACTCGAAAGCATCAAGTGCAAACGTGGAACCGGGCATCTTAGTGTTGCCTTTTGATACCTTGCCACCAATTTCGATGGCAGCTTTTAGCGTTGTGATATCTGGTTGCGTGTAGCATGTGCTAGATGCAGGTATGTTCGATGCTGTACATTGCATAGTCAACTCCGTTGTTTGGCTCTAGGTAGAGCTTGTGATTGCCTTGTGTGTATGTATACCTAAGTGATCTCTTTCACAAGTTCAAGAGATCACGTAAGGTATACTATACATTTCCGTTGTTAGGTTAAAATTCACCATAACCGGCAGAACGTGCCGCCCAATTGTCGGCCCTAATATTGGCCTCATGCTGGCGAATGTCACGCATCTTGCGCTTATCAGATGCACACTCGTCACAGATGGCGCGTTCGCCATAGACATCTGTGTAACCGCATGGTGTAAACACCTCGCGGACATCGTAACCGCTAGGAATGAAATAGGACACTTTGTTGTCACACATAATTTAACTCCGTTAAGTTTGGCTCTAGGTAGAGCTAGCTACTCGTCCTCTCCGAACATGTCATTCTGACATGATTGGCACATGCCGCTGATGCCAAATTCTCGCACACTGATTTCATCTGTGAAATCCTCCATGCGAACCGTTGTGTTGCACATGGCACATGAACCACGCTCCACACGAGCGATAGCATCACCAAATCCAGCACCGATCATGATATCTTTATTCATCTCATTTGCTCCTCTATATGTATACCTACGTGTTTCCTTTCACAAGTGTTCAAGGAAACACTAGGTATACTATACAACTAAAAGGCTGGAGAAACCACACCAGTGTCACCATACGAGTAAACACCTATATGGCGCTCGTCACCACAAGACTCACACATGGCACCGTTATCCTGCTCAAAAAATATCTCCACGACAGTCCAACGCTGCTCCTCTTTGCTCCACGTAACATCGGCGTTAACGCGAATATCCTCACCACCACATTCTTCGCACACGTAATTAATCATCGTTTCAACTCCGATGTTAGGCTCTAGCTAGAGCTTTTGAGTGAAGCAATCCTGCTTCGCATACGAGCAATCATCTGCTCGTGTTCCCACTTTTGCATGGCACGAGCATTATGTACATCCGCTCGCCATGCAATGCGCTTGTTCTCCAGCGTTTCCGCATCGGGCATCACGTCGATGCTGCCGTATGAGCTACGCAGAATGCGATGCGTATCGTATGTGCCGAATGGTCGTTTTGCCATGCGCTCAACTCCGTTGATGTTAGGCTCTACGTAGAGCTTAGTTGGCAAGATTGCCACCGATAGGCTGGCACCGAAGGTGATACCAGCCTAGCAGAAGCGACCTTATGCAGCAATCTCTGAAGTCAGAGGATTGGTTTCCTCGAAGAGGTCGATGATCTCGTCGATGACACCATAGACCGACTTGCCATCACGTGAAGCCAATGCATGAATGGCGACAGCGATAGCTGATACATCGAGGGTTGCACCTTCGGTGGTTGCATTCTCTGATGCTTCACCTTCGGTGGCTTCACTCTCGCTCTCACTTTCAGTGGATGCTTCAGCTTTCTCCGCTGCTTTAGCAGCCTTCGCCATAGCGGTCTTGAGTGCCGATACATTCGTGAAGCCTTTCTTTGAGGCTTTGATGAACTCTCTCGCTTCGGTTTCGTTTTGAACGAACCAAACCCACTCACTCCGCAGAGCGGAGGAAACCTTGTCAATGCCTAGCTGCTTCAGCGTAGCTGATGGGAGCCTCTCGACCTTAAGTGCTGCTCTTGCAGCAATCTGCACTTGAGCCAATCGAACACCAAACCCATCGGGTTTGATATCACGCTTGAACCTGCCACGATCCGCCTTGTCACGCTTGGCGAACTCGACACCAACTTCGTTGGCATCTTCGATCAGTACTTCGTACTCTGTCGGGTCGAGGGTTACTGTGGTTTCGGTGGTCATTTCTCTATCTCCTATTCCAAGTGTATCTAAGGTATCTTCTCACAAGAGATCGAAGATACCGCAGATACACGTAAGGAATAGAGAGATAACTGTCAAGGGGTTGGTGAAAATAAATTTGATTGCCATTCAGCGCACGGTTGCAGGAACGAAGTTCCGAAACTCATGTGCGGAATTGGAAAAGGACCACTACGGTAGTAGGGGGTAGCCTCTAGCTAGAGCTTGTCGAGATATGGTTTTCATTTTATGCATCGTCAAAGACGATGTGTTGGTTTTGAAAATGCTGTGTTCACACCATGCTTTGCATGGAAACTGATGAACCAACAGTTTCTAGCTTTAGCTAGAGTATTGATATCATTGCCTTTATTACATTTATGGTGTTTACACCATGCCATCCTGCCTTCACCTTGCGTCACATGATGCATCACGACCACCGACTGCATTATGCGGCGGGGTGGGGCGAGGGCCAGTGCGGGTGCGGGCGTATATATGCATGAATAACTACACAGATCAGGAAAATGAAGTGTTAACCACTAGAATTACTTACAATACATATACACCTTGCGTTACACAGATGCGTGTTTCTTACCGTTCCTAGTACAGGGGCAGGACGGCATCTTATGTAACACAATTAATGTATCCTTAATACCACATATGTTAATTAATTTTATGATACATGTATTTTATGCTTGACACGATCTGAAATATGTGTATAATAGTACCATACACTTTAAATGTTACACTAAAGTGTTTTCTATATATTTCCTTAAAAAATCACTTATCTAAAAAAACTTTGATATCACCTAAATGATACACTTTAACTGTATCACTATAGTGAGTATCTTTGTATTATTATAATAATAAGGTATTGACATTTGTGTTTAAATCAGTAAAACTATATCCTGAAGCGAAAGAACCTGTATTGGAAAAGTTCTATGAGGCTCTTCGTACTAATAAGCTTCATAAAATTCACTTACCCCATAGCTCTGTGTTCTATGTACGTGCTGCAATAGAAGCGGATACGGGTGTTCGTTATTCTTTGGCGCATGTAGAACGTGCTATGAAACAAGAAGGATTTGTATAATGCCAAGCCATTACGGACTACCAACAAGAAAGCCTCCAGTACCATCTCAACAAGAAGCTGTGATTAAATTTGCTGAGAGTGAAAATCTTTCCGATGAGCAAACACGAGCACTATTAAATATGTCAGCAGAACAACAAAGAGCATTTATAGCTATGGCACAAGAAGGTACGCAAGATTTAACAAAAGAAGACTTGCGTAGAATAATGAATCCAACTAAAATGGCAAAGGGTGGTTTTCCCGATCATAACAAAGACAATAAAATGACACAAGCAGATGTTCTTATGGCAAGGGGAGCTATTCCAAAACCTAAAAAAGCAGCATACGGTGGTTTAATGAAAGCAAAGAAAATGCGTGGCGGTGGTATGGCAGGTAAGAAGCCTCGTGTCGGTAACATGGACTACCGTAAGGGTGGCATGGTGTACAGCACTAAAGTTAAAAGGGGTTAATTGTTATGGGAATTATATCTAAAGCGGCAAAAGCGGCGAAGGATCGTGCTAAAAAAGAAGCAGAAAGACAGGCAAGGCGAAGAGCAACTGATCCAACTCTTCCGGCAGATTCAGACCCAGAGATGGGCGCAGATGTGCTAAGAGAAGGTCAAGTAGTAAAAAGAGGAGAAGGCAAGACAGACCTGTTAAGTGCAAAAGAACGAAAACTACGAGATGATTTTTTTGATTTAAAGCCACGTGACCGTAATGCAGAACGTGCTAAAGGAAGGGAGAGTAAATTTGCTCCGTATTTTGCCGCGCAGCGAAGGTTAGATAGACAAGTAAGGAAAGCAGATGATTTTGTACCAAATGATCCTTCTCTACGTGTGCAAAAAACAACGACGGATTCTCCATCGAATACTGTCATGATTGATGGTAAACGCTACAAGAGAGGAGATACGAAAGATGTAGAACAGGCAAGAGCACTAGCACGGGTAAAAGAAAAATTACTAGAGCGTCCTGCTGCAGAGGGTATGAAAAAGGGTGGGCTAACTCGTAAACAAACTAATAGAAAACGCAAGTCTACAAAACGAAAAAATATTACAGCATCTATGCCAGCCGCAAGAGGTGGCCTAATGAAAACGGGCCACAAGGATTATCGCAAAGGCGGTATGTTCTACGTAGGCGGCACGTCAGCTAAAGTTACTCCTATTAATAAAGGTAAAAAGTAATGCCTGTAGTTACTGTTAAGGGAAAAAAGAAACATCTTAAGTATCCTGCTAACTGGAGCAAAATGTCTGCAAAGCAAAAGGCTGCATGGATCAGAGGTAAAAAAGCAAAGATGACAAAGAAAGTATGAAGTTTACAAATACATATACAGTTAGAAAACGTAGAACACGTAGACATAAGAAAAAAGGTTTAAGACATAGAAAAAAACTAGGACCGAAATCGTCGTTACGTGTACATACGTAACTATTTAACTCAAAAACGACTTAAAAATTTAATTTCAAGTAGTAAAATTTAAATGTCAAATGCCGTAAGCCTTACAGAAAAAGCAAGAAGTCATCTATTAAATATATGTAATGATGAAAAACAAAACTATATACATTTATCTGTAGCTGGCGGGGGGTGTGCAGGATTTTCCTACAAATGGGATTTTGCAAACGAGTATAAAGCTACCGACGAGGTTATAAGTATAGAGCAGGACAAAAAACTAATTATAGATGGTATGTCTTTGATGCATTTAATTGGTATGGAGATAGACTATAGAAAAGATATCTTTGGTTCGATTTTACACATAAACAATCCAAATGTAACATCTAGTTGTGGTTGTGGAGAATCGTTTAATATATTTTAATGTTACAATATATATTAGATGCCTACTTTATACTTTATTTTACTAATATTAATTTTAGTACTTTTTGTTATTAGGACTTGTATTATAGATATATTTGTGATATAATGAGTGAACATGAATCAAAAAATATAATCTTTTTAGAAGAGGTCATTCAACAAAAGCTACGTAAAGAAAAAGAGATTGCTTTTTACGAAGAGGAACTTGTAAAGCTACAAGTAAAGTTAGATTTTTTAAAAAGTGAAATTAAACTTACTAATTTAATTATAAACCTCGTAACCTCTGAAAAGAACTTGGATATTCAAAAAGTTCCACAAGAATTAAGTGTAGTGGAATATCTTGATCAAAAAATAAAGGAATGAAACATGGCTTGCTCTTGTAAGAATTGTAATAACCCTGATTGTTCTTGTACAGGACAAAATTGTAATAGCTGTAATTGTAATTGCCATCATGATGAAAACTTTAAAAATGATATGCTGTGGAATAGTTTTCCCGATTCTGCATATAATGATATGTGAGTACACATGAACCGTAAAGAACGTAGAGCGAAAGCTAAAACAGAAAAGACAGAAACAAAGAAAGAATACAATCCGCTAGAAAATTCTAATGACCAGCCTTTCAAGGATCACATGCTTCATATGAAGGAAGCACATGATATCGGGCATCTTTTATGGTTACTAAATACGGGGCGTCTTTCACTTCCATACCATCATCAGCATGAGGAAGCATTAAATTTAAAACTTCCCTTTGATGTCATTTCAAAAAATTACTACAAGACACAACCAAACATTGTAGTCATTGATGACTTTATGAATCTGGAAGCACTGCAGAAACTAAAGAACTACTGTCTTGAGTTTCCATTCTGGAATACAATCTATGGCAGAGGATACTTAGGTGCCTTTCGACAAAATGGATTTACACCACAAGCTTTAGAAACATTAGCTTTGGAGATGGTGCAGAACCTACCCGATATATTTAATACGACTAACAAACGTAATCTAGCTCAGATGTGGGCGTTTAAGTATGAGTCGAAATGTCCCGGCATTGATGTACACGCAGACTTTGCTGCTGTTAATGTAAACTTCTGGATTACACCTACAGAAGCAAATGCAGACTACGACAAAGAAAAGGGTATTGGTAAAACAGGGGGCATGTGGATTTGGGATACAGGTGCTCCTCCTGATTGGGACTTTAATAGGTATAACGGCGACGACAAAAATGAGGTTATGGAATATCTAGAAAAGCAACAGTCAAAAGCTGTATATATTCCGTATAAGTACAATCGTTGTGTTATGTTTGATTCTAATCTGTTTCATAAAACAGCAGATATAAACTTTCTTCCGGGGTTTGACAACAAAAGAATAAATGTAACGATGCTATTTGGTCAACGTGAAAATACTGGAGTAGAACCACAAGATATGGTAGAAGCTGAAAAGTTACGAAAAATGACTTCTCAATCTATTTTAGAAAATTTTGATTTAGAAACAGGTAAAATTAAATCTGTTATGGAGAAGGTTGTATAAATATGTCAGATGATATTGGTGTACCCGACAAACTTGCATGGCAGCATAATCGTAGGCGTTTAGCTTACATAGCTATGGCAACAATGGTATTAACAATTATTTCAAGCTTTGTGTGGCCGGAACGTGCATCACAGGTACCAGCAGCAGAAATGATTTACATTTCATTGGCTGGTGTAATTATGGCATTTTTTGGAGCAGATGCTGTAGTCTCACGAAAAAAGGGTAAGTAGATTCTTACTCTGTTAGGCAGTGTTCTGGGTTTTGGGACTTCTATAATTCCTGAAATTTTAGGTTACTTTAAACAGGCACAAGCTAATAAACAAGAACTTGCAATGCTGGAAGCAAAAGCACAGTATGCTGTACAGCTTTCAGAATTAAAACTTAAGGAGCTAGATGCAGAAGCTGATATTGCTGAGACAAAAGGGTTGTATGCTCACGATACAGAATTAGCAAAACGTGGTGGTTGGGTTGTAGGGTTACAAGCAAGTGTAAGACCCGTTATAACTTATTTATTTATGGGAGCATTTTTAGCTGTCAAAGGTGGTATGATTTATTCATTGATTACAAATCAGGGAATTGATTGGACAACTGCTTTAGAAGTTTCATGGGACGCCGAAACACAAGCCCTATTTGCCGCTATTATGTCTTTTTGGTTTGGTAATAGGGCAATGGGTAAAGCAAGGGCAGCAATTAAGAAATGAAATGAAATATATGGAAATAAGTATAAGTTACTTTAAAGAAATAATGATAGAATTAATTATTGTTTTTCTGATTATTTTTTCTATTTTTTATTCAAATATTGCATACTCACAACAAATAATACAGGATGTTGTTCCTGTACAGGGACCAGCAATGTTTTGTGGAAATAAACTTGATTTAAAGAAAACTATAGATTCATATAGAGAACAAGAATTTATTATTTTATCTGGAGCAATGACAGAAAATAATTCTGTATATTATATTTTACATAGAAATCCAGATACAAGCTCATGGAGCCTAATAGCTTATAATATAAGAAATGCTCCAAAAGAGATTGCCTGTTTAATGGGAGGAGGATCAAAGTCCTTTATTGCTCCAGATATTACTTCTCTAAATTATATGTTGCAAAAACAAAAGGAGGGTTATGATAAGCCTTTTAATCCTGCTAGTGAAAAGACAAGCTAATGACTACAAAGAAAAAGAAACCCGCAAAGAAAAAGAGTGGTGCAAAACCAACTAACCCTACACTCTATGCAAGAGTTAAGGCAGAAGCAAAACGTAAGTTTGATGTGTATCCAAGTGCCTATGCAAATGCTTGGCTAGTTCGTACCTACAAGAAACGTGGAGGTGGTTATGCCTAAACCTACAGGTGGCCTTACTGCGTGGTTTGGTAAAGGCCCAAAAGGTGATTGGGTAGACATAGGTGCTAAAAAGAAAAAGGGAAAGTTTCAAGCTTGTGGTAGAAAATCTACGAAGACAAGTAAACGAAAATATCCTAAGTGTGTACCTAGAGCTACAGCAAATAGAATGACAAAGGCACAAATAACAAGTGCCGTAACAAGAAAAAGAGCAGCAAGTAATGTAGGTGGCAAACCTAAGAACGTAGCCACATTTACAAAAAGAAAAACAGCAAAGAAGAAAAAAGCTTAAGGATATATAAATTATGAAAAAACTTACAGATGCACAGAAAGCAAAACTTAAATCTCATTCAAAACCACATAAAAATAAAAAGGGTCAAACAGTAGACGGACATTCACCAAAGCATCTTAAGGCTATGAAAGTAATGATGGAACATGGTATGTCCTTTGATAATTCCCATAATGCTGCTATGAAAATTATGGGAAAGTAATGTTTAAGTATGATAGAGATGAGTTAATTAAACAAATCGCACATCACGAAGGCATAGTATTAAAAGTTTATAAAGATAGTTTAGGA
>Ga0208315_1000648_pt1 | contig 22568 bp, 35 predicted proteins | sample MalvireepMed_215_FD_184239 | JGI IMG/M metagenome (GOLD analysis project Ga0208315, IMG submission 184239) | Marine viral communities from the Global Malaspina Expedition - Malaspina viral metaG DeepMed_215 (SPAdes) (version 2) | ecosystem: Environmental > Aquatic > Marine > Oceanic | place... | reverse complement strand
CGCAGCCGGTCACGCAGCCGGTCACGCAGCCGGTCACACAGCCCGTCACACAGCCCGTTGTGCCCGGTGGTGGAACAGCCATCGACCCCGGCAACCTGTTCGGTCTAACACCAGAGCAACGCCTCGGAACCGCCCTTGCAGGGATTCGACGCCGGTCTGGCCGGTTGGGAACCGACTACGATACGCAACTTCGCGACATCGGGAAGGCTTACGGCAGGGGAGTAACCGGGTTGGAAACCGGGTATGCACGCCGTGGCATTCACGATAGCGGTATTCGCCAGAAAGGCTACGCCGACTATTCTGCGATTGCTGGCCCGAGCGGCAGGCAGGAACAGGATTTGTTGACTGGGTTGTATTCCGGCATGACTGATGTTGTGGGTCAAGAATTGGGCGCCTTGGGCGCCTACGGTGGTGAGCAATGGGGGCGTGGGCTGGGCGCTGCTACCCAGTCGATAACGGATGTTACTGGGAATGAGGCGTTGCGTCAGTCTTTGGCCCCGTTCTTGAAGGAGGCGATGGCATAATGGCTACACAATCAAACCCAGACCTAAGACGGTTTCTTGATGAAACCTACGATGTTACACAGCAAGACGATGGCGGGTCTTTTTGGAGTGGTCTAAATAATTTGTTGGCTGCTCCCGCTAATACTCTAGGGGCAATAAACGACTTTATTTTTATGGAAGACAAGGGTCTTGGGAAAGTCATTTCAGATTATGGTCCGGGCGTACTGGAAAGCATGGTGGCGACGCCTTCGCCGGGGTTTCTTGGTTTGCCAGAAGAATCCCCGATAGACAAGGCTCTGCGTGCCCCCGGAACTGCTGTTAATTGGGCGCTTCGGGAAGGCATTGACCTTGCTGGACAGGGGTTAGGGCAGGCAGGAAATTTTGCTGAGTGGCTTGTAACTTCTCCGACTGAAACTCCGTATGTTTCTGGGCGGGATTTGGAACGAGACGCTGAGGAAGCGGCTATTGCAGCGTTGCCATATCCTGAAGATTATTGGGGCACTGGAGAACCACCTCCGGGGTATGCAGAGGGTTTTGCCGGTGCCGACTGGGGCCGCGATGAATGGACCGACACAGTACAGGCTTGGGTTGATTCAGCCGAAGGCCAAATGTTTCTTGCTAACCAAACAGACGAGACAGGAAACCTTGCCCCGGAAGCGTTGGACATTCCGATTTCTCCACAGTTTCCGTACACGTTGCGGGAATTGTTGGATGCAGACATTCTGACAATCGAAACATTGTCTAACGCGCATCGTAATGCGCTGACCAGTGCGTTTAATGAGGCAAGCGCCGGGTTGGACGTTGCGGAGCAGGATTACGGAAGTTTCCTTCAAAACATTTTGTATGGTACAGAGGATGCTCCGGGGTTTCTTTCTTTAACTGGCGGTGCTGTAGACCAATATAGAACTGGTATGGGGGAACGCGAGTCAGCGTTCCAGTCGCGACGCACCCAGTTGTTTGACGAGTTGATGGCTGCCGGGGTTGATCCTTCGTTGATTGCTGACGATTTGGCTGCGGGAGACGACACCGCGGGTGCTATTGCCGCTATTGAGGGCGGCTATCTGGATACGTTGAATCTGATTGGTGGTTTGTCTGAGGCTGCGATGCGCAGTGAGGGTGAACGCAGGTTTAGTTCTGCCCGTGGTCAGACGAGCCGTGATTATAATGCTGCGCAACGTGAGGCTGATTTGGCTGAGGCTGCTGCGTTGGCTGGTGTTCAGGGTGCTGGTCGTACTGCTGAAATGTTTGCTCCGTATGCGGAGATTGATCCGGGGTTGTTTTATGCGGGTACGCAGGCTGGGTTGCCGATTATGCAGATGGCTGAGACGAGGCGTGGTGAGCGGCGTGCTGATGCTGCGTCGGCGGCGGCTAAGGCTGAGGCTGACGCTAAGGAACAGGGTATCTATAATGCTCTTTCACAGTTTATGGGTGCTGAAGGGGTGTCGATGCCTCCAGAGTTGATTGAGGCTATGGGTGCTACGGGCATGCTGCCAGATTGGGCTGAATTGTTCCCCCAGTTTGAGGAACAAGAGCCGGGATGGTTTTACGATCAAACAGGCATGCCGGTAGGCCATGGTGATCCGGCTGAGTGGCTGGATTACTTGTTGGGTGAGGAGCGGTTGGTGGATTATAGAACCCCTGACGAGCCTGAGCCGCCAAGCAATAGTGCACTGTTTGTCCAAGCATTCGGAGAAGACTCATACCGTCTCATTGTCGCTAATGCAACAATGGGTAACCGAACTGATTGGGATGCTGTAGACCGCGAGATGGACATTATGCTTAATAGCGTCTTTACGGAACAGCCTGCGGGCTAGTTATGGCTGAAACGGGTATTCCGACCCGCCAGCAAGTCTATGAAATGCTGCGGGAACGTCAAGGGGGCCGACAGGCGCCTCCTGTTGTAAACCTTCCGCGTCGCCCCACGTTGCCTCAGTTGCCTCAGCCTCAGGCTCAGGTTCAGGCACCCGTATATAACTTGGATCGGGCAATGGCCGCGTTGGGTGCCGGTATCCCTGAACCAACCCAAGGTGGCGTGATGGGTGTACTAGGGAAAGTACTAGGCGCTATAGACATCCCCCGCGCCGTCGTAACTTCCGGGTTGCAAGAAGTTGTCGATGCGATACAAGGCGAAGGTTTCTCCGGGTCTGACTTCATGCAACAGGTTCGGGACCATCACGGATTCGGTGACATTCTCGCAGACATGAATGTCGATTTCGGTTTAGGCGGCTGGGGCAACCGTATCGTCGGTTTCACTGGCGACGTTCTAACCGACCCGTTGGCGTGGACTGGCGGTTTAGGTGCATTTGCCCGTGCAAGCGGCGCTAAGGGTTTAATCAACGATGTTGCGGTACGCACTAAAGAATTGTCTGGTTTGGTGAAGGCAGGAAAGGCGACAGGGAAACAGTCGTTGGAGTTGAATGCTTTAAACGATGCTGTCACCGCCGCAGGCAAGTACCGTACGGTGTCGTCTGCACGCAACGCGTTGATGCAGCACGGAGAAGTAGGGCAGCAACTTGTCAAAGACCTTGGTATCGAAACCGGGTTGAGGTTTCGGGTACCGGGAACTGGCCCCATTCTGGGACGGTTGAGTCGTAGAAGCAGTTGGGTGGCTGGCCGTCGCGCTGGTCAAATCCCTGAAATGGTCGCTGCCCGAATCCGGCAAGAATTGCCGGACAATGTTACGTTGAAAGAACTGGTTCGCAAGTCGATGCGCCGCGAACCGTTGGATAGCGGTTTGTCGGCAGATATTCGTGAGGTGGTTGCACGGGCAGCGAATGTTCCAGTGGACACGCTGCCGTTCGGAGTGTTCCCTATCGTTGGCGGGGTTACGGCAAGAATTATGGGTTCGCCCGGTGTCGGGTTCGAGAAGGTCGCTACTTCTAAGGTTGGTCAGTCTTTCAAACGATATTTTGTTGATGACCAGAAGCAAATGTTGAACACGTTTCGACGTTCCGGTAAGCCGGATGATGTGATTGTTGGCAATCTGTTTAGGAGCGCCTATAACCGGGGTGCGACTATTCATGCACTGTGGGCTGATGAGGCGCAACGGACTCGGCAAGGTTTTTTGAACAACGTTCGTAGAGAATTTGATATTACGAACGACATGTTGTTGGACGAGATGACTCGCATTTCGGAAGAGTTGGCTGACGATATTTTGGCTGGACGGCCCATTTCTCGGGCGGCACAAAACATGTTTGAGGAAGTGTTCCCCGGTGTAGACCCTCACGTTGTGGCTTCTGTAAAGAAGGCGTACCAGACTCGGGTATCGGATGCGGATGTACAGTTTCTGTTTCGTGATGATTTGTTTGGCGAGTCTGCCAATTTTGCCCGCGATGTGGATGATGTGTTGTTGGCGTATGGAACGTACACGCCGCACATTTATTCTGACCGGGGACGCACAATTTTTGAGGCAATGAGAGTAAAGATCAGGGAGGGGGACGGGAAGGTCCCTTACTGGTTGGAAGAGTTGTTGTCTGATGCAGATGCGGCCCTTGGGCAGACTGGGAAGACGGTAACTGAACAAACGTCTCGTGTTGCGTCGCGGCATACGCGGCGCCGTGCTTTCCGCCCTGACCATGTGGACGCAGCAGGCGAACGTGTCAGGGGTGGCCCGTACGAGATTCCTTTGAGGGACGGCCCCGGCGTTCACACGTTTGACCTGAAACGCCCGTATGGGCACTCTGTGGACGCTCCAGCGTCTTCTAAGGGGGTACGGGGGGCGCGGGACCTTACGGACGCTGAGAAGGCCGGGAGAGGCCTGTCTAACCCTAATGTTGTTGATGCTGGGGGCCGGTCGGTTCAGCGTCAGGTAGACGACGCCTTTCGGGCGGCGGGCTGGTTGGATGAGGGCGAGTCTTTGTGGATTCGTGGGTTTGCTGAACGTGAGCGGGCATACATTTCTTCGATGACGCGTGAGGTGCGTATGCGTGCTATTGAGGCGTATGCGGCGAAGCGTGGCGTGTTGTTTGCAAGTGAAGGCATTGAGGAACTTCTTGAAACACTTGGGAAGATTGAGACGCGCGGTAGGGAGATTCAGAGGCTATGGAACAGTCTGGATGATGAAGAGAAGGCCCGGATTGCGGCACGTAACGCTGTCTTACACGGTGAGGGTGCTACGTCTCGGTCGTTTACGGTGGAGAACATTGCTCGTTGGTTGGGTAAAAATGTTGAGGATGGTGAGAAGGTTGCCAATCAGATAGCGGACACTCAGGTGCAAATGATGGACGCTTACGCTGAGGCAGGTGCTTTGGTGGATGAGTTGCATGATTTGGCTAACCAAGTGAACCGTCTTGTGACGGGGGCCACAGGTGACAGTATACCGAAGGAAACTTTGTTACGTACGATTCAGCAAGCAGACGTTGAAACGCCTGCCGGTTTCACCATTGATGCTGTTCGGGAACTGTTGCCCATCGTTGATGACTTGGACAAAATTTTGGCACGTTACACGGTGTTGGCTGAAGCCACTCAACGTGTCAACCGGCTGAGGGAACAAATGATCGCGGCATATGTGGGGACTCCGGGGGAGCAGGCGATAAGTGCCGCCTTTGATGGTATGGGGCGTTTGTCTACGGAACTTGAAGAAACGTTGAAATACGTCGATGAGGCACTGTTGCCTGTGTTGCGCGACAGTATCGGGTCTGCTATGTCACATGATCGGTCTGTGCAGGCTCTTGTCAAGGTTATGGATGCTGCTTTGGCTGCGGGCGCTGGGAGTGTTTTCCCTCCGACGCAGGCGATGAATCGTTTCGTGCGACAGTTTGGCCGCTTGTTTTATTCTGAGGAAGCGTTCGACATGGGTGCATTCTTGGGGTATACGCCTCCTGCTGCGTGGGGTACGAACCGGATGCGTGGTTCAACCAGTTGGAAGATGCAGCATTCGTTGGAGCAGTCGGCTCATCCAAATAAGGCTGGCATCGCGAGAGTGTTGGATGACTTGAAAAAATTCAGCGATGACGTTTTTCGACGCACGGGGGAACGCATTGAGCCTACAGTCGCTGTCGATGTGAGCGTTACGGGTGTGCGGCCTACGGTGCATGTTGCGGGTCGTTTGTCGCCGGAGGATGGTGCGAAACTGTCTAGGATCATGGAACGCTGGTTGGGTGAAACGGTGTATTTTGATGCGCAGCGTTCGGGGTTGATGGGTCGTGTGCCGCGCAGTAACCGTTTGAGACTTACTGGCGATGAGGCTGGGGTGGGGCGCATGGATACTACGGTGTTTCATCCTATTCGGACGGATGTGGCGTCTCGTGCAACGTTGACGCCAAATGATTTCAGCGACGTTATGAACATGTTTGACGAGTTGGAACGTGTGTTGAATCATCAGTATTTGCAAAGCGTGTTGGATAACTATTCGACTGTTGAGGAGCGTTTGGCTGCGACGTTGGCACAGTTGAATGTTAATGCTGTTGAGGTGTTTGGGGATGAGAATGCTTTGCGTGGCTGGCTGCGTACTTTGACGGAACCCCCGATTCGGGGTCCGGGGTTTGAGATTGGGGTTAGTCCCGAGTTGAGCCAGTTGGGGCGTGCTGCCGGTGCGGTTGAGGGACCGGGACCGACGGTGGAACTCGGAAGAATTCTGGAACGTATGGATACCATTTGGGGCAACCGGGCGGCACAGGAGGGGTCACTGTTTGCGCAGTATGGAATCATTGATGATTTGAAGACGCAGATAGGTCGGCGCCCCGGAACACTATCTGAACTGGATGAAGGTGCGGGGTTGCTGAAACGCAGGGCACGTATTGAGAATGCACGTAAAGTCAACGCTGGACGTTTGGATCGTGCATGGAACGAGGCTATCGACAACGAGCAGGCCATCACGGACATTCTGATTCAAAAGAATCAGTTGCAACTACAATTAATGGACGAGAGTATGCAGGCACAGGCTGATGCCTTGAGGTCAGCGTCTGGTTTGTTTGGTCCCGACAACGGGAAATTGTTTAACCTGAATTCTTTCGGCGGCAGTATAGATTTCGACAACATGACCGTAGAAATGTTGAAGGATTTGTTCGCGGATGCACGCCATACGTGGGGTGCGTGGCGTATCGGAGGCGACGACCGGTTCGCTAGCCAAGTCCAAGAAGCAATGTTGGCTGCTCAGAAAATGAACGACAAGAAGCAGGTCGAAGGGTTGTTGCGGGCCTTCGACAAGACCCACAACTGGATGAAGGCGCAGATGGTTGCTACGCCCGGTTTCGTAACACGTAACGTCATGGGCGGTATGACCAACATGTGGTTTGCCGGTATCCCGTTGACGGAGACGTTGAAGACTGGGAAATTGTTGCAACGTGCCTACCGTGCGGGGGACGGCAACTTGTTGCGTGGTGCACGGGAATTGTTAAGTAAGACCCCCGGTGACCAAACGCTTTCTGATTTGGTCGATTTGTTACACGTTGGTGCACACGCTGGCGGGCAGGCTGCATCCACAGTCGATTCGGCGTTGCTGAGCAAGGCCAGTTTAGATTTCGTGTACGGCATGAAGGGTGGTAAAAGGATTGGCCGACGTGTCAATTTGAACCCTGCCGATGCAGGGTTTGTCCTGTATTCGTCTGTACGTCATGCGAACACGTTCGCTGAGGAAATGATGCGGGTTGCTACAGGGCTGCACACTTTGCGTGTGGGTGGCAATGTGGACGATGCGTTGGAAACCATTTATCGTCTCCACTTCAACTATGGCGACTTGTCTAAGTGGGAGCGCGGGGTTGGGCGTAGACTTTTCCCGTTCTATACGTGGACACGTAACAATCTGCCGTTGCAGATGGAGTTCGCTGCCCGATATCCGCGGCGATTCAACCAGTTGAATTCGTTGAAGCGCAACCTTGAGTACGGCGAGGAACGTGAAGGGGTGGTGCCGGATTATTTCTTGAAACCGTTTGGCATCCAGTTGCCGTTCAGCATCGGGGGCGCTACCGCATATTCGGTACCTGACATGCCGTTTCAGGATTTGATGCGGTTTGATCCTACGTCGGAGGGTGCTGGTCGGGCGGTGGAGCAGTTGGCTTCGGGTTTGACACCAATGTTGAAGGCTCCTGTGGAATATTGGGCCGGGAAGCAAGTCTTTGCTGGTATCAAATATACGGGAAGGTTTCAGAAGGTGCCGACAACAATGTCGAAGGTGCCGGGGTTGATGCCTATTTTGGGGTCGTTGGGGTTCGCTGAGAAGAATTCTGCGGGTGATTGGATGATGCAGGATTCTCGCATCGGTTTAATCGACAATTTGTTGCCGTACATCGGGCGGTTGCGTCGGGTGCTTCCGTCGGAGGAACGCTATCAGGAGCGATATTTGCAGACTTTGTTGTCTACTTTGGCGGGTGTCAGCCTGCGGTTGAACACTCCGCAGCAGCAGGAGAATGCTTTGTTGCGTAGACAAATTGAGGAATCTTTACGGCAACGTAACCTTGTCGATGTTGAGACTGGGCGCCGGTAGGCGGGACACGGGAGCCATATAGGTATGGAATATATTTCACGCGAATCTTGGGGGGCTACACCTCCGCGTAAGCCGTTTGCTCCGTTGACTCCTGCCCGAATCAAGGGTGTTGTGGTGCATCATGGCGGTGTGCCGAATCCTCCTTCGGGGGTTTCGGCAGTGATCGCCTACGAGCGGCACCATATTGAGACGCGGGGCTGGCTGGGCATTGCCTACAACTGGTTGGTTGATGAGCATGGCGCTATTTATGAGGGGCGTGGATGGTTCCGTGGTGGTGCTACGAAGGGCTGGAATAGTCGCAGTGTGTCTGTGTGCTACACAGGGTTTGGCGAGTTTGAGCCTTCGGATGCTACTAAGGCGTCGATTAAGGCGGTTATTGCGGAGACGCAGAACCGTTATGGCGACGGTTTGTGGTTGAAGACGCATCGTCAGTTTAAGAAGACAACGTGCCCCGGTGAGTGGCTTGGTGATTGGGTTGAGAGCGGATTGGATGTGCCTCACAATCCATCTAGTGTCGATTGGGACGCCATCGCCCGTTATATACAAGACCTTAAGGCACAGGTTGCCCGGAGGCCGTTGTCTTACCGTCGGCGGAGCCGGGGTGAGGCCGTCAGGATAATTCAACGCGCGCTGACTGCGCGAGGGTTTGACCCCGGCCCCGCTGATGGTGTCTTTGGACGTAAGACTGCTAAGGCAGTGAAGGCGTTTCAGAGGGCACAGGGCATGTTGAAGGTTGATGGTGTGGTGGGCGTATCCACGTTCACTGTTTTGTTTATCCAGTGAGGAGATAGTTATGCCGAAGGGCAAAGGTTATGGGTCGTATGAGGACACGTTTGGGTCCCCGGATGACCAGTTGTACGACTCGGTGTCTGTGGACAATGCGTACGACATGTCGATAAGAGCAAAGAAGGATGCGGCGTATTTGCGCCGCACCAATCTTGGCAATGCGGCCCACGGTGGTCGCCCGTTTGGAAAGTAGGTTGTGATGCGTGACGGCAAGACTCCTCGTTTGGTGCAGGCTGCCAAGATTTTGGTTACGTCTGTGAAGCGTGGTGGAGGGATCGGCCATGTCGGTTCTCCGTCGAAGAGTGGCGCACGGCATGCGTTGCGCGACTGATGGCTGGTAAGAAGAGGCGCCCTAAGCCTCGGTACTGACATGCCTTTGAAGCGCGGCGGGGATGCTGCCACGATTTCTAAGAACATTGGGAAACTGGTTTCTGAGGGTTATGGCCGTGACCAAGCGGCTGCTATCGCCTATGATTACGCTCGGCGTAGTCGGCGGAAAGGACGCAAGAAATGAGAGAGATGTCTGACTGGTTGGAACGTGCCGCATGGACTTTTGCGCAAGCGTTCCTCGCCATTTTTACTGTTGAGGGCGGCGACATTGGGCAGTCCGCTAAGGCTGCTGCTGTTGCCGGTGTCGCTGCTGCACTGTCGGTCGCGAAGACTGCTGTAAAGAACCGGGGATAATTGTGGACAGAAGCGATGTTGAGAAACGGTGGACCTATTTCCTTGCCACTGAGGGCGACGATATTGCTTCTGAGGTTTACGAAAATTTGCAGGAAACGGCCCACTTGTTTGATACACAGGATGGGACGCATGCCAAATGGTCGCCGGATGGGTTGCTTGGGTTGCTGCTCGTCTTCGACTTTGAAGAGGCGGAGCATTTGTTGGCTGCGTTCTATGCCGGTATAGACGGGGTAGAGGATGCGCAGGAAGTGTTTGGCGTGTGGGTCACTGCCCTTATGGGCATTGTCCGTGAATGTCTGGTGAACAAGCCCTGATTTAGTTCAGGTTGGGTTCGATCCAGTGGCGGATGTGTTCATAGTCCACTATTTTCGACATGAGACGTTCCCTCACCTTGTCGCGTATCCGCGCCAGTGTTGTTTTGGGAATGCTCATCATCCATCCTGTATGCCGAAGAGACAACCCTTCGATCAGTAGGCGTTCGATGATGAATTGTTCCTCGGGGGACAGTTCCTCAATGGCGTCAGCGAGGGCTTCTCTGAGGGCTGCTGTAGCCTCCAGTGATGGCAACGGGCGTTCTTGACCCGGTGCTTCTTGCATCATTTTTTCTAGTTCGGTGGCGTCCCGATGTGTATGAACGGCATTGTTTGCTTCCACCCACCAGTCGTCTATAGCGTCGGTCGGTAGTTCCCGGTCGTGTCCCAATTTGTTCCCAAGCAATCATTGTAGTTTTCCTTTGGGGTTGCTTGGTTGCAGAGCGTTATGTTGTAACATAACGATCATATGTGGTTACACATTTCAGGTAGTCTTCTTTGATGACTCTGGTGTTCTCTGAGTCATACCCGGAAGGCTCACCTAGATTCCACGCTTCGTCGTGGCCGATCCATCCTAGCATCTCCACGGCACGTAGTTCGGGCATTACTGGACGCACAATAAACAGGGTGAGTCCTTTACCGAGTTGTCTGCGTCTGACGGCCCCGTTTGAACTGGTACGTACCCGTCTGACTTCTATGTTGTGCCCTACGTCGGGTCGGCCTTTGTTTTCTGAGTGTCGGTTGCCGGGCCATACGTGACCTGACCAGTATTGGTTTGTGACACGGGCCACAGCGAGTTCGCCTACACAGGCAGCGACTTGTGCGGTGCGGTCGTCTTCCATCCGGTTTCGGTCGTAGTGACGGGCGTCACCTTTCTCCCAGTTTTCTATGTACCGTCTGGTTCCAACATGGGACGCCCATTCGTATTCCCACGGTTCAAGGTCAACTGTTATCAAGACGATCTACTTTCATTGCCATCAACCGAACGACTTGCCGGTCGTCGGCCCACGCTACACCATTGAGCGCATCCAAGGTGAGTTTTATGTAGTTGTCCAGATCGCCGGTCAACGTTTTCGATGAGTGGGGGGAAGGGTGCACAGTGATAATTACACTGTCAGGGCTGTAGACGAGGTGCACTTCCAACGGGCCTTCTAGGAGGGGACCGCCTGCTTCTTGCCATGCTGCTGCAAGGCGTGCTTCTGCTTCCGCTGTCGTTTTAGGTGTGTATACGTGTCCTGTTTTGGTGGCTCGTGGACGGGCCTTTGCTTTGGGGCGTTCGTTGAATTCTAAGGAAAAACTTTTAATCATGTCGTTCTTTATCCACATCCTTGTCGGGCAAGGATCTCTTCCTTGGTTGGAGCACTTACGTATGGTTCATCAGACTCTTTTAGTGGAGATTGGTGTAACTCGCCAGCACATGCTGAACCAATGTAATGACGGCGCAATCTGAACTCACCAACCACCTGTATCAATCTATCTCTACTTTCTTCACTGTTGGTTACAGTAAATGTCAACCGTCCGTCATCTGTTGAATACAATGCAACGGTCCAGTCGTCTATATGTACACGGTATGGTTCCATTATTTTTTCTTTGTGCCGGTGGATACTTTCTGGAATGCCTGCTCCACAATCGACGCAAGTCTACTTTGTCCATCTGGACGCCGCCCGTACTTGTTTCCCCAGTCCTTGTCGGCAGATTGCAGTTCTGCGTTGATGCGTCCTGCGTCGTGTCCTTCTTCCCACATTGCACACGCCAGTGAAAACAAGGTGGCTGAACGGTCACCTGCTGGTTTCATCGGGCTAGGCCGTGGCCCTGTTTCCCGTATCGCCAGCGACAAGTACTGTAGTCCACTCCCCGCATTCGCACCCCGCCGGTAGTCCAACAATGGAACGGGTGCCCTGTAGAGAGCGTGCAGTTCCCCCCATTTGTCTGTAGTGACACGTTCACTGAATGCTTCGTTTACAAATTTGTCCAACGGGATGGTTGTCTCCCCGTTTTCAACACATTCGTTGCGTCCATCGGCGCGGCCTGCCGGATAAGGGAGACGCACCCCGTTCCCCCATCCCTTCCCCGTTAACGAAGTTTGTTTGGGGTTTACTTCACGGGTGGGGGCATCCACAATTTCACAGGCAGCGATCAGCCCTTCCCTCACGGTCGATGCTGCTTCTGGTTCTGCCGAAAACACCCACAAGTGGTAGCCTTTGGAACGGGAACGTTCCACCCATGACCGGATACCCATTTGGTGTAGAAGTTCCTGCACGTTGCGGGCATGGATACACGATTCTGTGAGGCCATCGTCCCAGTCAATACAACCCCAATCCACCACATGCCCTGTAAGGGTCTTATCAGCCTCGTAGAGCGCATAGAGAGGGTAAACCCCTATCGGACTACGGGGATCGGTCAGGTGGCCCTCTACGGCCCTTAGAAACGCTTCCCCGGAGGCAGGGTAATGCTCCCCGGAGGGAGACTCCAACGGACGGAACCCGGTGCCGGTCGCCGGATCATCCGACGCGATGCGTCCACCACGGAACAAAACACTGAAACGTTCGATGAGACTACGATCCACCGGGAACCAACTCCTCCCAGTACGGGTGAACGTGCCCACATTCAGGGTCTAGGTAGTACGTCTGGTCGATGAGACGCGCCGTGCGTTTGTTCTTACACAAATTCATGTTGATACTGTTGTCGTGATATTTGGTTTCCCAATCCGACAGGTCGTACCTGTCTTTCTTCCGGTACACCTCAATCACAAAAATGGCTTCCTGCTCACCCCCGTACCGGCCAGCCGAAATACCTGCCGCTCGGCCACGTTCACCAGCGCCACGACCTGACTGATGCACCAGAGCCAACGGGACACGTTGCTGCTTCGCCCAACGCTTCACAGCCTGCGCCTTGGAAGTCACCCCGGTAGCGTCAGCGTCGCCACCGGGCAACAATTCCAAATAGTCAATCATGCAAAACGAAGGGTCGCATCCCCACAGGTCGCGTGCTTCATCCATCGCATCTGCCATAGTTGGCAAGTCAATCGGCTCGTCAACAATAGCGACACGCGACAGTTCCTCTTTCGCTGCACGAGCCAACTGTTCAAGAATGTCCTTGTCGTTGTGCTTGATAAGTTCCTCCACTTCGGTAGAGGAACGACCCTGCAACAAACAAAACAATTTCATTGCCACCAATTCGCGTGGCTCATCCATCGCGAAGATAACAACATGTGCACCCGGATCATTCACAAGGTTCGTGACAATACTGTTGAGCAACATTTGCGACTTGCCTGTATGGCTACGTCCAAGAACCAGCAAAACCTCACCCCGACCTATACCTCGTGTGGCAAGGTCTATTTCAGGGAACCCCAAGTACCAGCGTTCCGCCGGGTTACGTATGAACCCGATCAGGTTGTCAACCACTGCCGTGGTCAACGCGAAACGACGCGGCATGTCCGCTGGGGCGGGGGCTGCCGCCCCGCCGCCGCCCTCTAGGGCGACAGCGAGGCGACGGGCCACCTCATCCTGCGATTGCAGGACAATCATTATGCCCGAATTTCTTGACCGATGGTTCCCAATTCAGTGGCCGTCTTGCCGGTGAACGGACACACAAACCAGTTGGGGACAAGGCTCGTCCCGTCCTTCTTTGTCAGCCACAGTCCCTTGCCGTCTCCACGACGCTTATAGTCGGGACCGTTCCGATTGAAGTTGGCGTCAGGGTCCTGCTTCTTCTGCCAATTCGGGTCCCACCAATCCGTCTTGTTTTGCATCAGATGCTTCCAGATGGTGTCCAGTGCACTGCCCCCGATAATGGGGTCCGAGGAGGCTGTATTCCCCGCCGCTGGTTCCGCCATGGGAGCAGACGTTGCATGCCCGGAAACACTTTTAGACAGCCTCCGCAATCCCTGTTCGGTTACTTCATAACCGATACCCAGTGCTTCATAGTTGGCGATGTCAAGGGTGGTTCCCCATTCCTCAATCATCTTCTCAGCATCCTTCGGGGTGATGTCCTCAGTGATGGGCAACGTGATGCTACACGATGCTTCTGCTGGTTCGTAGGCACCTGTTTGCAGGACTTGCCTACGAAATACTGTAATCGTTGATTCTGACATAGTGTCTCCTATAGTTGTTTCCATGGATCAAGCCCCGTAAATCTGCCACGACATGAAGACCATGCCGCACACCACTTGGGGCTACAGTGCCATCCTTCCATACGCAAAGGCCAGACGGGCAGATCAGCATTTATGAGTGTACCGGCGGAGCGGGCCAGCGCAACCAGACTAGCCCACTCCGCTGGTCCAAAGTTCACAACAGTTCTGTACACTTCACCTTTGACAAGGTACACGAACTCAAACGGCAACGGTTCTGTCAACCCGTTGCGCTGGTCAGAGGAGACAGCCCACGTATAGGCTGCGGCCTGAACCGACCATCGTTTCTTTTCCCATTCGTTGTGGGGTTTACGTCCGGGGTTTTTCCAGTCCACAATCGGCAACGGAAATTCTTGGATGCAGTCGATGGTTCCCCTGAGCCAAATTTCTGGCTTGTGGTCAATGACGAGGGGTAGTTCGAATTGGTGTTCGACTGCGATGGGGCGCAGATCAGGCAACACTTCCCTGTGCCACACGTCAACATTTTTTTGGATGATGACTGGCGGTTCAGTGGGTTTGTGGTTCCACCGTATGTCGTTCTTGGATTCTTCTGCCCAGTATCCCAATGCTGCGTCTGTGGTTTCCGCCACTGTCAAGGGCGACCCTGTTTCGATTTGTTCCTGCAAGCATTGTTCGATTCCGTAGTGCACGGCGCTGCCCAGCACAGTGTTGGACGAGCCAGTTTCGACGCAGGCTCCTGTCCAGATTTGGCGTGCCCGTTCGGGGCACATGGCGAGTGTGTTCAACCACGATTGGCGGAGAACGATTCGGTCGGGTTGCCGGAGTGGTGTAGCCACGCTCATGTCTGTCATGTTAGCACAGGTTCCTTCAGGTCGGGGGCAAGCCATGGCATGCCCCGGAACCCGCCAAGGGTTCCGGGGGCATGGCATGGCATGGCATGGCATGGCATGGTGAGACTACACCGCGGGGTCGGTGGGGCCGGGGATGGGGTCGTCGTCCACGAGCCGCAGGTGCGACGGTTCGCTGAATGACGGGTGGGTTTCTACGGTTTCCTCCGAGTCTTCGAAGGGTGCCATCGCTGTGACACATTCCCCAATTTCATACATCGCTTGGTGAAAGTTGTGTCCGATATCGTGCATCATGTCACCAAGAGTTACCAAAGTTTTGTACGTTATACTGTACATACCGTACAGCATGGTAGCGATGTCGCCTTCCTCTGAGAATACAACTTCCTCTATTGCCGCTAGCCTTGCTTCTATTTCTTGCGCTTTCGTCATGTGTACCCAATCTCGTTATGTTGCAACATAACGTTATTTGCATTCCCAATGTTGTGGACCCCGCGGATGCTCATGTGCACCCACGTTCAACAACCACTCCGCAACTATCACGTTTGACTCCGGGTCATACGGGTCAGCACCGGGAATACCAGCCAACGTGGACCGTTCCTCCCAATGCCGTGGATGATGCTGGAACAGCCCCATCGTTCCCGATTTCCGATTGAGTGCATCCGGTCTATTGGACGACTCGCACAGCATGACCCGAAACGCCCACTCGTGATCCTCCGAAGGGAACACCCGTGCAACCAACTCGTACAACGCCTCAACAGTGACTGTCGTCACCCAAAGAGTCGTGGTTGTAGTCGTACGTGCGTGTGTTGCCTGTACCGGCACCACACTGGTAGTGGTCGTAGTCGTAGTTGTAGTTGTTGTAGTACTTGTTGTCGTTGCCGGTGACGCTGCCAATACCGCTAATTGCTCACGGTTCAAAGACAGGGTGGACGTGGGAGCCTGCTGAATGAAATCCCCCGATACGGGAACTCCAACAGACTCCACACGCTCACCGCATTGCAGCGCCGCCAACAGGAAGGCAATCGTGCCCCCCACCGTTAGCAGCCACTGCCGCATGGAACTAGCGGTCGTCTCGTGGCGATGACTGCAAGGCAACTCCCTTGTCCATCATCGCCAGACTAACCTTCACTCCATGACGACGCGCTGCCTGATAGGCAGACGACCGGAACGCTTCGGTTGACACAATGTAATCTGCGCCTTCCTCAATAAGACGAGGCAGACCATCAAACCAGTCCGCCCACGGATACTGTTCCGTACGCCTATGTGTCGGCATTGAATCCAATACCTGAGCCATTTGTTTCTCCTATATGGTTGACTAGACACCCGAAGGGTGCCTCCCTGCCTTACGGCAAAGAACATGTTTACTCATCATTGCCCTGCAACTCTGCACGCCGCCTATTGGCAAACGTGTGGGCATCTATAAATTCTGCAAACGATTCCAACGTGCGGTCATTCTCCAACACGAGCCACCGCTTAGTGTGCAATCCTGCACCCATAGGGAAACCGAAGGGCACGATTTTGATTTCAGTTCGTGCCCCCACAAAATCCAAACCGGGTGCACTGTCATCGCTACCCATACGGCACTTCCTTTGCTTCCGACATGTGAAGTGCCCTCAACAAAAGAGAACGCAATTCCTGTCTGGCTATCTGCCGCACATCATGTTGGGATACCCCATCCTGATGCACCGCTTCCGTAACCATTGCACGAATCGTTTCCTCTAAATTTTCTGGCAAATCAGTCATGTTTCCTCACCTTCGGAGTTGACGTACTCCAACACACAGATACGCACCACCTCATCAGGCTTGTTCGGCGCTTGGTCTACGTGCCTGACCGTTATAGGCGCATCTTCGGGCATGCCCATCATATCGGCAATGTCGTTCAAATGCAGGTACAGCACATGTTCCCTCGTGTGTCGGGAGACTACATGCTCAGGCATGCTGCGGGCGGGTCAGGATGGTAAGCGCCCGGTTAGCAAGCGGAACCTTACCGTCAATAGCCTTCGCCAGCGCCCGGTCACGATGGACCCGACCCTTCACGGTGCTGTTGAACACATGCTGCTCCGCACCCTGCACCGCGTTGTAGGCGAGCCAACGATTCGACTGTCCAAACTCTGCCGTCTCGTCAAACCATCTCGTCCACAGTGCATCGTGCTTGTCGCATGCTGACCTGTATGCACGGGTAGACATGTCCTCTTCCTTCGGAACCAACTCATTTACCAATTCCAAAAACTCTGAATTAGCATATTCTTGGTTCTTCATAACCCGTGCCATTGTTGCCAAAGTTTCCGCACGCCCTATCGCTTTTTCAAGGATTTCTGCACGCATCTCCACAAGGATATCATGGTTTATTGTGTGCTTTACCTTGAACAAAGGCTGCATTCCAACCAGTTGATTCTGGCAGAAAAACCTTGTCGTCGCATCATGCACAGCAGTCGCCCACTGTCCATTGAACGAAGTGGTCCAGATGATTTCAGGCCGAATCACATCACCATCCCCCAAGTCAATGGGGAAACCAAGGTGCTGAATCAACGCAACCTTCTCACCGGCACCAAACAACGTGCAAGCAGCAGTTCGTTCAGGAAACAGCGTGTCAGCGATTTCCGCTATGAAACGGTAACCCCCTGCTGTCTCAGGATATGAATGGGAATGCAACCCGAGTATTTGCTCAGTATCAGAACGCACCACATACTTGTGACGTGGCGTGCCCTCATGCACTCCACCCTCAACCCGCGGAACCTCTAACCGCGGCCAAGGGTTCGTAGACACATACCCCGAAGAAGGATAGAACACATCGAAAAGGGCGTCAGCCCCATCCATGACCTCCATCGCACTCCGAAGAACAGTGTCCTCCGTTGTACGGGTCACCATATGGTGCCCCGTATGTGTATCAAACGTTTCTACTGTCATATTTTTCTCCTATCTAGTCGTTACTTTAGTTACACGCCAATCGCCGCTGACATAGGACGATGCACCAATCCGGTCCAACGCCCACGTCATCGTCTCCAACCCGGCAGACAACGCTGCCGACTCCACATTGGCATGATCTCGCAGAAGCGGAGACTGCGCCCTGTTGCGGCGCCTCGTCTCCCACGCAGCCTTCATGGCCTCACTCTTGCGGACAGCCCTGTTGGCGTTCCATTCGTGATACCACAACTGCACCTTCCACATGGCATACACCGGGTACGGAGGAGTCCGTCCCCAGTGGGTATCCGTCGGGGCAGATACCCACATGTGCGGTTCAGGAAAATCTGAATCCTTTCTCCAAACCGCATACACGTTGCTTTTGGTCACATTGTAATAGTTTGCTATGTCCTTCACAGACCAGCACGCTACCTGATGACTGATAGTCATATCATGTACCTTTCTAATATGGTTTTTCATTATAGTACGCCGCCTCTTGGCGACGTTCACACAACGAATCCGTAGACTCGTCAGGCGATTCTTCACACCAGAAACAGGTATAAACATCACTGCTTTCTAGTGTGCCACCGTTATGTTGTAACATAACGGTGTGTCGAACGTAACGGTGCCCCAACCCCCGACTATTCCCGTAGGAACGAAACAGGTCACCTAGATAGTCTACAGTAGCGGCACGTTCCTCCTTCACCGCACCGTACTTCTCGCACACGATGACAAACAGCATCGTGAACGCCACACCCAAACAGAATGCGGCAGCAACCGTCGTGTATTCATACACTATTCTTCCTCACCTTCTGTAGAACGAAAACACTTCGGACACAGATACACGTTAGTTCGTGCACCACGCAGCACCTCACGCTCATTGGTAGACAGCGTAGGGAACGCTTCCTGTATCAACAACTTCCCACGCTCACACACATACATTTCCCACGCAGCACGATCCACCACCACCGGCCCACGAATAATCTTACACTCCATGCAACGGGCAGTCACCGCCTGCTTCCGACCCTTCGGGTCACGCATACGGATACGTCGCGCATCCTCATCCCGAGCCTGTAGCAATTCCTCACGGGTCAATGTTGTTTCGATACCTTGCGGCGTCATATCAGGCATTACCTTTCATCCTTTCTCTCACCATAACGACGATCAGCCATGTACTCAGCGAAACCCTCAGGGTCACACTTGCGACACAACTCATCTACGTCATGCTCACACTCATTTGGCGGTTCCAAATAAGCATCCAACATATCTCCAAAACCACGCATCACTGTTTTCCTTTCTTCGCCTTCGACACAATCACTTCACTTTTCGGCAACCACGCCAACGGCCTGACCCTACTGTCAAACCAGTCACCCACCAGCACAAAGTTGCCACGGTACTGCACAACCTCAATGTCGCGACGGCTCAAATAGTTTTTGGTACGCCGCGAAGCACCCGGCGCAGCCTCCAACACCCGATACCGCCTATTTTTCGGACTCACCACCACTCCCTCCATCATCAGGATACGGAAACTCAGGACAAACAGCCTTCGCACGACTAGACAACGGCGAACACAAACAAAACATGCACTCCACCCGCTCACTGTCATGCGTCGCATTCCACTGATGCCCCATATTGGTACGGCTACTCATCGTCATCATCATCCCAACAAGGAATCACGATGGGCCGACCAACCGCAAACTCGCGCAAATCCTTCGGCGTCCACACATTCGCAGACGCAAACAAACGCTCAGCCTCCTCCTCATTCACACCCAACTCGCGTCTCGCAACCACATCAACAGACATAGTTGAATCATCCATACAGGAAGTCAACGGCTCACGCGCCACCTCACCCCAATTCAACGTGCCACCGTTGTGGGACACCACAGGATGCCAACCAGACAACGCAGCGGCATGCCCAGCAACACACTTCTGCGTATTGCACTCCTTAACCTCCAACCAACGCTTATCGTCAGTAGGGAGACGCTCTGCCTGCGCGACAGTCACCCCCCACCGTTCAGCAAAAGCAGCAAAGTCTGCCTCAACGAGAGTGTCCTCGTTGAAAGTACCCCACGTTTCCTGATCGTACGCCTGAGGCATGAACTCCAAAATGTCGGCAATCTGATAAAACAGAGCACCGTTCCTCTCATCAATCGTTGTACCAATCATAACCATTCTCCTTCACCTAAACGAACCAGACACCAAACAGCATCCGGCATTTCTCTGCATCACAGCAGACCTGTACCGTTATGTTCCAACATAACGCTTAGATAGTCAATAGCCCTTTGAAGCGCCGTTACGTCATCCGAAAAACACCCCAACCCGCGATTGCAGTCTTGGCAAAGCAGCCCACGCACGTTGCCTGTTTCGTGGCAATGGTCAACACAGAACACGCCGCACTCTCGGCCAAACTTGCCGCTTGATTTGCCGTAGTCCGACGTACCACAAATCTTGCACTTGCCTTCCTGCTCTACCCACATGCGGCAATAATCCTCGTCGGTTATCCCGTAGTTGGCTTTGATCCTTGATTTCCAAGTGACGTAGTTATGCCACCAAGGTCGTTCTTCCTTGTACTTGTTCCGCATGACCCTCTGACAGTCGCGACAATAAGTAGACAGACCCGTAGCGCCATGATCCCACTTCTTTGCCTCCCCTGATCTCACATCGGAGGTAAACGAATCAAAAGGTAACGCCTGCCCACAATCAAAACACTCCTTCAGCCCCTCTAAGGCAAGTTTCTCTAACCGTTCTTTACGAGCCTTGCGTTTAGTCTCGTTAGGGTGTTCCCATAAAGGATCGCCATGCTTCGTAAACCGGCTGTTGTGGCGGGCACAGTACCCGTTAGCCCTGAATGGTTCAGTGCAACCCCCGACGGCACAATCTTTCCGAGACTTCTCCTCCTTGGTCATGGCCCTGCCGTCCCTCGTCGGGTACAGCAGTCGAATGTTCTCATCTTCGTAGCATCGTCTGCAAAGGTTCCGAGTCCACCTTGACTGTTCTCCAGTCCAACTACAATGACCACACCGACTCATCATTTCTGTAGTCTCCTCTCCTTCTCGCCTTCCCTAACAAGCCACGCCGCCAACTGGTCAACATCCCAATCAACAGACACCCGCGACGAACGCCTACGCGGCGGAGCCGCCCCCGACGCAGACACCCGCACATTACGCACCTGCACAGCAGGAATGTTTTTGATATGAGTCAACGTAACACCCGTCGCCTCATCCAACGGTGCACCATTAAACGTAACACTCACGACGCCTCCCCATACAATTCACGATACCCAACACTGCAACCCCAGCCGTCAGTGATCCGACGCACACCCGCCCGATCCGTCATAGACCCCCACCCCGTATTCACCGGAATGACTTGCCCATCACGGGTCACATTGAACATGTGTGTGCTGTAATGCCACACACCCACAACGCCACCAAAGTTAAACGCCTGCCACCTCCGATCACTAGCAGACGCCTCCCCATGGCGGAACGCATCCGCCACCAAATTGGAAAGATTAGACCGAAACATGCCTAGCCTCCCCACACATACTCGGGATCGAATTCATGCAGCATGTCCTCTGCACAATCCACCCCATACGACTCCAAGTCATCAAGCACGAGCCGCACCCGCACCCTCTCACTCTCTGGCCTTGCATCCATCTCTATTCTCCTAACCGTTATGTTGCAACATAACGCTCTGGCAGGTGCACAACACACCTACTCCAACCACAATTCTACCAAGATTACACCCAAAACCAACCTCGAAAAAAATAAAAAACGGTGACACATACACATACACATACACATACACATACACAGGCGCAGGCACACACACAGACACACACGCAGACAGACAGACACACAGACAAACAGAAAACGCCCCGACGTTATGTTGCAACATAACGAACCCGGACAACGGAACCGAAAACGGACAATGTTGCCCGTGTGGGTATTCCGTGTGAAACCCGGTAGCCTGATCAGTGAGTGGGAGGACCATCCTTCCACCACGACAGAAGGGTAAAGCAATGAGCAAGCAAGCAAGCAAGAAGAAGGCAACCCGCAAGCGTCGACCCAAGGCCCCCATATGGGCGCCAGCAGTCGCTGCAGCGATCACTGCCGCCAACGCCATGGCCGACCAGATCGACCGGGCCGCCTTCGTGGCGTACCGGATGATCGAGGCCGGACATCTCCCGAAGACACCACGGAAGAAAGGCGCCGGACTTGATTGGACGGCGACCGATTCCAACGGTGCCCGCTGGGACATCGTTCGGAACGGCCTAGACGTAGGTGCCGCCGTCATGGGAGACGGGTGCATCCTTGCCTACTGGCTCACCGCCAGCAGAGAAGCCCCGGCCAGTGCCGACGACGTGCGAGCCATCCGGCATGCCAACGGCATGGCGACCCAGAAGCAGTGGCGCCCAATCGTGGCCCTACTGCGGGCACAAGCGGTGAAGTCGCCGCAAGGAAAGGCCATGCGGGCCGCCCTCCCGGGCAACTATGCCAAGGCCATGGCCCTCCAGGGTGCCAGCAAGGCCAAGGCCACGGCAGCGACGTGCAAGGCCGCAGGCATCGACGTGCCAAAGCCCGGCAAGAAGGGCAAGAAGGGCACCAGCACCACAGCACCACCGTCCACCGACATCACCACCCGACGACTGCTCGCCATGCTGGCCAGCAGGTCGGACGTAGGTGCTGAAGCCGACCACAACCCGGAGGCCGCAGCGACGTTAAGCGTGACGCTCCGCACCTCCTCCAAGGTCCGGGCCATCTTGGCCAAGGCCGGGGAGGAGGCCAAGGCCAAGGCAAAGGCCAAGGCAAAGGCCGCCTAGCCACGCTATCCCATCCGGGCCAGCGGCCCGGGTGACGGACTGGCCCCCGGCCTTCGGGGCGGGGGCCTTTTCGCGTGCCCCCACACGGCCAGCGGCCAACATCAACGGGGGCCGGGTGTCGTCTACACGCTGGCGGACGTGCGGGCCGTTATGTTGCAACATAACGGAAGGCCGAGCACCCGCCGGACCGGGCCGGGGAGGGG
>Ga0208315_1000647_pt1 | contig 22657 bp, 30 predicted proteins | sample MalvireepMed_215_FD_184239 | JGI IMG/M metagenome (GOLD analysis project Ga0208315, IMG submission 184239) | Marine viral communities from the Global Malaspina Expedition - Malaspina viral metaG DeepMed_215 (SPAdes) (version 2) | ecosystem: Environmental > Aquatic > Marine > Oceanic | place... | reverse complement strand
GAACAGCTAATATTAAAAGAAGCATTAAAGAAATATGATGAGTTGTCAAAAAAGGAAACTATATGAAACCTAAACCAATAAATCAAGATACATTAAGTGAACCACCTATTTATAAATCATTTAAAGTTGAAACTCCAATGGGATCATTAGAATCTGATTCAGGAAGTCATGTAGTAGATGTTGCATCTATTATATTTGTTGTAGCAGTATTATATATAGGTAAGAAAATAATTGGTAGGTATATATGATGAATTTACCAGATTGTCCTAAATGTAAATCAGAATTATTTGAAACAGAAGTATTAAAAGGCTGCGATATTACAGATCCAGCTCTTGCCTGTACTAATTCTAAATGTGATTTCCTGGTATGTGATACTCTAGGAGAGTTTTTATATGATGATGAGAGGATAGAATAATGGATATATATACAATAGTAATGTTTTTATTTGGTTTATTATTATTTGAATTAGTTTTATTATTAAGTATGGAACTTTATTCAAGAATTAGTGATTGGTGGTGGAAATTCAGGTTTAATGGAAGAATTGATTAGTGAGTATGAGAAATTCACAAATAGTAGATTGCACCTCCTTGAGGAACTATGGGATCAATCCTTGCTCACTAATCATAATATAATATTATAGAATTAATAGCATTATATATTATAGCATGGATTTTAGGCTTTATTTTAGGTTACTTAATGGGAAAGGATAAGAGATGAGAAATAGGATGATAAAAAAGGAGTTCTGGACAAGTCATAGGATATTGTCTATTCAGATCCCTGAAAGATTGTTGTTTATAGGAATGTTTAATATGGCTGATGATGAAGGTGTACTAAAGAATAGTCCATTACAGATTAAAGCTACTATATTCCCAGTTGATTCCAAGATTACTCTTGGAGTAGTCCAAGAATACATCAAGAACATTCTTGGAGTAGGTTTGATAGAGCTAAATAAGGAAAAAACCTTAATTAGGATATGTAAATGGAAAGATCATCAAAGAATTGATAAAAAAACACCAAGCAAGTATGATTTCAAGAAGGTAATCCAAGAACATTCCAAGAGTCCTCCAAGAATAGTCCAAGAGTCCTCTATACCAAAGGAAAGGAAAGAAAAGGAAAGGAATATAAAGGAAATAAAAGAAAAGAAAGATGTTCAAGATAAAACCCTTGAACTATTTAATTCTTTTTATTCTTTATATCCAAGAAAACAAGATAAGAAAAGAGCATATACAGCATTTAATAACCTTACTAAAGCTAATCAGAAGCTATGCATAGAAGGTGTTACTATCTATGTTCAATGGTTAAAGGTCAATAATATTGTAGATAAAACCCTTATTAAATTACCTACTACTTATATTAATGGTGAGCATTGGAATGATGAGTTAGATACTACTGTAATTAAACAGCCAGATAAAGTAGAGTTTAAATTAGATGCTACTGGTAACTCTGTTATTGCTTACTGTAGTAAGTGTAGTATATCTGACTTCTATGATCCTTTTAAAGTACATACTATGGATAGTAAGTGCTGTAATGGTATGCTGCTTAATACTAAACCTAATGTAGATATGCAGCCTGAACCAGAGGTTACTACTAATACTTTTGTTAAGCTATCTGATATAATGGATAAGTACCAATGAAGATATATATAGGTATAGATCCTGGTAAGTCAGGTGGTGTATGCTTCCTTAATGGTGATGATATAAGAGTATGTAAGTGTCCTGCTACTATACATGATATGGTTAATGAGATAGAGATAGCTAATGATATAGGTGTATGTAGTGCAGTAGTAGAGAAGGTACATAGTATGCCTGGTCAAGGTGTTAGATCAGTATGGACATTCGCAGAGAACTATGCTCATTGGTGTGCTATACTGGCAACTCTTAAGGTTAGATATGTATTAGTACCTCCATATACCTGGATGAAATTCTATGGTTCAATGCCTAAAGATAAAAGAAAAAGGAAGAACTATTTGAAGCAATTAGCACAGCAATTATATCCTAATATAAAGGTTACATTAGCTACTGCTGATGCTATATTGTTAGCTCATTATCTACAACAAACTGATGCTGTAGAAGCTGTGATTAATGGGAACAGCTCACATACCACCTCATAATATTTACTTAATAACTTCTGATAATATACATTATGTTAACTAAACTCTCGTCGAGAAGCCTTAATTTAATCTAATATAATGATCCATAACACTATATATAGTATAGTAATGGGGTAATGAATAATCCTCTATCGCAGACCTCCATACTTAATATTTTGAAGTTTTACTTAAATAATATTAAACTACAATATGAATAAAGTTATAAAAAAGAATGTTTTAAGTGAAAAGCAGATTCAGGCAATAGAACATATAGCTTGTAATCCAGAGATAACAAATGTAATGATTGGTAAATTAGTCAATGCAGATAAGAATACAATAGGTAAGTGGAGAAGAAATGCTCAATTCATAGATAAGTGTTATGATAGGTTCATGGAAGTATCTGGAGTACACCTACCTAATATCATATTAGCTATGGTAAGAGAAGCAATGGAAGGAAATGTAAGAGCAGCAGAGTTGATCTTAAAAATGCATAGTAAATATGAAGATTCAGTAACTCATAAGATTAAAGTAGAAGCTCCATTCATGCAACATTTAAAAACATTGAATGATTCTGAAGAAGCAGAGATTGTAACTGAAGATGCTATTGAAATTGGAGAAAGTTTTAACTTAACAGATGTAGATATGTCAGTATTACCAGAAAGACATGAATCTAATGATACTCCAAGTGTAAAGAATGTTATTGAAACAAATAGGATTACTGAAATAAAGAAACAATTTAGTGTTAAAAAGCAAAAAGATAAGAAGAAGTATAATAAGTGGTACTTATTAAGAAAAAGAGCTAAAAAGGTAGGTTTAAAGCCTTTACCACCTGGAAAGCCAGATCCTGCTAAAAGAAGGGCATGGGAAAAAGAACTTGTTAGGTTGGAAAAGAAAATTAATTAAAGATACTAAAACAAATGCATTAGTATTGTATATGGAAGATTATATTTTCTTATATGATTGTATTTGTTTTGAGGAAGAAGATGATGATGAATTGTTTGTTGCTATTGAAGATGTATTGCATGAACTTTCTATTTTAGCTGGAGATGATTTAACATATATTCCATTACCTATATGCTAGGCTCTCTTTTCTCTTACACCTGGAATAGTGGTTCTAGTAGATAATTCACCAGTTGGATCTAAAACACAGTAACAATATTCTTGACATATAGTATTACCTGCTCCTGGTAGTCCTTCTGCTTCAAAATCTGCAAAAGTTCCTTGCATACCTTCTCTTGCTGCACAATCATCACATACTCTGCCACTAACTGTAATCCATGTAAATATTCCTCTATCTAGATCATATCCACTATATTGTCCGAATCTTGAAGATTGATTTACTCCATCTACTATAGCATCTTTAATAGTATTTCTTAATTGACCGAATATTCTTCCACCAGTAAGCATATCATTATTTAAAGTTTCTTCTATTGCTAACATACTTAAACCAGCATTAGTTAATTTTGTAACTTGTTTCTCTATATGATTACCAAATACTTCTACATCAAAGACCATATCATCAAGAGTAGATAATAACATTTGTTCTAATTCAGGAGTTAATTCATCTAAAGATTCTAATACTTTTAAAAAATCTTCACCAAACAAACCAATATATTCTTCAGGAGTTGCCATTATTTTTTCTTCCATGCATTTTTTACTTGAAGAAACACATTTAATTTCATCTTTTCAAATTCATCTCCACCTGGCTGGAATGATTCTGGGATTCCAAACCATTTTCTTGCAGGAACTTTTTTATTAGGTAATAAGGATTCTGGAGATGTTGTATATCCAGTATGATGTAATGCACCATACTTACTTGTAATTTCCAATGTAAATCTTGGTTTAGCTTTAGTTGCAGGAGTTTTTGATATAGCTTTCATCATCTTACCAGTTCTGTTTAAAGGCTGTTTCCCACCTAATGCAATAGTAATTGGTTTTAATTCCTCAAAAGGATCATCATTAATATCAACACCTTTTTTTATATTATCTTGAATAGCTTTATTAAGATGTCTGCCTAAAGCATTGATACTGTCAATAACTATATTATCCATTTTTTCTGTTAATGCTTTTAAATCAAATGTCTGTTTTGCTTTTTTCGCCATTCTCTATAACTTCCTTCCCAAAATTCTTTCCAAGTTTAAAAGATTTAATATATTTAGGTAATGCTTTAGCAAATTCCAATTCAATAAAATCTAATGCAAATTGTTTTGGATTTTTTATAGCATCTTTAATATTAGCTTTTGGAATATCTATCTTTATATCATTCAGTTTCTTCAGTTGTAGTACGTAATCTACTAAAGATTGATCCATTTGCTGCTGGTTCTTCTTTTGTGCCATTTATACTTTCATTTTCTTTTATTTCTTCTTGTGCCTGTTCTAAAGTTAAATCATCATTATATTTTTTAAGTAATTTAGCTTTAGTTGTAAAATTGTTATCTAATAACCATGTATTCATGGCTATTTCCTCTGGAGTAGTCATAATTGCTTTAGGTTCATTAAAATCAATACCTATTTCATTTGGTAATTTAATTCCATTAGAATCTGCAACTATCTTTTCAAGATCATATAATTCCATCTCATTTTCTGACCATAGTCCAAGATCATCCTGATATTTTTCAGTATATTCAATATTCCTAATCTGGAGAGCAGTTCCAGATTGAGGTCTATCTTTTTGAGGATCTATAAATGATACAGTTAAATGATTATTAGAAGCAGTTACTTCAAGCATAGTTTTAGCAAGAGCAATAGCATCATTTATTTTAACTTGTGGAGATAAGATACTCATATTAGCACCTTCAGGTAAGATTATAATCTCATCAGAACCAGCTCTTTGTATATTTTCATCTGCATACATTCCAGTAACTGTATATTGACCAAACATCTGAAATCTCATTCCTAAATTCATTTCAGTAAATAGGATATTGAGTTGTTCATTTGCATTAATTATATCAACAGCTCCTGGAACATGAAATTCAAGTTGTTGATGATCTTTATGCATAAACACAAAAGGTAAAACACCTAAATCATGAGTTTCAGCTTTTAGTTCCTTCCCATTATCATCATATATGATAAATCCTTGATCATCATAATATGCATACTGTAATACTTCATTTCCCACAGATGCATCATCAGTATTTAAGAGAATAGGATATTTAATAGCAATAGGTTTAAATGGATCTAATTCATCAAGTATAACATCAAAAGCATATTTTGGTGTATATTTAAAACATTTATTTCCATCTAAATTATCTTCCATTCCTATATGCACAGCAATAGTACCTAGTAATTTAGTCATTTTCTCAAAATGTTTTAATTTAACATCTTTAACTCTTGTTAAATCATTATAAACATCTTGTTTATTTTGTAGTGTTCTATTAGCACCAAGAGTATAAACTCTGGACATTTTATCTACAAATCTTTTAGTAATATTCATTGAACTTATTGGAACTTCCTGAAATGAAGAAGCACTAAATCTATTTTTCACATATTGTTCAGTATTATCACCATTATAATAATCAAGCATTTTATAAGTTAATGCTCTCCTGTTTTTAGCTTGTTCCAGCTTTTGCCTTTTAATAGAATCATCTATTATTTTTCTTGCCATTGAATAAATCATTATCTGCTCCTGAATTTAATTTGATATTGTTTTATTGGAAATTGATTCACAAGTGCATATCTTAAAGCATCCATGCTGTGATCATGATAACCATCCTTTTTAGGAAGTTCTTTCATTTCATAACCTTCTTTAGTTTCAGGATATGCATAACCTTCCATATCTTCTATTAATCCAGTACATTTTTTGTCTATATGTAATCTTCTTGTTCCATCAGAAGATAATATAAAGTTTCTTACATGAGATACACCAGAAGCTATACTTCTTGATGCTTTATCTCTTACTGCAAATACTCTCCACCCAGTATTTTGATAAAATATATCTGCTTCACCTTTACCAACAGATGCTTGAACTTGATAACCAGCAGGATCACCATATACATTAGCTATTTGATATTTCCTGCTCTTTATCATATCCACTAATTCTGTTGTTTTAATATTAGTTTCATGAACTATCTCATCTATAAAATAAATGTGATCTACATCATTAATCTTTTCTGTTTGAAACCATAATACAGCAGGACTTCTATATCCAAAGTCAATAGACATAAAAGTAGGCAAATTATATTTATATCTATAATTGCCTACATTATCATTCCTTGAAAAGTCATTATATACTCTACCTTGCAGAGAAGTAAACTCTGCTGCAAATTCTTGCCTGAATATTTCATCAGTTAAAGATTGTTTTGCTTCTAATAGGTCTAAATCTTCTTTTCCTTCTGGAAATGAATATTTATTATCCCATGAAGGTGAATTAAAAGAATACCAGTTAGGATCTTTTTGTTGTCCTTTTAAAAATAATTTGTAGAAAAAATTATGACCTTGTGGAGTAGAAATGAATATTGCTCTACCTTTTCCTCTATTACCATCAGATAATGTTGGCCTAATATACATTTCCCATATCTTTTTTAAGTTCTGTATCTTACTTGCTTCATCAAATACAGCTAGAGATACACCTTCACCAATCATAGAATTTGGAAACTCTGCTGATTTACCTTCTAATACAGATTTTCCACCATCCCAGTCAAATGCTAAATATTGATCCTTTGCAGAGTATCTTGATGGTTTATATCCTTTTTTAATTACAAGTTCTGAATATACAAATTCAAATATCTTGCTGGATGTAGCATAGTTAGGAGCTACAATCCAACAAACAGAATCAGGAATACATAATTGGATTTCAATTTCTCTTGCAGCAGAAAAACTCTTTCCAAATCTTCTTCCAGCAGATACTACAGTATATCTTGTTCCATCTGGATTTTTATCTGCATTATATATTCCACCAGGAGGAAAATGCAACTTCTTTTGTCCACTATGAGGTTCATAGTTTACGAAGTTAAACCATTTATTCTTATATTCTTCAATATTTTGTGTGTATTCCATAATTTATATTAATTAATTTTGTATTTTAATAGAATAGTTTATATATTTCACTAAAGAATATACTACAAATAGTATATTTATCTTACTAAAAAAGTCAAAAGGAGATTATCACAAATGGCTGAAGAAGTAAAAACCCAGAATGAACAGACAGTAAGTCCTGGAGAGCAGACAGCTCAAACCGATCAGACAGATCAAAGTAAATCAAATGACACAGATTGGAAAGCTCTACATGGAACTGAAGTAGATTATAATAAGAAGTTACGAGGTAAAAATCAAGCTCTTGAAACTAAATTAGAACAGTTTGAAAAAGATAAAGCAGCATCCAGACAGAAAAAAATGGAAGAAGCTGGTGAATTTAAAACTATTCTTGCTGAAAAAGATTCAGAAATTGAATCTTTAACTAAAAAAGCTGGAGAATATGATAATTACTTAAATACTCGTAAATCTGAACTATTAGAATCTTTTTCCGAAGATGATAGAGAACAATTTAGTCATTTACCTTTAAGTGATATAGAAAAATTATCAAAGAGGTTAAATGTTTCTAAAACAAATGTACCAAATGTTCCTGAAGGCAGAGATGCTAAATTAGGAGAGTTTGGTGGTTATGAATCTTTTCAAGAATGGGCAACTAAAGATCCAGATGGATATAAAAAAGCAAATCAATCACCAGCAGGTCAAGGTATTAAAATAGGTTATGGCAATTAAAAAAAACCATAGCAAGATACTTGGTGTTGATTTTGATCCTAAAGGTGATATGGAATTAGATGTCAAAGATGATGGAGATTGTTCTGTTAAATATAAAGGACAGAAAATGGATTTTGATACTTATGTTGATGAATTGGAAGATAGAGCTGATAAACATCAAAAAGGTAAATCTATAGCCACTTCTTCTATTGGAACTTTTAGTGGTGTAAGTTTTGATAAAAATGGAAACATTAAAAGACCTCTATAAAATATAAAATCAAACCCTACTTGAAGGCATTATGCAGTTGATAGAGGGTAATTTAAGAGGTATTTATAATGGCTTTAACTAATACAACAACAGCAGCTGGTGGTTTAGGAAGAACTATTGGCGATGCTGTAATAGCATTTAATCATACCAATGTAATGTTTCCATTGGTAACAGTACAACAATGTGCGCCAGGATCTAATCATGTTAATTTTTCAGATTGGACAAAATTAACTTCTGGTAATGTAACAGCAGCTACACAGGCAACAACTACAACTGCTGTTGCTATAACAACTACTGCAAGAACAGCTACAGTATCAGAGCATGTAATTGCTTCAACTGTAAGTGATTTAGTTCTTATGGGTTCTAATGATGATATAGTAGGACAAGCAGGAACTGCTTTAGGTAATGCAGTAGCAGCTAAACTTGATGATGATCTTGTGGAACTTGGTAAAGGTTTCTCACAAACAGAAGCAGCAGCAGGTACAGCTTTAGCTTTATCTCATGTTTTTGGTTCTATGCGACAATTAAGATCAGCTTCTGCTCCATTTCCATATTCATTGGTTTTATCACCAAAACAAGTATGGGGTTCTAAAGGTATTATATCTTTACTACATGATGATGCAGTAACAGGCTCTAATGCTAAACCTATGTCTTTAATGGGTGCTAAAGGTGAAGAAGCTATGTCAACTGGTTTTGTTGGTAGTATTGCTGGTTTCAATGTTTATTGGTCTGACCAAATAGATGAAGATGTTGGATCAGGTGGTGATGCTGCAGGTTTTGCTATGTCTAAAGGTGGCATTGGTCTTGGTATTGGTGCTGAAGGTTTATTTAGAGTAGCATCTGAAAGAGATGAAATGTTAAGAGCTGTAAACTATGTAGCAACTGGCTTCTGGGGTGAAATAGAAGTTAAAGATACATTTGGTGTTTATGTCTTAACTGATGTTTCTTAATAACTAATCACAATATAGGTTGGGATCAATGTTCGATTCTTTTTCATTATTTAATTCGCAAATATCCTAAATAACATTGATCCCTCCTACACAAATGGAGATAGTATGTCAAAATATTTTAAAAAACCAAATGGTGTAGTAATAGAAGTAACTCCTTCCCATGATCTTGATTCTTTAAAAGATAGATTTGAAGAATGTGATGCTAATGGTAAAGCTATTAAAAAAGTTGAAAAGAAAGCTGATAAAAAACCTTCTAAAAAGAAGGAGGTGAATGATGGCTAATATAACAAGTAAATATGATTTGCTTACAGTTATACCAACAGTACAGGCTACTCCTGATTATGCTGCTGGTGATGTATTGTTTGCTCCAACTGAAATACACAATTTTTTTAAAGATGAGGGAAGTGCTGCACAAATAGTAAGTATATGTATAATTGATAAACAAGTTGTTGGAACACATGACTTCACATTATACTTTACAAATTCATCAACAGCTCTTGGAAATATTAATGCAACAGCAGGAGCAGTTATTGGAGTATTAGAAGAAATTCAAGCAACTATTCCTATTGTTAATGGTGATTGGATTGCAGGTGGTGGTGCAGGGAGTGTTGATTTAGCTAATATTTGTACTTTAACTAACCCAGCAGTAGATGGTATAGGCTCTGTTGTAAAAGGTGCTAATTGGGCTGATGGAAACAGAACTCAAAGCCTTTACATATCAGCTATTGCAGGGGAAACAATGAATGTAGCTTCAACATCAGATTTGATTATTAAAATTGGTGTTAAATATTTGTAATGTCCTTAATTGATAATATAAAGGAATCTGAAGGTTTTAGATCTCAAGTATATCAATGCACAGAAGGTCATGATACTATAGGCTTTGGCTTTAAAGTATCTGATTTAGAATTAGATATGGATCTTGCTGAAGAAATACTTATAAGAGTGCTAGAAAAATTAATCAGGAGAGTTAAAAATAGATTCTCTTGGGTTAATGAATCACCTTATGAGATTCAAGATGTAGTTTATGAAATGTGTTATCAGATGGGTATATCTGGATTCTCTAAATTCAAAAAAACAATCAAATATCTAGCAGATAAAGATTATAATAAGGCTTCAAAGGAGATGTTAGATTCCAGATGGGCAAGACAAACACCTAACAGAGCTATTAAATTATCTAATATAGTAAAAGCACAGAGTAATGAATGAATCCTATAGAGATACTGCAAGAGTTTGGTGTTCCAGTAGCATTTTGTCTGGGATTAGCTTGGTTTATATACAAGCAGAACAAGTATATCCAGGATGATCTTACTAAAGACCTACATCATAAGTTTAATTTATTAGAGAAGATTATAAATGAAGATTTAAGGAATATAATAATTGCTCTTATTAATCAGCAAAAGAAAATGCAGATTGAGTTAAGAGGAATAAAAAGTAAGTATGAAGCATTAGTAGAAATAATAAATAAACTAATATTAAGGAATGATAAAAAATGAAGAAACCCTAAATAAACTAATATTAAGGAATGATAAAAAATGAAGAAACTAACTGATTTTTTAAAAGGCTTTGCTATTGATTATGTGATTAAATACTTAAATGATAATAAAGATGAAGTAGTTGCAAAATTAAATAAAGAAATAAATGTTCCTATCTTGAATGAAAAACAAGAGAAAGAATTATTAGATGCTATCTATGATACGACATTAGTAGTAGTTAAAGGAATTAAATGATCCCAGCTATGATCATAAAAGCAGTAGTTCCTAAAGTTCTTAAAATAGTATTAAGACAATTTCCAGGAATTGAAAAGATTAATAATTTAGTTGATTATATGGAGAATCCTAATGATGCAGATAAAGAGATTGAAAAGCTAAAGAAATTAAATTTAGATAAGGATCTCAAAATGCATGAACTATCAACTAGATTAGATAATTATGAAGATAAAGTATTGGATATTGAAAAGAAATTAAAGAAATGAAACAATCATTAAAAATAGACAAGAATCTTGACAAACATCTAAAGATATTAAAATCTGAAGATGGAGAATTATCTTCATTAGAAGTTGCTACTGAAGGTAATGGTGCAAGAATATCTGGGGATTTAGATGTAACTGGCTATACTGACAACATTAAAATTAGAAGTAATAGTATAATTAAAGCAGATGGTAATGTTACTTTAGATTCTGGTGGAGATATAACTTTGGATTCAGCAGGAGATTTAACAATTAATGTTGCTGGTGGACAAATGACTGTTACTGATAATACTGCTTTAGACCCAGATTTAATTATAAAATCTAATGATGGTTCATCAAGTGCTGGTAATCTAGTATTTCTTAAAGACAGAGATGGGTCTGGAACAACAGCTGGTCAAGATGGAGATAGTTTAGGATTTATAAGGTTTAAAGGTTATAACGATTATCCTGAACAGCATATCTTTGCTCAACTTAAATCAAATATGACAGATGTAACAAATTCAACTGAAGCAGGTTCTCTTAGTATAGCTGTTAGAACTAAAGATTCTGGCTTCACAGGTTCTGATTTGGAAACAGGATTGCTCATTGAAGGCTCTGATACTAATGACCAACTTAATGTAACCATAGCAAATGGTGCTGCTTCATTAACTACTATTGCAGGGAATGTAGATATAGATGGAGATACAATTACTACTGCTGGAAATATTACTTTAGATTCAGCAGGGGATATTACTTTAGATGCAGGTACAGGAGTATTTAAATTTCTTGATGCAGGCGACCCTGATGATTATGCTTCTTTAACAGTAGTTGGAGGAACAGGAGCTACTACCTTAGAAACTGTAAGTGCAGCAGCTGATGGACATTTGTCATTAGTTTCTGATGGAGATATTGTACTAAATGCTGGTACTGGAAAATATATAATGAAAGGTCCAGGTACAGTTCCTGAATTTAGTGTAGCAAATAGTGCTTATGCAGGAATGATACTCGGATATAGATGTCTTGGACATGATTCTGGTAGAGTTGGTTATACTATAACAACAGGTTTTGTAACTTTACATGCTGATGCTACTGTTAGATTTATAGCACCCCCAAGTGGAGTTGTTGAGGTTCATGTTCAAGCTGGTTCATTATCAGCAGCAGCAGGAAGATATATCTATTTGGGATTGTCTGATAATGCAACATATAATACTCTTGGAGCAGTACATGAAGAAGTAGTTTGGAGAAATACTGATGCCGATAGTCAAGTCATTCGTAACACTTGGGTAATATCAGGATTAACAGCAGGAGATACATATAATTATTGGTTTGGTATAAAATCAAATTCTGTTGGGAGTACATTAAATTATGGGGGAACAGGGTCAGGTCATTATTCTCCATTTATTATGAAAGTAACAGCATTACCAGCAGCAACAGCAGATTTTGCAGTATATGGATAAAGGAGAATAAATGGCAGGGTTAAAAGATACTACAATAGCAGGTGGATATAAATCATTAATTAGGATATCTGATAATAATGGGGTTTCTGGAACTCCTATACAGATAACTGATGGAGATGGAGTTAATCTTCCTCTGATAATTGGAAAAGATTTAGTGAGGGTTGATCCACAAGATGAAGGTACTGCATTTGAAGTATATGGAAGTGGTGCTGCTCAATTTAGAGTAAACACCAACACACCTTATGTAACTGCATTAGAACACCATGTTAATACTCAATATGCTCATTTTGGTGCAAACAATATAGATACTGCTGATTTTACAGTTAATACTCACATGGCTATTCCATTTAATAGTCAAGGGTATGGAGATTTAGGAGAAATACCAGCATTTGGAACATCAACAGACCCTGCTACAACTTTTACAACTGCTGAAGCAAATACAACAAGAGCTTCTGATTTAGTTCCTTGTCTATGGCTTGTTCCAGATGATATTACTATTGATGATATATATGCTTTTGTAGGAGCTGATACTGCTACTGGAGATACTACTAGGATTCATTTATTTCAATACACATTTAATTCTGGAAGTACATCTGCATTAACAAGTGGATCAGTAATTGCACATAGTACATCAGATACAACAAATGCAGGATCAGAGCAGATTTATAAAACTACACTAACTAAAGATGTAACAGATATTGCTGCTAATAAAGTAATATTAGCATTTTTTAGATCTGATAGTATCTCATCAGATTTTTCGATTTCTATCACCTGTAAGTACCATTTGAGATAATTAATTTAAAGGAGAATTATGGCAAAATTAACTGAAAGTTTAACAATTACAACTGGAAAAGGTGAAACATTTAATTTCAACTTTACAGAACAATATACAGAAGTATTCAATTTAAGGCAGGAAGTGGACAATACTAATGCTTTTATTACTTTATTGACACCTTCTACCACAATAGGACAATCTTCCATTAGAAATGCAAAATCCATTGTAGTGAAAAATGATGGAGAAGTTGGTGCAGAAATACAATTACAGGTAACTGATTATGCTGATAGTTCAAATGTAGATGATGCTAATTCAATAGATATTAGTGGTGATGGTGCAGTTACAACAAGATATATAACTACATTATTAGGTGCTGGTGAATATATGTTCTTACCTAATGCAAGATGGATTTCTTATGAAAATGATACATCTGGAGCAAATGCTAAACCTACTACAAGTGGTACTTATCTAACATTAGATACTAATGAATATGTAGATAGTACAGCTAATGTAGATTCAGCTACAGCAAATGGTGTGGTTTCTAGTGCTTCTGCTACAACAGTTTATTTAGAACCATATACAAGTGCTGCAAATTGTACTGCTAATTTATTTCATATTGGAGATTTAATTAGAATTGATGATGAGATTATGGAAGTAACAGCTATTGGTGATAAGTCAAATTTAGCAAATAATACATTAACTGTAATAAGAGCAACTCATGGCTCTACAGCAACAACAAATTCAGCAGATACAGATCCAGTAAGATTACCATTCTTTAATGCTTATGGGGATTTTGATGAATTTACTGTAACACAGACAGATGCTTCAGGTAGATTTAAAGCACATAATTTCTTTGGATTTGGTAGAGTAGCAGATTCTACTTCTGATGGTATAGTTCCTGGTTCAATAGCAGGTAAATTTTATGAATCAGGCTATCAAGCATTTGGTATGAAAGGTATTACTCCTTCTACAAATTCTGGTCTATCTGCTTCTACAACTTATTATTTATCTGTAAGTATTGATGGAGCTACAACAGATAAAATTACATTTGCTACTGATGCAAATAATGTTAATTTTGGTGGAACTAATGGAGTTGTTCAAAAATTACAAAATGCTATCAATGCTTTATTCTATAATCCAGCTAAAAATGGATTTCAGAAGGGTGCTACTGTTGGAATAGTAGATGGTGATATAAGAGTAACATCTAATCAAAGGCTATCAACTTCTGCAATATCTTTAACAACTAATACTGATGGAACTTCTGGAACAGATGAATTTTTTGATGGTTCTAATAAAATTGGTAGAATACCAGTAGCTGCTTCTGGTGCAGTAGCAGCAAGATTACCAGATGATACAATTATTAATTCAGAAGGTGTAACAGTTTCTAATAATGATGTATTTTTCTATGATGATGGACATGGTAATATTAAAGGTACTGCACAAGGAACTGTGAACTACCAAACTGGAGCTATAGATTTTAATGGTTTTGCTAATGCAGAATTTGCTATAACAGCTAATTATGATTCTGCTCATGGTGGTGGTAATAGATCAACTACTAATTCACAGAATATGATTGTAGAGATAGCAGCAAGGTCTTGCAATAGCAAGATTAATACACCTATAGAAATAGTGGCATTTGATTAAGGAGAATATAAATGGCTACAAGTAATATACAATATTGTACACATAGAGATATTAAAGATACATATCCTAAAATAAATGATTTTGATGATAAAAAACCTATTTATGGGTGGACTACAACAGGAACAACTAGTCTTTATTTAGCAAGAGATTCTGGTTTAGTTACTCAATTATTTGCTGATGGAGAAGATTTAGGTGATGCAGAAGCAAATAGTGGTGTAGTTGATACTAATGGAGAATGGTATTATGATTCTAATCTTGATACTGTTTATTATTTTAATTCAGCTTCAAATCCTATTGATTTATTAATGGAATCAGGAGATGATTTTGCTACATTAATAACAAGAGTAGCTAAAAGATCATCAAGAATGATTGATAGTAAAATTGGTTATAGAGTTACAGATACACAAATTAAAGATAGAGAAGGTAATTATCCAGACATTATTGTCAGAGCAGCATCCTTACAATCTGTTATCCTACTCCTCACTTCCGAAGATCCCACAAATCCCATTATAGAGCCATTTTTAGAGGAACTGAATGAAATCATTGAAGGTATTAATTCAGGTACTATTGTCATACTTGGCAATCAGAGGACTATGGATGCTGCAAAAGGCATTATCAGAGAAGTTTCAGTAAGTGCTTCTTCAGATTTAAGACCTGTAGAACTAACTGGTCATTATAGTGGATCATCTTATGAATTATTAAAAGTTTATATTGATAGTGGTGAAGGTGGTGTTTTAGGTACTACTAAAATGACAGTTAAAGGTAAATCTTCAACTACATTAAAATCTGAAACATTAGTTGATTCAGAAGTTATTACTGGTGATTATCAAAATTTAGGTTTATCATCTATGAAAATAAGATGGAGTGGAGATAATGATGCTGCTATTACAACAGCTTCAGATGAATATGAAATAGAGGTATTTGGTCATAGTTTAGATTCATCAACTCCTGGACAAGTTGGAAATATTAAATTGAGTAGATTATAATGGCAGTAGTAGATTTCACAAATAATTGGAAGAATATATTGGATAAAGTTCAATCTACATTAAGAAGTGAATTTAAAGGTGCTGCTCCTGTATTTATAGGCAGAGCAGATGAATCTTCTGGTACTCAATATTTTAGATTAGAACCAGTAGGTTCTGCATTAATTGAACTTGCTGCATTTTCAGAACAAAGACAATTTACAATTAATATTTTCTTCTATTTTGATAGTAAAGAAATTGGAAAGACAGAATATGATCATATATTAAGATTTGTTTCAAGAACAGAAGCATTAATGCATGATAATGTTACATTAACATTAGCTGATTCTACTACATTATTTGACTGCAGAATGGAAAGTTGTGAATTAGATGTAGGTGAATTAGAAGATCCATATACAGTACAATGGGAATACTTATGTTCTCATGTAGGAAATACAGCATAAAGGAGTATTATGAAAATAAAAGCAAAATTAACCAAAATTGGAAATTTCAATGCTATGAATGTTCCTTGTTCTAATTTAGAATTTGGACAATTAAGAGATGGAGCATCTGTTGAAGTTAAAGATGAAGTAGCTGATAAAATGTTGGCTATGGGGATAGTAGAAAAAGTAAATAATAAAAAAGCTAAAAAAGGAGATTAATTATGGCTATAAGTACAACAGTCATCCCTATTAGTGATGTTAAAATGGGTATTAAAGGTGAAACAACATTTGGAACTGGAATAGATACTTCTGGTTCAGATGGTACTGCCTATAGACAATTACCTGTAGTTCAAGCAACAAAACCAACATTTAATATTACTAGGGAATCAAGATTATTATCAGGTAGAGGTACTGTTAAAAATGCAGCAGATACTGTAATAACTGCTAAAGGTGGAACAGTTACTTGTCCATTTGATTTTATTGCAACACCAGAAACATTATTACAGCATTTAACTATGGTAACACAAACTTATAATGCAGATGGTTCAAATGTATATACAGTTGAAGTAGATGGTTCTAATAATAACACAGAAATTGGTGGATCTATATCAAGTGGATTACCACATTCAGTTAATTTAGCATATTATCCAAAAGCAGCAGAAGGTATTAAGGTTGCTGGTTGTGTAGTATCTGATCTTAATCTTTCAGGAGATTTAGGTTCTAATGGTGGAAATTTAGCAATAAGTGGTAATTACTTTAGTGGTTTTGCTAATCCAATAAGTACAGGAACAGTATTAGAACAAACATTTGATGGAACTTGGGTTGAACCAGATGCAGGTGTATTCATTAATATGGGTTCTTTAAATACTAAACAACTTGAAGTTGATGGTGCTAATCAGGATATGATATTAAAATCATTTAATTTAAGTATTGCTAATGGTGTTAATAGAGTTGGTTCAAATACTAATGGAGATGCTGAAGCATATTCTTTCCCAGAATATACAGTAACTGGTGATATTACTTTAAAATATGATACTGAATTTAGTTTATCAGCAGCAGATAATGTTCTTCAGAGTTTCTTGGATGGGAATACTTCAACTTTAACTCTTAAATTTGGTGATGGTACTGTTTCATCTGTAAGTGAAATGAATATACTTGCAGAGGTTCAGTTTACTGGTGATCCAACACAAGATATTAGTGAAAATGGAATATTCTGGACAATACCATTTGAGTGTGTTCAAAATAGTTCAACTGAAGCATTAAAAATATCATTATTTAGTGATACAGCAATAGCAGCTATGTAATTAAAAGGAGTACTGGAAGATGATTGAAAAAAAGCTAAAATCAGGTAGAAAAATAATAATCAGGGAAGATATATCTATTGATACAGTAGATGAGATTAAAGATATTCCTACCATTATTTTCAGAAAGAATGAAAATGGTGATGAAGAACCTGAAACTATTAAAGGACTATCAAAGCAGAAAACATCATGGATTAGAGCTGGATTATGTGGTGGTACATTTGAAGGATGGGGAAAAACTCCAAATGGTGCTATTCCACCAGATATGGTATTAAGACAATTAACTGAATCAGAAAAAGACCAATTAGTTGATTTAATACAAAAAGCACAATTTGTAAACCCGAAGAAACCCTCCAGCTCCAACTAAATATCTTAATAGATAATAGCTGTGGGGGTTGTTCATATCATCATTTTCCTTATGAATTTGAAGATATAACTTTCCAATCTTGTTTAGGATCTATTTTAATAGAAAATAAAAAAGATTTATGGGAGTATATCAAATTATTAAAAAAGGAAGCAGATATTTATGCAAAAGAAGATAGTATATATTCAGTATATGATCAATTACCATTCTTTGCCTGTGTAAATAATTTATTAGAAGATAAATGTCAAAAAGATATAAGAAGATATATTTATACACAAGAAACAAATACACCTATATATCCAGGTCATTATGGTGTACAGCCAAAGAAATGGATAGATAAATATTTTATAATTAAAGAATCTATGGATATAAGAATGAAAAAATTAAATCAAGAAAAGGCAGAAAAAGATGGCAGTTGATGTTCAAAAATTAAAGATCCTTTTAGAGGCTAAAGGTATAAAACTTACTAAAAGTGAATTAAAAGGTGTAACTAAAGCTACACAAAAAGCTAAAAAAGGTTTTAATGCTATGTCTAGTGCTATGAAAGCTATGCCACTATTAGCTATTGGACTTGCTATGAAAAAAGTTGTAGGAACATTTGGTGAACAAGAAATGGCTGAAAAGAAATTAGAAGCTGCTCTTGGATTTACATCTACTGCTTTAATGAATCAGGCAAAAGCATTACAAGAAGTAACTATGTTTGGTGATGAAATGATAATGGAAGCACAAGCATTAATTGGTTCATTTGTTAAAGATGAAGAAGCAGTTAAGGCTGCTACTAAAGCAACATTAGATTTAGCTGCTGCAAAAGGAATGGATTTAAAAGCTGCTGCTGACCTTGTATCTAAAACATTAGGTTCATCTACTAATGCTATGAGCAGATATGGTATTGAAGTTACTGGTGCAGTAGGTTCTACTGAAAGATTAGAATCTTTAACTAATAATATTGCAGATGTATTTGGTGGACAAGCATCTGCACAAGCAGCTACATTTTCAGGTTCTATTGCACAAATGAAAAATGCTCTTGGAGATACTGCTGAAGTATTAGGTTCATTCTTTGCTCCAGCAATACAAGAAGGTGCTGTATTATTAAAAGGATTTGCAGAAAAAACTTCTGATGCTCTCAATTTTATAAAAAAGATTGATTGGAAAGCTACTATGACTAATATGAAGAATAACATAGGATTAATAGGTCAAGGTATATTAGATACATTACGAGTATATATAGATATGCTTCCTGAAATATGGTCATTTATATGGAAACATTTAAAAGTTGCTGCTACAAAAGTTTTTGATATAATGGTAGCATTAGGAAAGATTATCTGGGAACCTCTAAAAATATCTGCACAATTAGTAGGATCTAATATTTCAGAGTTCTTTGCAGTAATGAGTGGTAATGTCAAAAATGTTTTTATTGGAATGATTAATGCAATTAAAGAGCAATTTAATACATTAGCTGATACATGGTTAGGTGAAAAACTTGGATTAACACCAATAGGATTAACAGATGTTGTAGATGTAGAAGGAATAAAAGAAGGTTACCAGACAGCACAAGATGATCTTAAACAACAATTTGGAGAAACTACTCTTGGTGCAGTTTTAGTAGGAGCAAAAGAAGATAATATTGATAATATAAAAGATGCAGGTGATGCTGTAAATGAAGTTTGGTCAGATATTCTTGGTCAAATGGTTGTTACACATGAAGAAAAAAGTGAAGAATTAAAAAATAATATTGGTCAAAATGTCATAGATGTTACTGAAAATAATATCAGTATGCTTGATTCTGTTTCTAATTATTTTAAAGGTTTAGATAAAAAGCAGAAGGATGCTATGGCTACACAAGCAAAACAATTTGTGAAGAATATGCAAACTGCTGCTAAAGAATTTCCAGAATTAGCAAAGGCAGCTAAAAGAGCAGCACAAATAGAAGCAGTAGTTAATACATATAAAGCAGCAACTGCTGCTTATGCAGCTATGGCTGGTATTCCTGTTGTTGGCCCTGTATTAGGTGGTATAGCAGCAGCTGGAGCAATAGCAGCTGGGTTGGCTAATATAAGAGAAATTGAAAAAGCTCAATATGGAATGAATGAAGTTGTGGATAAACCTACAATGATTCTTGCTGGTGAAGCAGGAGCAGAACAAGTATCAATTACACCTCTTGAATCTCCTAATTTAGAAGGTGTACAAGGTGGTGGACAAGGAATAACAGTAAATGTATCTGGAAATGTTTTAACATCAGATTTTGTTGAAGGAGAATTAGCAGAAAATATAAGAGAAGCAGTACGAAGGGGAGCTGATTTTGGGATTGGATAAATGAAACTACCAAAAATATTTTTAGATGATATTCAAAGTGATAATATACAATTAATCCCTTTATTAATTATTGAAAAAGAATCAGAAACAAATCATATTGATACTAATTCTATATTTTTATCTACTCATGATATAAATATAAATAAAACTTCTGGTATTCCTTATGAAGATGGTGAGTTTGATGATGGAATGTATTTTGAACCATTATTATTAGATAATCCAATAATAAGTGAGAAGATAGATGTAGAGAATAGGAAATATACTATATCTAAATGTACATTTAAAATATCTAATAATCCTTATAATGGAATAAGATTTTCTGATACATTAAATTCAGATAATCTTATAGGTAGAAAAGTTAATTTTGCATATAAATCAATTAATAGTTCTTTCCAAGTAGGATCTATGTATTTAGATAGTCAGAACATTACTTCCTGGACAGATTTATATGATGATTTTGAATATATTTCACCTACTTTTTACTTTGGAGAAATTGTTGATGTAAAACATGACAATGAAGTATTAATTATTACTGCTGAAGATTTATCTTCTACAAGATTACACCAAGATTTGCCTAAAAATTCACTTGATGCAAATTCATCAATAGAAGAACATTATAGAAATGCTACAATTCCTATGGTATATGGATATATGCCTAAATCACCAGTAGTAATGGGTGCTAATCAAAAAGTATATGCAGATTCAAGACCTATTAAAAATTGGTTTATAAATAATGTTAATACACCAAATAGATATAGCTATCCTTTTGCAAGTGCTGATTATAGTCCATTATTTATTTCAGTAGATGATCATTTATGTTGTATTTCTAATATAATATGGTATGAATTAACCTCTACAAATGAGATATATGGTGATATAGAGAATGAGTTACAACTTCAATGGAATGTTCAAGATGATATTTATGATACAAAAGTATCAAAATTTATTTCAAATAGATTATTATCAGCAAGAATTGTTCAATTAATGGTTGCTTATAAACCTTCTAAAATAACATTGCAGAAAAGAAATGACATACCTACCTATGATCCTACATTCTACTGGGTTTCTCTTGGTGATGAAACTGACCATGATTGGGAGAATGTAGATTTATTGATAGAGGATGAATTTCAGAATATGGTTGATGGTAATTTTACTTCAGGAAATGAAATATCTGCATTAGATTCAACAATGACACATCAATCTAAAGCTATGATAAATTCAGAGGATTGGGATGGTTTTGAAGCTGGTACAAATGCAGCACAATTATACTACAATCTTTATAAACATAGCTTATTCAGATTTGTTATAGATACAGAACCTCCTATACCTTTTTTGCATAGAGGTGGTGTTGATAGTGATCTTTTTGGTGGTAATTATGCACATTGGATAGCATTTGGTCATTGGGTAATGCCTAATCAATCATGGAGGCAATTTGATGATACTCACAATTATTATACCTATGCAAAAAGATCCCTAGCTGATGATGTAGGTGAAGATGGTAGATTGGATTATTCTTTTAATAGTATCAGGTTTAGATATTTGCTTGATCCTGAAGGTGAAGAAGATGTTATAGGTGGTGAACTAACTAATAAATCTTATGAATCAAGACGACCAGACCAACAATTATTAGATGCATGGGGTAATGAAATTAGATTAGGAGATGTTATAAGATTTTCAGATTATCATGATGATATAGATTATAGTTATATGAATCCTGAACAAGTAAATTGGCATCAATATGAAGAAAATGGGAAATCTCCTTTAGAGTTCTTTGGTTTAGAAACAATAAATACAACTGGTAATACTGCTTATAATAAAGAATATCTAAACCCTTATGCTAAATATTCTAATTATTCCAATGTTGGTAAATATATAATAGAGCTTGGTGCTTATGGTTGGCTAACTAGCTATACTATGACCAATGACAATACTACTACTTATCATCATCCTCCTAATGATACAGCTAATAGCTTTGAATATAGTGGAAAGTTAAAAGGGTGGCTACCTGAAGTAACTTGTTTTACTCCTTGTGATACTAAAATTAATTTTCAGAATATGTATGGATCTATATTAGGCAGAGTAGATGCTTCTAATAATTTAATAACACATCCATCAGATATAATTGCAGATATATTTGTAAATGAATTAGGACATTCTGGAGATAAAATAGACCAACAATCTTTAGGTTTAACAAAAGATTCACATGATGGCTGGAACTTTGCATTTACTCAAAAAGAAAAAATACATAGTAAATTATTAATTGAAGATATAGCAAAATCAACATTTATGTTTCCAAGAATAGGATTTGATGGAGTATTAAGATTTCCTCAAATTAAAAGATCATATACAACAGAGGACTTTGAATCTGCAATAATGATAGAAGATTTAGATATAATCAGCTATAGCTATAATTTAACAAAAAGAGGTGATTTAATTACATCTACTCACATGAAATATGATTATGACC
>Ga0208315_1000643_pt1 | contig 22779 bp, 26 predicted proteins | sample MalvireepMed_215_FD_184239 | JGI IMG/M metagenome (GOLD analysis project Ga0208315, IMG submission 184239) | Marine viral communities from the Global Malaspina Expedition - Malaspina viral metaG DeepMed_215 (SPAdes) (version 2) | ecosystem: Environmental > Aquatic > Marine > Oceanic | place... | reverse complement strand
CCCTTAAAGCCCCTGGCGATTTAATTCGCAGGGGCTTTAAGGGTAGTACCACACAAACCGAGGAGAAAGAAGATGCCGCATATTATGAAAAGCAAATCTAAAGATCGCTACATCGTCGATGCCCGAGATATCGGCGGTGGCCAGAAAGTTTTTAAAACCGAGCTGAAGGCCAAAAACAAACTGCGTGAATGGACGCATGACCATTTCGAAGGTAAATTTATTGACTCGACGAGCGCCGTTAGTTTTGAAACCTGCATCAAATCCTGGCTCGATTCAAATAAAGAGCGCGTTCAGTTCGGCGATATCGGTGAGGGCGAACTGGGCAACATGGAGTGCAGCGCCAAGCACATCCGTAAAATTAATTTTGGTGGCCAGACCATCGGTAAGGTCAAGGTTAGCGAGCTACGTGCCGGCCCATTGGCCAAGATGGTACTCCCCCAGATCCGTACAGGGCGTGCGCCGGCGACTGCCAAAAAGATCCTGGTTTATTTTAAAGCAATTTTTAAGGACGCCGTGTTGTCCGAATTTATTGCGTATGACCCCGCCAGGGATTTGAAGCTGCCTAAAAATGACGGCGCGAATGATGTGGAAGATATCGCGGCATCTTTGAACGGCAAAAAAAGTCTGGCCGATCGCATCTCTTCGAACAACGTCAAAAAAATTATTGCTGCCGCCGGCGAGAACTACAAAAGGCAGATCGAAATGATCGCCTATACCGGCGTCCGGGTTGGCGAGCTGCGAGCCGCTACATGGGATCAGATCAGTTTTGGTGATGACCAGAACAGCGCCACATTCACCATTGATCGTGCCATCAAAAAGGGCGGCAGTCTCGGACAGCCTAAAACATATTCGGGCAACCGTATTATCGCACTCGATGATGACCTTGTGCGGATGCTGCGTGCGTGGAAAATTGCCCAGCCGCTAGAACAGCGCGGCAACAACCTGATCTTTCCCAACAGGGAAGGCGGCATTGGTGACGGCGACAACTGGCGCAACCGTGGCGTAATCCCGGCGTGTAAAGCTGCCGGCGCTGATCCTGTAACACTCCGCGAATTGCGCCACCATTTTGCATCGATCCTGATTTTTGATGTAACGTTTACTGAAGCAACAGTCACGCAGTTGATGGGTCATACTGATATTAACTTTACCAAAAAGCAGTATGCGACCTGGCTGTCTAACGCCAAGCGCGACAAACAGATCAGTAAAAAATTAACCGCCGCTCGCAGAGCGCATTAATAAGGACATCCTTTAACTGAACAAGGAAAGGCAAACGCCGCCGGCCTTTGCTCTTTTCCTTTGCCGTACAGGTTGATGCCACAGTACTTGCAAACCCCGGTTTTTATTGATGATAGATGACGGCGCAAAATATCATTCTGGCCGGTTTTCTTCTTTTTCCGCATTATTTTTCTTATCAATCGGATGATAAACCAACACAAATGCCCCGCAATCGGGGCAGTTAAATTTGGTTTCAAGGCCGTATTTATCGGAACCTTCGACGTCAGAATTCCCCCCAAAAATCATGTAGGCGTTGCAAATCCAACAGTTCATTTTTTATTATCAAGATTCTCAAGATATTTTAATAATTGCCTTGTCAGTCTCCAAGCCTCACCTGCGCTTATTTGTTCATGGAAAATCTCTTTATTATCTTTATCCAAAATCAGGAACAACTTGCCTTCGACGTCTCGGAAATTCGGATAGATCATATAACAATTCGATAAACTGATTCGTCGTTTCCCCGGCCGTTCATTCTTTTGAGGTTGGTTCTGTATGCCAGCCCCTTTTTACAAAGTTCCGTAAATCTTGGCCGGATCGAACTCTCAAGGGTGCCTTCCGGGAAACAATCCTTCCAGCAATCATATGCAATGACGCCCCGAACACCGGCTTGCTGTAGAGTCTCGAGGACGACCTCGCGTTTATATTGAACAGTAAGCTGAACTTTTTCGGCAGCGGCGTGCGAAGTTTCGGTTTTGCCCCAAGGGGCCAGCCAATCTAATTGATTAATCAGGTTGCTCATTTAAATATTCCCCTTGCATCATTTTACAGGTTTCGATTGAAAGCTTGTGCAGCTCTTCGTCGAGGTCATGCCCAACAGTGCCGCGCCCGACAATAAAAAATTCAACCGGGATGCCATGATCAAAGGTCACGCTAAAATGAAAGTTTTTTGTACGACTGGTTACTATCGGATTGCGAGTTCTCATAGTTCATCAATCGCAGAGCGTGGAATAAAAACAGCCCTTCCAACTTTGAAGGATCGAATCGCGTCTGAATTAATCCACCGATAGATTCGGTTTGAATAGGTTGGTTTGAGGTTTCCCTTATGATCGACAACTGGATCTTCGTCAGTATGCCAAAGCTCGATGGCTGCCTGTTTAGGCGTTAGCACCGCTCCCACTACAGCATACCATTGGCGGCGGAACAGTAGTCATCCAGCGCGCACCCTACATGGAAGGCCACATAGCCGGCGCAAAATAATAAAGTGAGCGCAAAAGACTCTAGGAAAAAAGTTTTCATCTGTACCTCCACGTACCTTGTGGTACCTTGTGGCACCTTGTAGCACCTTGTAGTACAGAATAATTACTAAATCAATAAAAAACGTAATTTTTCTTATTACGCCATATATATCCCTCGAATGAGGTGAATGGATGTGACCCGAAATTTTTCAATCGTAATTTTCTTTTCGGGATTATATTGTTTTAAAATAATTGCATCATCGTTCGCCCGTGAATATTCTTTTACAATAGCGGTCAGCTTATCCTCGTCAGCCATCTGCACAATGACATCGGCACCGCCGCGAATAGGAACAGCCGGATCAACATAGACGATCTCGCCGGACCTGAATCTTGGCTCCATACTTTCCCCAATCACATATACAGCATACGCACTCGACGCCGATAGTAAAAAGCTGGGCCGGCCCACATGATCTATTGCGCGATCCATATTTGTGATGTCGGAACCCAGGCCGGCCTCCGCTGATCCATACAACGGAATCCGCGATAAAGGAATGTTTTCTGATGTTGTAAAACCTAACACCTCGCTGGGGTCACACCCAAATACGCTAGCAAGCTTCAGGGCAAGGTCCGGCTTTGGCTGGCTTTCGTTACGCGCATACCGGCGCAGTGTGTGCGGCTGCATGTCAATCCGGCGAGCAAGCTCCCCAATGCTGACGCCCATATGGCGTGCTAATTTATCTATATTATTCATATCGTAAAGTTTTCTTACACTTTTTTAATCCACCCCACAAGAATAATTTATTGAAAAATCCAAAACGCTAGTGTTTTAGATTCCACGAGCTGCGGCAACGCAACATTTGTGTTTCGATAGACCACAAATAAAATTTTATTGATTTTTTAATAAGCACGTAATAGGGTGCGTAAAATTATTTTAACGCGTTTAGTATGTCTGGTACAGTTATGTTGTTACGGGATTGGCTCAAAAAAGAGGACTTAAATTACCAGCAAGCCGCCATGCGCATAGGATGTACACGTGTTGCAGTTTATTACTGGGCCACTGGAACCAACCGCCCACAGCCAAAGTGGAACAGCATCATCAGCGAAATTACAGACGGCGCGGTTCTCGCTAACGACCATCAAAACGCATTTGAGCTGGCAAGCGAATGAATATTTTCCTGCTGCCATATCCTCCTTCAGTCAATACGTTATGGCGCCACAAAGGTAATCGCACATACAAAACCAAAAAGTACACCGAGTGGATCACGGATGCAGGACGGCATCTCGCTCAACAGGACAAGCCCAAGACTTTTGCACACCCGGTGAAAATTGAAATTGCTGTAGGCCGCCCTGATAAACGGCGACGTGACATCGATAACCTCACCAAAAGTGTGCTTGATATTTTATGTCACCACAAAATTCTCGAGGATGACCACTGGGTGCATCGCCTGGATATTTACTGGTCCGAGAACGTGGTTGGCTGCCAGGTCATTATTAAAGATTTAGCGGGGCAGGTGCAGGGCGATATTTAAAATCGAACTCCTCGGTTTGGCTCTGTATTTGTCCCGCCCCGAGGAGTTCAAACCGAGGAGACGAAAAATGGTGTTATCGTTGAAAGATGTTGTGGTTGGCCAGACTATATTGCCGCCGCGCATTTTAATTTATGGAAGACCCGGTGTCGGCAAAACGACTTTTGCCAGCAAGTCCAGAAACCCTATTTTCATTCAGACTGAAGACGGCGCGGATGTTGCCGGCGCGGCACGGTTTCCGAAAGCCGAGAGCTTTGAGGAAATCAACGAAGCGATCGATACGCTGATTGCCGAGAAGCATGGGCACGGCACGGTTGTGATCGATACCCTGGATTGGCTCGCGCCTCTTATATATAGAAAGACCGTCGAGGAAGGAAAAACCAACCCCAATTATAAAACCAAAAATCTCATGCAGATCGAGGACTTTGGCTATGGCAAGGGCTACGAATATGCGGATGGCCATTTTCGTGCGGTGTTTGATAAGCTGAACATTCTTCGCAGCAAAAAGGGCATGGCAATCATCATGCTGGCGCACAGTGAGCTCAAGCGTTACGAAGATCCGGCATCCGAGGGCTATGACAGATGGATGCCCAAGCTGCAGAAAAAGGCAGCCGCGACCTGCATGGAATATTCCGACATCGTCGGATTCGCCAATTATTTTACATCGATGAAGAGTGTCGATAAGGGGTTCGGTCAAACCAAAAACATTGCAATCGGAGACGGCTCAAGAGTTCTCTATACGCAAGAGAAACCCAGTTTTATTGCCAAGAGCCGTTACGATATTCCAGCCGAGCTGGAGTTTGAATGGTCGGTTCTAGCAAATGCCATATCACCTAAACCCAAGAAGGAGAAAAAAAATGGTAATTCTTAACCACAATGTTGATCCTAATGACATTAGCAGCGGTGATTGGCCGCTGTTAACGGACGGCGATTACCCGGCGGCTATTGTCGGGGCTGAAGCCAAACAGAGCAAGGCTGGCGATACGTACCTGCAAATTCAATTTGATTTAGGCACCGGCGGCCATCTTTGGCAGAACTTTAATCTGTGGCACTCGACATCAGAGAAGGCCGTTCAGATAGCCAAACAGGAGCTTAACGAGATGGGCGTGGCCCTGGGCATCCCGAGGATCGGTGATACTGATGAACTAATTGGTAAGCGCCTTATCCTAAAGGTCGGGACTGAACCAGCCAAAGACGATTGGCCGGCCAAAAATAAAATTGTCGGGTACAAGCCCTTGAATGAAGGGCCGCCATCAGGCCAGCCGGAGCAACCGCCTTCGCAAGTTACCACACAAACTGAGGCTGCCGCCCCGGCTGAACCAACACCTGTCTGGCATACCTAGAAAGTAAACCTAAGGTGGGTGGCCGAAGCCACCCATCTATTTAAAGTGAATTTTAATAGATGATCAAACTAGTTGTTGATGATGAAGACCCGACTCTGGCTGAAGCAGACAAGCGTCTCGAACTTCGCGAAGCGGAAAAACCAAAAAGAAGCTATGCCGGCATCAGCGGCATAGGCGATTGCGAGCGGAAGAATTACTATAGATTCTATGGCGTGCAGAGCGCGCCGTTTAACGCCAAGACACTCAAGAATTTTAGAGACGGCCACCGCACGGAGGAACTGGTTATTGAAGATCTCCGGGGCGTCGATGGCCTGACCATTGTGGACCGCGATCCCGATTCTGGTAAGCAGATCGAGGTCAGCGACTTTGAGGGCCACTTCCAGGGGCATCTCGATTTTGAGGTTCTCGGAATAAAACAGGCGCCCAAAACGTGGCACGTTGGCGAGGTGAAATGTGCCAGCCAGAAAAAGTTCGATAAGTTCAAAAAGATCAAACAAAAGTTTGGCGAAAAGCAGACGCTGTTTAATTGGAACATGACCTATTATGTGCAAGCCCAGCTTTACATGGCCTATAGGGGGCATAAGCGTCACTGGACTGTTGTCGCGTCAGCCGGGGGCCGGGATTGGGCAAGCTGCCGCACCGATTATGATCGTAAACAGGCCGAGTACTACATTAACCGGGCCGAGCGGATAATTTTTAAGCCGTCTATTTTGCCAGACCGAATAGCCGAAAGCCCGGATTATTATATCTGCCGGTGGTGCGAGTTCAAAGATGTTTGCCATAACCAGGCGCCGGTTGTCAGGCACTGCCGCACTTGTGTGTGGGGCGAGGCCGGCGATAAGCGGAGCTGGGACTGCCTCAAACATAACCGGCCCATGACCATAGCCGAGCAAGCGGTGGGCTGCCCGGATCAGCGCTATCGGCCAACATTTGTAGACGGCCAGGTAACCAAAATCGGTGACGATTTTATTGAGTATGAAACTTCTAACGGACCTTGGATTGATCGAGGCGGCCATGATGAATGATATGAGTGAGCGCGAAAACAAGATGCTGATGGAGGCCGGCAAGAACGGCGGCGAATACCTCGACGACATTAAAAAGTATGACCTGCGCCATTTGACCAAGGATGAGTGGGCTCAATTTTTGCGCAGTGTGATAGGCAAATGGGGCGAGCTTAAATACATGGGCGACCACGTCATCGGGTATCGGGACGATCTCGATGACGAGATCCCCTTTTGATTGCCGGAACCAAGTGTCCGGCGTGCGGTTCGAGGGATACCGAAATGCTTATGGAGTTAGGGAACCGCAAACAATACGAGTGCTTTTCCTGTTTTAAAATCTGGATACGAACTTCCGGCAACGGCGATCTACGGCATGTTGATCCTTACGCTCAATGGGGGGCGACAGGCGAAGATGAGTTCTAGCAGCGCCAAAACCGCAATGAAAATTGTAGGGCATAACCTGGACGGTTCCAGGGAAAAAGACGACTTCTATGCTACGCCACATCGAACAACTGAATCGCTACTGTGGGTTGAAAAGTTCAAGGGAGATATCTGGGAGCCGTGTTGCGGGCAAGGGCATATATCCAGGGTGCTTATGGAGCACGGTTACAGTGTCAGATCGACTGATTTAGTAGACCGTGGGTATGGTCAGCCCAGGATAGATTTTTTATTAGAGACTAAACGTTGCGATAATATTATAACTAACCCGCCCTATAAGAACGCGCTGGAATTTGCCGAGCACGCGGTCCAGTTATGTGATCGTAAAGTTGCCTTGTTGTTGAAGCTGAACTTCCTTGAAGGCATAAGGCGCAAATCATTTTTTGAGACTCGCCCTCCGGCCTGGGTTTACGTTTTCTCCCAGAGACAAAGTCTGATGAAAAACGGCGAGCCCTATAAGGGCGGCATGATGGCTTTGGCCTGGTTCGTTTGGGATTCAGCCCAACGGCAGACCAGAGTAGGTTGGCTATGAACTTTAGCAGGTCTGAAATAGAGAGCGAGGCTATTCAACGCTGGGGCCAGCCTAACAAGGGCTTGAGCTCGAGGAGCGAGCTACGCTTTGGTAAACGGGGCTCCGTTTCAGTCAAGCTCGACACCAACCAGTTTTACGATCACGAAAGTGCCGAGGGCGGTGCCGTTATCTCGGAGCGTCAGCTCGCGCCGGAAATACAAATGCCGCGTATGTGTGTGAAGAAATATAACTACCTCGATGAGGCAGGGCGTATCCATATGCAGGTGCGCAGGTTTATGCCCAAGGACTTCAGACAATGCCGGCCTGATCCTAATGAACCTGGCAAATGGATTCACTCGGTCAAGGGGCTGCCTCAAATACCCTATAGGCTGCCCGAGCTGATGCAATCCGACTACGTGATTATCGTCGAGGGCGAAAAGGACGCGGACGAGCTGGCCAGGTTTGGTTTGACAGCAACCTGCAATCCACAAGGCTCCAACAAGTGGCCGGACGAGCTGAACAAATATTTCAGGGGCAAGGATGTTTATATTATCCCCGACAATGACGAGGCCGGCATAGCTCATGCCCGGCTGGTGTCGTCAAAACTCTTTTCTGTAGCCCAATCGGTCAGAGTTTCTGACGTTTGCAGTGGTCTAAAGAAGCGAGCGGATATGTGGGATTGGTTGCAGGTCAATCCTGTTGATGGATTAATGGCTGAATTGCAGGGGTTTAAGGTGGTATCGGCGCCTGTGATCGTCGAGCCGGTGAGCGTAAATACTTCTGACGTTTTCCCGACACTGGATGCGGATGACATCACTGCCGTGACAACGGCTGACGATTTTGTCGAGGGGTTGTTGTCCAAGGCGCAAATGTCTGTGGTGTACGGGCCAAGCAATTGCGGTAAGACATTTTTTATGAGTGACCTGTGCTTGCATATCGCGCTGGGCAAGAGCTGGCGAGGCAGGGACATCGATGCCGGCGGTGTTATTTATGTGGCCGCCGAGGGTGCGTATGGCATACGTAACAGGCTGGTGGCGTTCAAGCAGCACTACGATCTCCACGACGGCATCCCGTTCAGCGTCATACCGGCGAGCGTGAATATGCTGGATGCGCAAGTTGATGTTAACAAGCTGATCAATACGATCAGGCTCAAGGCCAGGGACATGGGCCACGTTGCTATTATCGTGCTCGATACTCTGGCTCGGGTCATGGCCGGCGGCAATGAGAATACCGCCGAGGATATGGGTTCGCTGGTTATCAATGCCGATAAAATCCGGCACGCTACGGGTGCTCATGTATGCTTCATACATCATAGCGGTAAGGACGAATCCAAAGGGGCGAGGGGTTCGAGTGCCTTGAGGGCGGCAACGGATACCGAGATCGAGATCAGGAAGACCGGCGACATCAGCGTGGCAACCGTGACCAAACAAAGGGAAATGGAGATTAATGGCTCGTTTGTGTTCGGGCTGACGGTTGTCGAGATCGGCGTTAATGATCGCGGCAAGGCGGTGACGAGCTGCGTGGTCAGTGAGATTGATTCCAGCGTAGTCAAACAGCAAAAGAAACGATTGCCGCGTGGCGCCAACCAAAAGATATTGCTGAAGGCCATGATAAATTGTGGGGCCGATAGCCTCCTGAAAGATAACCAGATCGGGTTGCCGCCAACCTGTAAGGGGATGGATCTCGATGAGTTTTATGCACTTAGTTCGGGTAAACTTTCAGTTGATATCAAACATCGTCGAAGCAGGTTTAATGATGCGATAGCATCCTTGGTAAGCGAGGAATATATGGGCCTCGAAAATGGTTTTTTATGGCTGGTTCCATGAGCACCGAAAGCACCGAAAGCACCGAAACGGTGCAAAACGGTGATTATGCAGTTAGCACCGAACGCACCGAATTGTCTATAGACATTCGGTGCACGTGGCTAACAAAACGCACCGAAAAGCGGGTTTTTTATGATTGACAGAAAATTGGTCCAATCAGTACGAGATTATGTTGGTGATGTGAGTGGATTGGCGGTTATATTTTTTGAAGCTGCCGACACCGAGCGACGATTGCCGGGGTTGAGGATGGGGAGTATAAAAAGTTGCTGGCCGGATTATCCCGAGGAAGCCAAGTTGGCTTTTGGCTATAATCAGGTCGAGGTTAAATTGGCGAGAGCGTCACCAGCTGCGATTACGAGATATGATCAAGCGCTCGAGCTGGGTTTGCTGTTGGATAATGATGATCGCAAAATTGTGTGGGCGGCAGCTCATAGTGCAGCGAGGCGGCAACGAGGGCCGGCGTGGAAGAAAATTTCGAAGCTTTTGCATATGCATCCGGCGACAGTGAAGCGAAAATTTGAACGGGCTATTTTAGAGTTGTGGCATAAGATGTTGTATTTTGTTGACTGAATTTATGAAATAGCGTATTTGTTTATTACGATGAGCCCAATTTTATTACCTCCCAGTTAATTTTGGGTTCCTCCCTAGTTTGAATTTACTAAACTTACAGCGCTTCGGCGCTGTATTTTTTGGCGTTGTTGATTGTGATCGTAAAAATGATGGCCAAAATTATTGAGTGGTTCAAAAAAGTTACACGAGGGAAACCTGTCCCGAGATATCTTTCCGGCTCAAGGGTGGGGAAGATAGCGGCGATGCGTCACTAAAGGAAAACAACCAAGATGTGGATTACAATTTTACTCTTCTTATTTGGAGTTTAAGATGCCAAATAGTTGGAACACCAGTGAAGAAAACTAAAAAGATCTGTGCTGAAATTTTAGAGCGTTTTGGCGACGGTGAATACTTGCGCCATATCTGCACTGGTAAAGGCGAATACCCTGACCAGGCGACGTTCTGGCGTTGGCGACAAAAGGATGCTGATCTTGCTGAACAGTTTATGTCGTCGTTAATAAAGAATGTATCTGCACTGTTAGAGAAATCGGAACTGTTGATTGAGGACGCGACAACCAGAGATGAAATTTTACGAGCCGACAAGATGCTGAACCATTATCGATGGAAGGCAGAGAAATTGATACCGTCGATGCAGTCTATGAACAAGTCATTGGTCGAGATTCAAGGGGCAGTTGGAAGCTATACAGTCAGTTGGGCAGAGGATGCTGTAGCTCAGTCCCGACACCAAATTGAAGCCGAAAACTACACACACAAAACAGCAAGCCTCGCGCGAGAAAAACTGGTGAATTGAGTGGCCGAGCCCGAAAAACCGTCATAATTAATACCTCGTCAGGTACAAAACCTGACGGTCTAGTCAATGATTTCAATCACTTAGAGGCCAACCGCCACAATCCAGCCACTTGTAGCCTAAACCCTACCCCCCTTTGACCTGGACCCACCCCCGCTGAGGCGAGGGGCGGTAGCGATGATGATGGTAGGATACAAAGGGGCGCGTCACATGCTGCTATCACTTTTACTCATTTTATTATTCTAGGAGTTTCCCATGCCAAAGGTTAATGGGCGTAGTTTTGGCTATTCAAAAGCTAGCAAGAAGAAGGCTAAAGCTTACGCCAAAAAGACTGGCAAGAAGGTTACTAAGCGAAAATATAAGAAGGCGTGACGGTCGCTTAAATGACGAACATGTATAGGAAAAACGTCGTCGCCATGAGAACAAGGGTGCCGCTAAACCAATTGGGCTTGGCTGTTTGATCCTCAACCTCAGAAACGAGTTGTTTATATTCAGCTGAGTTTGTTGAGAGCGGCGGGGGGTCAATTCTCTGTTTCACGGCTGAGAGTATACGCCAAGAGTGGGGTAAACGACAAGGCGTTGCAGTTCAAGAAATTTATAGAGGGCGCTTCTCATCAGAGGTGCGGGGATAACGTGGATAAACTATTCGGCGGTATACGATGGCTCTCAACCCACCTTTGGCGCTTCATACGCCTGACAGGGCTTATGGTACTGGCTTGCTGTCATTGCCTGTATGAAATCGTTAAGGCAATTGGTAAATGGCCGAGCTTCTTTATCAGCGCATGGCGTGAACGATAATTATGTTTGATAAACGCGAGCTGCTATTGGCTACGATATCGATCACCTTCTTTGTCTTCGTTTTTTGGTGGTTTTCCCATTGAAGGTTTTGATGTATGGGCAAAAAGAAAAAAGCCGCTAACGAGATTGTAATACCCTACACCCCCAGACCACTACAAAAAGAGTTCCATCTAAATGCGAGACGCTGGAACGTAGCAGTCTGCCATCGTCGTTTTGGTAAAACGGTTATGGCCATAAACTGGCTGGTGAGGTGTCTGATCGAGTGCCAGCACAAGAACCCGCAAGGAATGTTTATAGCGCCGACATTCGGCCAAGTGGAAAAGATAGCGTTTGAATATTTAAAGGAAGCAACGGCAGTTTTCCCTGGAGTCAAATTTAACGCCGCCAAACTCAGATGCGAGATACCCCATCCCCAGCTGGGTAAGATCTCCATCTATTTGTTGAGCGGGTCCAATGAATCGAGTGAAAACCTCAGGGGCATGTACGCCGACGCTGTGGTCTTGGATGAATTTGCGGATATCCCGCCAAAGGTCTTTCCTCAAATTCTGAGGCCGGCTCTGGCTGATCGTCGGGGATCGTGTCTCTGGATTGGGACACCAAAATCAGAGGACCAGTTCAAGGCCATATATGACCAAGGCCTGGCCGAAGTAGCAGCGGGTAATCCAGATTGGTATGTGTGCCTGTTTCCAGCCAGCAAAACGAATGTATTGCCACAAGCGGAGATTGAAGAACTTAAAAGCCAGATGTCGGATAACGAGTACCGGCAGGAACTGGAATGTGATTGGTCAGCAAATTTAACAGGCGCCTACTATGCCGACCAGTTAAATAAAGCAGAAGCCGAAGAGCGAATAGGCAGCGTGACTTACGATGAAACCATGCTGGTGAACACGGCATGGGATTTAGGCGTTGCGGATATGACTTCAATCTGGTTCTGGCAGGAAACCCCATCGAGCCAGATCAGGCTTATAGATTGTTATCAGGCGTCTGGTGAAGGCTTGGCCCATTATACCCAAGTGCTTCAGCAACGGTCTTTTGATAAAGGGTATTCGTACGGTGACCATTTGTTACCTCACGATACCGACTCCCGCATTATGGGTGCAACAGCACAACGTAGGTCAGATATATTAAGACAACTTGGACTACTGCCTACAATCGTGCCAATGCGAAAAGTTGCGGAAGGGATCGAAGCAGTTCGGGCGCTATTGCCCCGATGCTGGTTCGATGCTGAGAAGTGTGCCGAAGGTTTAAAAGCCCTTCGGCACTATCGCGTTAAGGAGAGTAGCGGTCTTCCGCTGCATTCGACGGATTCCCATTTTGCCGATGCGTTTCGTTATCTGGCAATTGGTTATCGGGAAGGCATGTCCAAATTCGGGTCTTACCGCAAACCCTGGGATCAAAAGATTGAGTACCCAAATTCTCAACAGTTTGTGTGAGTTCGGCAAATCACTCTGGTGTACCGTCTTCTGGCACAGAACGAGTTTAATCAGAGGTGATCGCTTTCTGACTTGCCAACGTTGTGGCCATCGATTGATCGATCCAAACCAACTTGAAGATGAATAATGGCAGGATTATTGAATCAGGTCGTACCCAGTAAGGCTTATGCCCCTACGGGATTATTAGACCGCCAAATGGCTGACTTTTTCAAAAGAGTACCCGACCCTCTGGAGGTTATGCGTAGGCTGGGGTTGAACGTCCCTTCGAGTAAGCAAATAGGGAAGTTTTTTACGGCTGTTCCTGAGTTTGTAGGCCCACAGGCTGACGTTGCCGGCATGGTAAGAGATGCGGGCCAGGTTATGCCCAACATACGGTCTGGAGACTACGGACAGGCATTTGCGAACCTCGGCATGGCTGCGGCGGCTATTCCGTTTATGGCGGTGCCTGGAACAGTGTCCCAGGTCAAGGGAGTAACTTGGCCTTCGTTTGGAAATTATGCTGAACCTTTATCAAAAGGAAGTTTGGAACGTTCCCTACCTTCCACTAAATATTTAGTTGAAAAAATTAAAAAGAAATATCCTGATGCAGAGATTGGATTAAATCTAAGCAGGACAGGTTTTGGCAAGTCTGATTATTTACACGTCCAAAGGCCAAACAAGGTTGGCATAGAAATTAGATTATCAGATCATAGCACTGGGCTGAGTAGAATGAGGGATTATGACGAGATGTTCCCTGGCTATGTACCTGGAAAAGGCACGTCATTCAAAGATCTAGATTCACCTAATCCTCCATTTGGACAGATAGGCAGAGACATATTCGACAATAGGGTCGATCGAGTATTAAGCCAAATAAATGACGAATGGGTGCGAGACCCAAAAACGGGCATTTCGGTAAGAAAAAGCGTAAATGGCTAACGCAAATATATTAGCAGGGACGGCGTAATGGCAGGATTACTGGATAGGGTCGTACCCAGTAAGGCTTACACACCTAAAGGGTTATTAGACCGCCAGATAAGATTGGGGATACAGCCCAGCCAAGCTGGGTTAATACCTGGAAAATCACCCTGGTCGGCTGCTTGGGACGCACTGAAACAGGACGTTGGCACCATAGGAAGGGGATTAAAGAAGTTTGAGAAAGACCTAAGGTTTACCCTTAGCCCAGAGTTCTACCCCAGTGTAATGTTGGACCCTAGAAACGCCGATCCCATTACAGCCTTAGCTGGTCTAACCGCTGGCGGAGCATATACAGGTGGCGGCTTACTGGGGGGAGGTACTGGCGGCATCCGTATGTTTGCTGGCCCGAAGGCCGCAACAGCCGATAAAACCGCCTTGAAAAAAGCCAAAGAAATGTGGAAAGCGGATAAGACCAGAGAAGAAATCTGGGATGAAACGGGCTGGTATAAAGACGTTGATGATAACTGGAAGTTTGAAATAAGTGATGAATTGGCAAAAACAGTGAAGACACCACGCCGCAGCTTTTACCCTCGCTCTGGTGATCTTTTAGAACATCCCGAATTATATTCTGCCTATCCAAAACCCGCCAGAGGTTATGGGGATATTGCAGATGAGATGACGATGGTTGATCGAAGAATTGGTTATCTTCAAGAAGTCAAAAATAATACTGGCAAGCCAGGATACGAAACATTCACTTCTGAGATGGCTGAAGACTTGCCTAAATTACGCGAACGGTATCGGGGTTTAGCTAGAAAAAGGCGGTCTTTTGTTGAGGGATTAGAGGCCATACCAACGGGTGGGGGAGAGAGTGGCAGACGTATGGGTTCATATAATCCAGCCATCGATCAAATTTATAATTATGCTGGCCGCTCTGCTGACCCTGATAAGTTTAAGTCCGTTCAATTACATGAGTTGCAACACGCTATTCAGCATAGAGAAGGTTTTGCGAAAGGTGGCTCTCCATCTCAGGTGGCTGGGAAGTATGCAAATCCTGAACATAAGCGATGGCATGAAAAACAGGACGTTGTCGAAAAAATGAAGTCAATTCGCAACAGTAAAGAATACACGGACGAAATGAACGCAGCCAACAAGCTATTTAAAACAAAATACGAACCAAAAATTGATAAATTAGAAAACAAACTAGACGAATTGTCTCCTAACGATCCTAAGTGGAGTTCAACAGAGGAAAAAATTGAAAACCTATTTATGGGTTATAAAGCAGAAGAACAAACACCGTTACTTAACGAGCTTTCACGGCTAAACAGAAAATATGGTGTGAATATTAAAGAGCCACAACCATACATTGATCCAGAGAAGGCGTATAAATTGCTGGCTGGGGAAGCTGAAGCCAGAAACGTACAGACCCGTATGGGGTTCACCCCAGCGGAACGGAAATTTAAGCCGCCTTGGGCAACATTAGATGTTCCTGAAGACGAGCTACTTATTAGAGGTCTTTTGGATTAACCAATGAGTGAATTCCCCGGTATTACCGCTTCAACGGCTGGGTTATTCCTTAGGGACGCTCTCTAATGGCAGGATTACTGGACAGGGTCTTACCAAGTAAGGCTTATACGCACTATGACGGCTGGGCCGCGCAGCCGGAGATCCGCGCACCCTATAAGCCCCGAAATACAGTCGCTCAACGCGCTCAACAAGTATTCGGCATGGACCCCAAGGTCAGGCGTTTGGGCTTTTTGCCATATCCGAAAGGTGCGCTAGGCAAAGGTCCAATCGATTGGAGCGACTGGGTAGCTCCTGAAATCCTGCATAGTTTTGCCAAAGGCTTTGTGATGCCTGGTCATGCTGCACAAGGCGGCTACTGGACACCCGATGAGGTTACCAGAGACGTTGGTTTGAACGTAGCTGGTCTTGGTTATGCAGCTGGAGGTTTGATTGCTCCCAAAGGCGCTTTGGGTATGGGCGGTACTCGACCTGGAATTGGTCATAATATGGGTCCGCCGATAGTTGATGAAATCGGGCCTGTTTATCAATCCCGTTTGAAACCAGCTATCGAAGCCATGCCGCAAGAGAAAATGACGGCGGATCAGGCAGCTGCACATTTTAAGAAGTATCCTGGCGGTGTAGGAGCCGACGAACTCGAATGGTCTGGCATTCAGGGATTGCTGGGCGCAGGAGGTACGGTAACCAAATCAGGGCTGTTGGCCCAATACGAAGAGAAACCTCTGGTCATCGAGGACGTTACCAGAGGCGGCACGGACCCCGAAGATTATACGGCTCTTCATGAAGAGTCCGCTCGTCAGGATATGGACGAGTTTGAAATTATGTTCGATCCCGAAGAAGGGGGATGGGTAACGTCGCTATATGGGGAACCCATGCATGATTATGGGGGCGTACTCAGGCTTCACGATACTAAGGAAGTGGCTGAACAACAGCTGTTTGATGAACTGGTTGAAAGCGCACAACAAATGCCCCTGGAGGAACTTCTGGAACGCACAGGAGGGGGGCCACCTGGTTCTGGCGGTTTTGTAAAATATGCCGATTCCAGTCTCAATATTCCCGGCGGCACCAACTACCGCGAGACATTGCTGACGTTACCCGCCAAAACGGGCGCGGCTACTACCACACAAAGATATGAGGAGTTGACCAATATTGCAGCGCGGCGGAATCTTACTGACGCCGAAAGTGAAGAAATGGTGGCAATCGAACGCGCAGAGTTCAGTGGAGAAGCTGGAACGGCGGGGCAGGATTACGTTGACCCCCACTGGCCAGAGAAAAATGTTGTAGCCCATGCCCGTTTCGATACCCGCAATATTGATGGTGACAGAACCTTGTTTCTACAGGAGGTTCAGTCCAAGTGGCACCAGCAAGGCAAAGCGGAGGGGTATAAAACACCAGATAAACGCTTTGCTGAACCATTCCAAGTAATAGACGCAACGGAAGGAATCTCTGCCCCTTCTGATTATGTTCTTTATGAAGTGCGTGATGCAAATGGTGAATTTATTACAAATGTTGGGTCAGAAATTGCAGGAAATGCAGATCAAGCTATTGTTGTGGCGCGAGGAAGAATTAGAGATAATTCTGCGGTTCGTGATGATCGGGTTCCAGACGCACCTTTCAAGAAGAACTGGCCCGACCTGACATTCAGACGGATGATCAGGGAGGCAGCTGAGACCGACCACCAACGCATTGCCTGGACGTCAGGCCAGATGCAGATCGACCGATATGATCTGAGCAAACTCGTTGATCGAGTAATGTGGAATGAGAGTTCACAAACTTTAATTGCCTATGACAAAGCTGGATCATCAGTACTTTTTAAATCAAATGTTCCAGCAGAGAAAATTGGAGATCACATAGGCAAAGAAGCCGCTAAAAAACTTGTAAATGCAAAATATGAAAAATTGTCGGTGGCAGGTGCAGAAGACCAAAAGATAAAAAGCATTTCTGGCATGGAGCTTAAAGTGGGCGGCGAGGGCAAGAAGGCCATTTATGACAGGATGTTGGTCAAGGCCGCCAACAAGTTTGCCAAAAAGTACGGTGAGAAGGTTCAAGTTAAAGAAATCGATACAGGCCCAGAAGTTTATTCAATAACAAACAAGACTACGGGAAATTCGCTTGGTGGCGGGTATTCAAAAGCAGAAGCAAAAGCAAAGGTTGTTTCTGATCCAGACACTTACGAAATGGTTTTAGAAACAGGTGGTCCTCAAGAAGTCTGGTCCCTCAAAATAACCCCCGAAATGCGTAAAGCTATTTTAAAAGGCGGTGTCGCACTCAGTGGCGTTGGCCTGTTGTACTCCCCAAAAGAAAGGCAGTCCCAATGAGTATTAGACTAGAAGTTTTAAGCAAAGAAATGCTGGAGCGGTTAACCGTCCTGGAAAAGAAAGTTGAACGCATCACCAATCCAATTGGTTCAATTAGCGTTGAAGGCGAACCCAACGGCCAACTCGTACCGAAGCACATCATGTTCGGGAAGTGGGGTTTGGCGAACGAGGACGGCGAAATGGTTGATTCTGGACCTTATTCAAAAGATGCAGCGATAAAAGCTGCTGAGATGGCTTCATAAATTGGCACGATCTAAGAAGGTTTCGAAAGAAGCATTAAAATCAATCATTGCTGACGGTCTACGGACCTCCGCTGGTTTTTACGGCGGTGAGCTTATGCGCCGGCGGGAGAAAGCCCTTGAGTATTATCTGGGCTACCCAATGGGTACGGAGGTCGAGGGGCGCTCCAGGGTCATCTCTACCGACCTTATGGACACCATCGAGTCCATGCTGCCGTCATTGCTTAAACCGTTTACCAGCTCAACTGAAGTTGTTGAGTTCGACCCTGTCGGCCCCGAAGACGAAGCGGCAGCTGATCAAGTCACCCAGTACTGCAACCATATATTTTTGAAGGATAACGACGGCATAAAATTGATGCACGAAGCCTTCAAGGATGCGCTCCTTAGCGGCTTTGGATGCTTCAAGGTTTTCTTTGAAGAAAAAACTGATGTAACCACCGAAACTTACGAAGGTTTAACCGACGACGAAATGGTCCTCCTTCTGGCGGACCCAGAGGTTGAAGCGGTTGAGCATGAAGTAGATGCCACTGATGGGCTGGGGTTGGCCATCGAGGCTGAAGTTGCTCCCGCTTCAACACACTCCCTTAAAATCCGACGAACAAAGAATGAAGGTCGGGTAAAGGTTGAAACGGTAGCCCCCGAAGACTTTTATATAGAGCGCAGAGCAAGAACTCTGGAAGAAGCAAATTTCGTAGCCCATCGTTCGAGGTATACGGCCAGCGATTTGATCGCTATGGGGTATTCAAAACGGCAAGTTGACGAAATACCCTCATTGGATGAAGAAGACCTCACAACCGAAAAGCTGTTGCGTGAACAATTAGACGACAGCGATTTCGGTAGCAGCCATCACGGCGAAGACGCTTTCGATCCTACCAGAAGAGAACTCTGGCTTTATGACTGCTATATAAAATGTGACCGCAACGGTGACGGTATAGCTGAATGGGTTCGCGTTTTAGCGGGTGGCACAGGCGCACATACAATTCTGGATGAGGAAGAAGTCGACGGTCCACCTTTTGCGACGTTAATTCCAATACCTATGCCGCACAGGTTCTTTGGCATGTCATTGGCCGATCAGCTATTTGAAATTCAGGAGATCAAAACCAGCCTTTGGCGTAACTACCTAGATAACGTTTACGTACAATCGAACCATCGAGTAGAAGTTGTCGAGGGCATGGTTAACCTTGAAGACGCCCTTAATTCCAGACCTGGCGGCGTTGTACGAGTTAAACAGCCTGGAATGATCAGGGAGATGACCACGCAACCTATTGGCGGTCAAATCCTTGAGGGACTCAGATACGCTGATGAGGTCAAAGAAGTTCGAACCGGCGTCACTAAACATTCACAAGGGTTAGCTCAGGATCAGTTGAACCCCAATCAAACGGCAACGGGCGCCAAACTTATGCTCTCGATGGCGCAACAGCGTATCGAGATGATAGGCCGTTTATTTGCGGATGGTGGGGTAAAAAATCTTTTTAAACTGATATTGAAACAGGTACTCACACACCAAAACAAGGAACGGATCATCAGAATTAAAGGCCAGTGGGTTCCGATGGACCCGCGCAATTGGTCACACCAATATGACGTGACCGTCAAAGTCGGACTGGGTCACGGAAACGACGAAAAGCGTATAGCTGCCCTCAGTTCTATTTTGGCAGCACAAAAAGAGTTAGCGGCAAATATGGGCTTTGGCCAAGGCTCAATTGTAAGCAGAGAAAACGTCTTCAATTCACTGGCTGATCTGGCGAAGGAAGGCGGAGTAGATCCTAACAAGTATTTCACGATGCCAGCGCCAGACGGTTCCGATATACCGCCGCCCAAACCAGATGCCAACGAAACGTTCATGCAGGGTCAGATTATGATCGAGAACGGAAAGCTGGAAGCACAACGCGAAAAGCTAACCCTCGAGCATCAACAGAAAATGCGTGAGTTTGATCTGAAGATCGCAGAAATGGATCAGAAGCTGGCTATCGAACGTGAAAAGATTGCCGCCCAGATGGAAACCGTTGCTGCAAAAATAGCCGCCGAAACCGAAGCAGGAGCGGCCAAGCTCGAAGTAGATGCGGCTATGGCGCGGGAACGATTAGAACACGCCGCCATCGAGTCGGACAAAACTAGAAGTAATGGGGACGAATATGGGCCTTCTTGATACATGGCGGGAAGTGCGCCAACAGATCATAGATTCCAAGCCCCAATACGAGCCGTTTATAACGCCGACAATTTATGAATCGCCCTTTGTATCAACCCTTGGAGTGGACGATGCCACCCCAACTAATGTGGCAAGTGCGGCACCATTACGTCGAAAGCCTTTACCAGCTGTTTGGGAAGGTCCAGAGCATCTCCCAGTCTATAAACCCGCACCGCCGGCGCTAACGGATCAAATAAGGGAAGGGTTTAGTAGAGCAGCCTATGCAAAATTGGATGAACCCCAATCAACTGAGGTGCCGCCGTTTACTGGCAATTATTTTTCTGCGCCTATAAAGTCCGATTACCAAGACCCAAGTATACCGTTGAGGTATTTAAACCGACAGAATGTTCCTAACTGGGACCCTAGCAAACCTCATTTGGCAGAACGGTTGATTAACGAGAATTACTATACTTCTCCATTTGGCGGTGAGGATTTCGGCCAGAGGGATGAAAGACCAGCCGATGTATGGGCGATTGAGGCGGGTTTAAAAGATCCGTCTTTACCACTAAATCGTTTTATTCAAGCGTTTAGAGACAAACCGGAGACAAAGAAAGAAGTAGGTTATTTCCCATCGGAGACACCAGATTATATTCTAGACAACCTTTTTGGTAGCGGGTTGCCTGGAAGACCTGATCGACAAGGTCCAGCTTGGGTTGATCGCCTTTACACACGCAAAAGATCAGAAACTCCACCAGGCGCAGATAGGGTGATTGGTGCGTTTTATACGGATGACCAAGTTCCGATTGACCCTGACAACCCTGATACGGCTCAAGTTATAGATATGATGGTGGCGAATACAGGGATGACACGTAGTCAGGCTTTAGACGCTTTGGTGGCTCAAGATTCCCCTGGCGGGGCTGATGTGGCTCAAGACGCTGTTAAACTTCAAGCACAGATAAACCAACCCGATCCAGCCCTTATTAATATGCACCCCGATTATGTTGCTGGTGCTGACAGAAGAAGGGTTCCATCTCTTATTGACGCGGCGGCTGATCAAATCGCAGCTGACGAAGCAGAAGAAGGCGGCCTAATGGGTCTGCTTTCCGGACCCTTAAATTTAATAAAGCAGCGGCAGAGAGATGCCCAGGACATTTATGGAATTAGCCCTGTTGCTGGTTTTATGGCAGGAGCGGGAATACCTCTGGCTAGTATGTTAATCCCCAACCCGCTTTCACTTCCGTTTTCATTACTGGCTATGTTAGGTGGTGAACAAGAGACCCCATATGACTTCTATGGCAAACCTGTAACAGATATCAAACATGGCCGCGGGGGTATGAATTGGTATGGTGCAGATATACCTGGCGCTGGAATATATACCAGAACTCAAGGCCGTCTTGGCCCAGCTGGTGCGCCCATTACTATTCACTCTCCTTCGGGGCTTCTTGAATCGACAATTTCTGAAGACGAGAGAAGTTATAACATTACGCCCAAAATGAGTGCTATAGCGCAAACTCCGGAAATCGTTGGTATGCGGGATACTGGGGCAGATTATTTCGGTACTGGTGAAGATTTTGGAACGGGTACAACCGTTATGGGCGAAGTGTATGACTGGGCGGACTTTTATTAAGGATGCTTGAAAAAGACAGACATCGAGGGACTCTCGCCAAGCAGATCCTCGAAAACGAAATATTTAAAGAGGCTTTCACCGAAATGGAGAAAGCCATTTTTAATGAGTGGAAACATTCCACCGATGAAGAACAGAGAGACGCACTCTGGATGATGATCCAGTTGCTGCCTCGATTTGAGGCAATACTCACAGCCAGCATCAATAATGGTGCAGTCGCCAGTGAGAAACTTCAATACCTGAACCCCACCAATAAGAGGTTCGCTAACCATTAGGAGAATTTAATTATGGCTGATGAAATGGCCACGCCCGAAAGGGAAGCTGTTGAGGTCACAGATGTCAGTACGGCATCAAACGCGTTAGAAGGTTTGTTGGACCTTGGCGATATACCGCCCAGACAATCCAGCGACGACAACGCGGAGGAGCAAGTTGAAGAAGATGCTAATCCAGAAATGGACGCAGCTGAAGACGACACTCCTGTCGCTAATGAAGGCGACGATTCAGATGAAGCGGAAATAGATGCGGATAGTGTCGAAGAGGAACCCGCCGATCTTTACGAGGTAACTTTGCCTGGTGGGGAACGAGCCGAAGTTACCCTCGATGAATTGTCCAAAGGCTATAGCCGACAAGCTGATTATACGCGGAAAACTGAAGAGCTTTCCGCACAACGTCGACAATTAGCGGAAGAGCGAGAGCAAGCGCTTTCCGTTGTCGAAGCTGAACGGCAGCAATACGCCCAGCGTTTGGCCCAGATAGGTCAATCACTTGGCCTTCAATTGTCTAAAAATCAGGAAACCGATTGGGACGCCTTGAAAGAAGAAGATCCCATCGAATTTGCCACGCAGTGGGCAGACCACCAACGGAAGGTCGAACAGTATAGAACTTCTCAAGGTGAGTTACAGCGACTTCAACAGGAAGAAAACCAGAAAGTTCAACAGAACTATCAGGTTGCTTTAGGTGAGGAAGCAAAAAAGCTCCAAGCAGCAATGCCTGTATTTCAAGACGAGGACAAGGCTGAAGAAATCCGTGGAAGCCTACGGACTTTCTTGAAATCTAACTACGGCGGGTTTTCGGACCAGGAGATTGGATCTATTGCCGATCATCGTCACGTACAGCTTGTGCATGACGCAATGAAGTGGCGAAAACTCCAAAACTCAAAAACTGTAGTGGATAAGAAAGTAAAACCGTTGCCGAAGGTCGTTAAATCTTCAGCGCGAAATTCCAAAGGTGATACGGATGCTGATCAACTTGTTGCCAAATTGAAACGGGCGAAAGCCAGCGGTCACGTCAATGACGCGGCGGCGGCAATCGCTGATTTACTTTAACTTTAAAGGAGGTAGTGCAAAATGGCACAACCAGCAAATACCTTTGACTTAAA
>Ga0208315_1000640_pt1 | contig 22817 bp, 34 predicted proteins | sample MalvireepMed_215_FD_184239 | JGI IMG/M metagenome (GOLD analysis project Ga0208315, IMG submission 184239) | Marine viral communities from the Global Malaspina Expedition - Malaspina viral metaG DeepMed_215 (SPAdes) (version 2) | ecosystem: Environmental > Aquatic > Marine > Oceanic | place... | reverse complement strand
GCTGGGGATATCGGTCTGATTCCTCAGGGTATATTTACTCTCTTCCCCTGTACTGTTACATTGTGTCCATCAAAACAGAGAGGTGCTCACAATGCCCCGAGTCAACAAGTCCACAGCTAAGAAAGACTACCCCGAGCACGGAATCGCCAAAGGAGATGTCTACTATCACTGGACTCCCTTCCGGAGTGCCAAGCGATACTCGAAGGAATACCCTCGACCATCCGTAGTGGAGCCCAACGGTACGCGATCCGCCTACCTGGCTCTACAGGAATCCCTGAGTGATGCTCTGGAAGGAGCTGAGACCATGGAGGATCTCCGGAGCGCAGTTGAGTCAGCAGCCAGCGAGGCGCAGGCCGTCTCCGAGGAATTACACGAGAAGGCCGCCAACATAGAGGACGGATTCGGCCACGCTACCGAGCGATCAGATGAGTTCGAGGGTCAGGCTGACGAGGTGGATGCCTGGGCCTCCGATCTTGAGGGGCTCTCACTTGACGATTTCGACATAGATGACCTCGAAGAAGGCCAGGATGTAGATGAGGAGACTGAGTCCGCCTTCGAAGCAGCTAAGACCGAGGTTGAGGAAGCCCTGGCTGGCGCTCCGGAGATATAAATGGATGATGAGGATGAAATCATCTGCACTTCATGTAAATGGATTGTGGCCTCCTGGTTCTCTCACGATCCTGACTGCGGCGTAGAAGGATGCGATCATGATCCGAGATGCTCCTTCTGCGTAATGGAAGAGATACGGCTGTTCAATAAGGTGAACCTGGAGGTCAACTGATGACATCTCACCGAGCCATAGTATGGGAGGATGTCCTGGAGCGTGCCACGGAACGTGGAGTCGATCCCATGACTCTGTTCGCCTCGGAGTATTACATGATAAAATTCCGAGACGTAACCACGAAGCAGCGATCCCACTGTAAGGATCTGCTCTTCCCGCTAATGTACGGCGGCAAACCGACATCTGAATCAATTGGAGGCCTCACGGATGAGCCTGACAAGTCTAATCTACCAAATTTTGAAGATCTCGAGAGACTACAACGCAGTGAAGAAGGATAAGGTCGGTCAGCGAGTCGGACGTCGACTGGCTGGCAAGGGCTTCGGCAAGGCCATGGGGAAATTCTTCAAGTAGGGGGAATCAATGAAAAAGGCTACGATCGTAATCAAGGTCAAGGAGGCTGCTCAGCGGCTGGATGGGAAGTTCTGCACTTCCAAGCGTGGAGTGCCGCTTATCATCCTTCCCTATCAGGGTAAGCGAGGGACTCTGTGCTACTTCGCTAGCACCAAGAAGTGGAAGTGGTTCTTCCCGGTCTTCGAAAATGCCGAGGCCCAGATTAAGCTTCACTTCGAGGGTGTGGAGGACTTCAAACACGACTACGATAATCAGATGCTGGCACGGGAGGACTAATGAAATACGAGGTCATGTTCTTCTCCAATGGCAACTCGGCTGTGTTCAAGGACGGATCCCAGGCTCCTGAGCTACAGGAGTCCTGGCTGCGCCTCTTCGTAGAATTTCTGAAAGAGAGGGGTGTGGATCCAGAGGACTGTAACTTCAAGATGCCCTCAGGTCAATTCGCTCGATGGTCAGATGATAACTGGAGTATGCCATCTGTGATGCTCTCAGGATCTATGGAACTTCACGAGGGAATTGATGCTGCTAAGATATCCATTCTGAAGTCCGAAGGCAAGATCTCGTTCATACGAGAAGTCCGTCGATTAACCGGAATGGGTCTTCGTGAGGTCAAGTCGGAGATTGATAAGGTCTGGGACGAGTGGTAATAGTATGTCTTCGCACTTGACCTCATGGTATTATTCTCAGTAGATCGACCAGGGGAGAGACAGAGATGAATACCAGACAGGCTAAGACTCTAGAATGGCTCCGGAAGGAGATCCTCAGGAACGATGGACTCCAGGACGTTACAGACAACTACGAGTATAAGCTCTGGGAGATCTCCTACGGAGACTACGTGGATCGAAGAGGACACCGGCTGGTGTTCCTGGTCTCAGAGGTCGGACGCAAGAACGACGAGGGGACGATGGCTGAGATCTACGCACGTAGGCACCGTCACATCTGCATAGGTGCCAAGGGTGGAGTAACTCTGCTAAATGCCAAGCGGAGGGATCAGGCGAAGGGCCACTGGGTCACATACGCTCTTACTAAATAGGAGATAATATGCTAGAACAGAATCACTGGGCAATAAAGACGGATGTCAGGAAATCTATTATCGATTTCATTAAGAAGAATGGGCCATGCGGTATAACAGACATATCCGTGGGTCTGGATCTTAAGCGTCAGAATGTGACTGGATTCATTAATAGATTACGGGCCAATGGCAGTCTGATAAAAATCGCTCATAGTCTGTATGCCACTCCAGGTCAGGCTCAAGGCTACGAAGCTCTTAAGCATGAAGGAAAGTGAAGAAGAAGCACCAGGTCAAGGTATCATCTAAGAAAGGCCGCAAGAAGGCGTCTCGTAAATGGCGCAGACAGGATCGAGAGAGGATCCGCACAGGGAAGGTGAATCAGTAATGCGCGAGTACGTAATCTTCAAGTATCAGGTCGAGGGTCAGGACTACGTGGAGGCCTATCCCATTCATTCAGAGTCTGTTCGAGGACTGATCATGTTTGGATCATTAGAGATGACGTATTCCGGTGAGTGGGGGATGGTGACGTCCGAGAGCAGGAATCAGGCCCGTAAGGCTGCCTACATTAACTGGATCGACTGGACGGCCAAGGGCTTCAATCACTTCCCCATCTCCCTCCCCCACGTTCTTCATGATCAATATGTAGTCTCAGTATAATTGAGGAGGCCGTCCGGGTGAAGTGACTTCGTGTCACCTCGTCCTGGACGGCCTTCCCTTTTTTACTCCGTTGATACTTGGCGAGCCTGGCGCTGGTGGTACTCCCGGTACTTCCTTCGGGCGATGCTTGGCCTCTCCGGCCAGATGAGGTTACCCGCCTGGGCTCTCCTCATGGCGTTCCGCGTTCTTATGGGCCTCTTTAATTTCGTCGACAATTCTATTATATTCCTCCTTAGAGATTCGGATGCCGTCTGCATAATAAGTCGCTGGCCCCTGGATGAACTCCCTCTGATTATTGGAGACGGTAGGCCATCCCTTCAGAAGGGCTCCGCAGTGAATGCACTTAGTGACCTCGGTTAGTGTGCATTCCCAGCTACCTAGAGTGTGACCCTCTGGACATGAGAGAGATGAATGGAATGGGAGTGGATCTACCACGCTAACTGTGGTGCAGTAACAGTGACAGAGGGATCCAGACTTGAGTCTCCCAATTCGATGAGCCTGATGGGTCTCTAAGTAGAGGATTTCACCGCAGCAGCATGCAATGTGATGATTAGGGTCTGCCTTAAAGAGGCTGGTGACGTCGATTACGTCTGTCTCTATGTGAAGATTCTTCATACTTTGTCCTGAATGTATCCCTCACGCTGGGAGAATAGCTTGGCGACCTCCTCCCCAATGTATAAGGCGTGGTCGACTCGGCTGATATATCCATTGAGCCTCAGTCTCAGAGCCCTGGGGCTCGCAGCCTCGATCTGCCTAATGATGTCCCCATCAGGACTGTATATGTCAGCCACTCCGGTTCCCTCCCACCTTAGAACAATGTTCCCTCGTGGGTCTACGTCGAAGCGGGTCTGTATCCGGAGCATCTCCTCGTTAGATCGATAGCGAGCTTCCTCCCAGTTCTCCTCATAAATGTGTGCCGAGGTCGACAGGATCCCGAGTGGGCCTGGCTCGACGTCTAACTCCTGGGCTATCATGTTCTGAAGAGAGGCCAGGCCTGATGCGTTATAGGGCCAGGCTCGGAACATGTCGTTGCTTCGGATGGTGGCGAACAGGTGGAGGCTCTCGTCTCGTATCATCCCCTGGATCGAGGTTAGGCATGGGGGATCATCCACGAAGGCGTCGTCATATGGCACCCAGAGAGATGCGTAGGCGCTCCTCGATTCCGGCTTGCTCTTCAGTTTGGACACCATTAGCTCCACCTGGTTGCCTCCTAGTGTGGAGAGCAGCCGAGGCCCGTACTGATAGGAGACGTCCGGATCCTCCACCGAGGATGTGAACTTGTTAATGTAGGCCTGTAGTCCGGGGATATCAAAGGGAGCCCATTCAGGTATGTCAGGATACTGACCTCCCTCAGTTCCAATTACAGAAGTGAGCCCCACGATCTCCCTCTGCCTGGAGCCGAAGCTGGTTCCGGTCACCCTACCGTTTCGCATAATGAGATCTAATAATCCGTACCAGGTCTCAAGCATGTTTGGGCCTCGGACGAGATATCCCATGTCCTCCCCAGGCATCTGATCCTGATGGGGGATCTCGCGTGGAGGAAAGTATTTAGCTTTCCTGGGAGGTGGGCCTGGATCCAAGCTGTATACCTGCTCCTGGGTTATCGTGGAGACATTGTTGGAGAAACATATGGTGACATCCTCCAGGACGCTCCGAACATCGTCATCGCTGAATCGAGGATCTAGGAAGGTAGGTAGGGAGTCCATTCTCCTTGATCCCCACAGTTCGCTAAGTGCGCTCTTGCTGTCGGAGGATACATTAACCCCAGCCAACTCAGACTGGCACCTTCCTGTCACGATTAGTGTTCGAATCCTGGGGTTGGCCAGGAGGTTCTCAAGGATGTAGTTGATCCCATCCCTGGAATACAGATTACCAATGCAATTAAAATGGTATCCCCATCTGAGCCGTGTGTGTTCTCTCGGAGTCCACAGTGAGCATATCGCTATCCCGCTATCGGGATCCCCCAGGATCAGCTGATCTTTCATTGTCACAGGCCAGTCATCCATTGTCTCTTCCTCCATAAATCTTCCATAATGCGGCTAGCCCCTTAGGGCATTTAAAGTCTCCGCTCTCGCCGACGAAAAATAGATCGATAAGCGCTGATATCCTCTCCTTCAGTGTGAGTGGTGCAATGTGAAGCTCCTTCGCTATCTCTGTAGGGGCCATTCCGGACGCGAGGAGAGCCATTAGCTTGGTAGTAGGGGGATCCATCTGGCTGAATACGTACCTGAAGAATCTATCGTGGGTCTCAATGAGATCCGAGCTCAGTAAGACAATGGTAGACCGTGTTCCAATCATCCCCTGTGGCAGGCGTGCTGGAGCTTCGGATCTTGAGTCAGGGCGGTATCCGCAGTTCATGCAGTGTGGATCAGATCCATACTGGTCGTCTCGATCTTCGATGAGTCCGTTACATTTAGGGCACATGGCTTCCTCCCACTAATTTATAAGATTAAGACGGAAGGCCGATGCCACGGCGTGAGGCTGGTTGTTCACTCCCAGCACATTAAAGATTACGTTGATCTCCCTCTTCACGGTAGTGGGACTGATGGACTCCCCTGTCGCTATCTCCCGGTTAGTCTGCCCCTCAGCCATCCGTCTCAGAATGGAGATCCTGCGCCCGTCTAGTCCCTCCTTGAGCTTAGCTTCTAGTGACCATCCATAGATCCGTCTGTATCCCATGTCAATGGACAGCACGTCCTTGATATCCAGTTTTATCGTGGCGATGGGCTTCCCCAGCCCTTTGTTCGTCAGATAATGAATAACAGCCTTATCCTCATCTGTGTTTCGGGGTATCTCGATTTGCACAGACACAGTCGGGCTTGTCATGGGAATCCTCCTAGACTCAGCCGTTAAGCTCATCTTTAGTAGGTCGATTAGGCCCGAGGATGGGATTCGGAAGGTGGAAGTATCGATCCAGATCGAGTGGGAGCAGGTTGCGACCAATAACGTACTTTATGCCTGAGGCTATCATTAGGAGTGGGCAGATATCACAGTCAAGCGCTGACCTGTCTCGTGAGTCCCAGAAGTACATTACGGCTCCATTAATCGATACTCCATGGGCAGCCGCATGTGCGATGGCATTCATCTCAGCGTGGATGACTCTCTTGCAATTCCGTCCCTGTTCGTTTAGAATGCAGAGTGGCTCCCCTCCATCATTGAAACAGTGAACCGTTCCTGAAGGGGATCCGTTATAGCCAGTGGCGAGGATCCTGTTGTCCTTAACCAGGACGGCTCCTACACTGGCTCGTGGGCACGTGGATCGAGTGGCCACCTGTTCGGCTATGTTAATAAAGTACTCCGGCCATCGTGGTCGTGTCATTAATCCTCCATAGGGACGATATTAGTAGTGCTGGGATCGCGCTGCGACCATCCCTCATCGAGGATTATAACCGGCTTAGCTGGAGATAGTAAAGCCCTGTGAATCATGTGGACAATCATGCTGTGGCAGTCCTCTACGATCCCGTAGTCTCGCTTGACCACGTGAATAGGGATATCCACTAGTTTCAGGGCCTCCCCTCCATCAAAGCCGAGGATACCAATCGTCCTAATCCCAATCCCTCTGCACTTGTGAAGCAGATGAAGGATGTTCTTCGAATTACCAGATCCGCTGAACACGATAACGCAGGGTGATACATAAGGACAAGATCGCCAGTCTGGTATCTGTCGAGATAGGGAGAACTGGTATCCGAAGTCGTTTGAGAGGGCCGTGATTGATGGGGACTGAGCAGACAGGTCGACATTAACCTTACCTGCATCGGTTAGGTGAAGGGCTAGATGGGATGCGTTAGCCGCGCTTCCCCCGTTCCCTGCTATATAAATAAGGTCAGACTGCTGAATCTCCAGGAGGGCCTCCTTCACGAAGGCGTGGGGGATGGAGCTAGCGGCATCCCGCATCTCCCGCTTGTATTGGGATAGTATGTTCTCCATCATGATGGAATTGTCTCCGAGCGGATCGAGATTTGATTAGCTAGCCGCTCGGATCGTAGGGCAGAGGCGTAGGCTATAAGCTCTCGCCCGGCGAGCTCCAGCTGGCCCTCATTAGGAGCCGGTTCCTTGGACATCCTGATGTTGAATTTGACATCGTTCTCCGATGGGAACTCAATGAAAACTTTGGTTGGCTTTGGCATCTGTTACCTCGCAACTGCATTTTAGTGTGATCCTCTTCCACCCATCCACCTCTTCCTGCTGGGAGATGAGTGACCAAGGCTTGAACTCAGTGGAATGCGTGTGATGATCCTGATGTGTTCCATACAGTTGGGATCGGTCAACCGTATAAATCCCCCGAGCCACGAGATCATCATCTATAACTAGTCCGCAGGGGAACTCCCAACACCAATCGACTTTATTCAGTTCAGGCTCGCACATTCCAGGGATAACCAGACAGGCGAGCAGGCTCGGTGTCTTTATGTATTCCATTATCCCTTCTCCATGGTGTCCTTCATCCGCTTGGTGTTTATATAGAGGTCGGAGTCGGGATCCGATATGCCTCCATCCGCGAAGAATCTCTGATTGTCCCAGATAGCCTTCTCGATGGGATATTTGGGTCTCCATCCGGTGAAGGCCGAGATCCGATTGCCGACCATTTTGTAGTGCCTGCCGTCCACGATGTCATGGTTAACCGTTATCTCAGCAGGGATGAGATCCTTTACCATGAGTGCGAGCTCAATGGCCGTGTGATGCCCGAATGTGGCATTAAACACGGGCTCGTTCTCCACGTAGATGTCCAGAAGGAACTTATAGAGATCCGCGATGTCTCGGACATGTATGTTGCTCCTCCACTGGTCTCCCCCATGCACCAGAATGTTCTTGTGGAAAAAGGCCTGCTTGCAGAACACATTCACGATGGTGTCCAGTCTCATCCTGGGTGAGGGGCCGCAGGCTGTAGCGGATCGGATGGAGGTCACCCTCATAGAGTGCTTATACTGCTCTACGACCTTCTCCCCCAGCAGCTTCATTTGAGCGTAGGCCGTCACCGGGTTCGGTGTGCTGTTCTCCGTGCAGGGTTTGTAGCTGGATCCGTAGATGCTGCTTGAGCTCGCATAGATAAATCGGCTCACCCCGGCATCCACAGCCTGCTCGCACAGCATCTGGAGGGCCTGGACGTTAACCTCCCTACTGTACTGTGGATTCATGTCTACTAGGTCGTCGGTAACGATGGCAGCTAGGTGGATTACGTCCGTCACTCCTTTCAGTGCGTCTCTGACGATGAACTTATCCCGAATGTCCCCCACGTGAAACTCGATGTTGGGAGTCCCCATGATCGGATTCCCAAAGGCCATCGTCTCCAGCACTCTGACTGGATATAGCTTGGCAACCAATGGAGCGAGGACGCTCCCAATGTATCCCGAGCCCCCGGTGATGAGAACTAGTCTGTCTGACATTCTGCCTCCTCTATGATATCAATGATCTCTCTACGAGTGACCGCTCGGCTGTTGCCTGGTATTCCCACCTGGATGGATCCGGCCAGATTTCCAATGAATCCAATCACGTCTATGGGAGCGCTTATAGAAGCCAGGCCTGCCGTCCATCCCAGGAATGCGTCCCCGGCTCCCATCCGGTCTGTGGCGATAGATGGACTCGGTGTGTATTCCTTCATGTCCCAGCCGTCGAAAATGATGCATCCTCGGTGACCTCGGGTCACAGCCAGATATCGGCACTTCATGTCACGATACCACTCCCTAATCATATCAACGAGATCTCCGTACTGATCTTCCCCAGCCAGGCGCATCTCCCCCTCATCCACAACAACGTAGTCTGCTGATGGCCACTTACGCAGAGTGTTGAATCCGTAGTTAAGGGAGTTGGCCTGGACGGTGAGCGCCAGGAATCCCTCATGTCGACCAGAAATCCGGATGGCCATCTCATTGGAGATAAGTCCGTGTCCGAAGTCGGCTATACATATCATCTCGCTCCCGCAGTTGAGTATCCGATTCATGGATTCTTGACTGAGCGGAGGGACTGTGATATGATCCGAGATTGAGAAGAGCTTGGTTCCGAAGGGTATATCTAGATATCTAGACTTATTCACCGGGCTGGAGGTGATCACCTCCTCGTTTAGATTCACCGTGCAGGACTCCCTGAGGTGATTCATCACAGCCATAATTCCACCCATCCACACATCCTCCCCTCTGCAAATATATGATATGGTGTTCTCCTTAGGAGATTTACCGGCTGGCTCCACGTAGGTATATTTATCCTGGATGCTCTCTCCGACTCCGGTGACGGTGACCAGACTGGCGACGTCTATCCAGTTAATAATCATCTCCCCCGTCCATCTGTCTGGTAATGTGACCTTAGGAGAGGGCCTGCGAATCCGCTCGATATACTCGGAGGAGGATCCTAATCTGTGAGCAGTGTACTTCAGTCTAGTTCCCACCTGGTTGCACGCCTCGATCTCAGCCTCTGATCCTTTGGAGTTATCCTCACGGTGATCGTCCCCTCGGACAAAGAATCGGGGCTTCATGGCGTGGATTAGCGGAACGGCAGTTGGGTCATCCACAATAATGACGCCATTCACGAATCCCAGGCTATCAATTATCTCGGCTCTCGCGTTCGCCGTCATTATGGGCCTGGAGCTCCCCTTGGCCTCCTTTACGTATTTATCTGAGGTAATCCCAACGAATAACGCGGTTCCTAGGTCTCGTGCGGCCTTCAGGTGCGCTATGTGCCCAGGATGAAGGATGTCGAAGCATCCATGTGCGAGGATAACGGCCTCCTGAGCATAGTCGTCGGACAAGGCTTGAGGAATGAACTCTATGTCATAGATCATATTAGATCCTTCCTGTAGGCTGGGAATGATTCTCCCGCCTTCTCAAGGTACTCATAAGCCTCCTGATCGAAGACGCGGGTTGAGATATAATAAGGGATTCGATTGGGAGAGAAGCTCTCTTTAAATCTCATCAGGCTCTCCGGCCTGCCTCCACCGAGATATAGATAATCGAATCCACTCCGGAAGTGATTCATGATTGCCCAAATGATGGCATGATTGGGGTGGTGCTGAAGCCGAGTGGGATTGGAGGCCGAGAGGAAGTAGAAGAGCCGGGTTCCGTCTATGATATAGAGGTGAGCAGAGCACAGATTACCCTCTAAATCATAGGCCCCAAGGCAGTAGGTGTCGGAGTCCCCTTGCTTATTCATGAGCGTGTTGAAGTAGGGCCGGGGGAACAGGAAGTATGGATCTCTCCCTTTATCTCGTGTAGACTGATGATACAGATACATGAATTTCTTCATGGAGGTGATACGGACGGTGAGTCCGCTCTCCTCGGATCGTCGCAGATTATTACGAAGAGATGGAGAGAAGCCGTCCCAATACCTACTGGGAGGCAGGCCCAGGTCGATCACCACATTATCTCGGACTAGCGTGGAGTTATAGTGTTCAGCTGGGGGAGGAGTCGACCAGGGGAACACTCGTATGAACTCTGAAACGATTCCATTGTGCCAGGCGTACTCGTCGAAGTGAGTGCAGAATCCCTCCATTAGTTCCTGTCTGTGCTTGGGATCCTGCGTACTCATCCAGAATCCACCGAAGTCGAATGCCGAGGTTATGTCGGTCATTCTGGTGTTCGGTATGTCTCGTCTGATGTAGGGATGTATTATGATCCCGTTATCGTTCCTGAATACTGCGAGCTCGGCAGTTCCCTTGTCCAGACGAGTAGAGTTCTTCACCCATCGCTGCGTGGCGTAGATTGAGGAATAGACGGGAGTATTAACCTGATCCCATAGGGAGTCCCACTCCTTCTTCTGACGAACTATGGTGAGCGAGTGCATTACTTCACCATCGCGGGAGCCAGGCCGAATTTATCCTGGATCTGCCCCAGCTGCTCGAAGGGATAGTCTCGGAGCCGCTCGTACTCAATCCTAGATATAAGATCGTGGGGTATTCTGGACACCTGCTGCTCCATGAGATGATGAGTGGCCCTCACCTGTGCCCGCACCCTGTCCTGCACCTTATAGTTAGCAGTCTCATCGGGGAGAGGAGGCTTGAATCCATAGTGCCACTTCCCCTCAGCATCCATGGCCTCAAGAGTGCCCTCGACTACGTCCTGCATCCTCCGGTGTATGTAGAGGAATCTGCTCCCTGGTATGGCCCTGGCCACATCGGAGGCGTGGAATCCCATCCCGGCGCACTTAAACACGAGCGGCATCCCATCGAAATCTACCTGCATCGCCTTCAGGATCTCGTTTAGCTCCCTCCAGGGGACATCGTTGATCGCGCTGTCGGCCATGGGAGCGTCGAGGTTAAAGAACCTTCTCCAGAACCATCCAAACTCATGGGGATCACTGAGCAGGGGAGTATTGCCATACTTGGATTCGAATGAGATCTCCCTGGTGAACAGCCCCATCCCCTTCCCAATCTCAATTCCTCGGGAGGGGTTGTCTGGAAACTTAGCCATGAAGTTGTTTATGAAGCCGACCTTAAAGTGAGCGCATAGCATCTGGTAGAGGAATGTGGTTCCGGATCGCTGGTTGCCCAGGATGAAAATGAACATTAGCCTCTCCTTGGTGCATAAAGGACGATTATGAGTATGATCACAAGGGCCAGGGATATAATGTCGGCTAAGGTGAAGTCGAGCATTATCCCTGCACGTTATCTAGGAAGATGAGTTCGTCCTCCATCCAAATCTCGGCTCCTCGGTTGAAGGTCATGTGCTGCCCATTTGGTAGCATGACGTGTATTATCGCTCGTCCGCGTCTCCCCTCCCCACCCTTAGTTACGTGGAGCGACCTCACTCTGTCTGTAACATCCTTCCCCCACAGCTTTATCTTGTAAACGCCTGCGCCGTGTTCCGTCTTCGCCATCTCTCCTCCCCTTATAGGAAATTCACGTGTAGATCTGAACTGGGAGTCCCCAGGTTGCTGGCCCAGGCAGGTATCCCTTCCTTCTTAATCCCCCATAGTATCTTATTAAGGGGATGAGGTCGGCAGGCTGCTGGGCAGTGATTCAGGTTAATGGAGTCGATCATCCTCCTTCTCTCTTCAGAATGCCAGATCTCCGCGAAGCCCATCTTATAGATGTTGAATGGCCCCTCCTCCGGTGTGCTCTTCCCCTGGATCTCGTCTAGCTCGCTCCTAACCAGGGGCTGAGTGGCATATGTTCCTCCAAGCTTGATCGGGCCGCAGATATCGAAGTTTCCATTCTCGTGGATGTATGCCTCGAAGGGAAGAGCGATGCAGGACACATAGTCCCTGCCATCGTTGAAGTCGTGAGGCAAGGCCTCCTGGAACTGCTCTCGTTTGGCGTAGACCTGAAAGGTGTCCGTCTGAAGGGCCTCGCAGGCCTTCAGTATAGGCTCCAGTTCCTCCAGATCAATGGCATTCCGTGGTCGAGTATCAGTCACCCTGCGCCCGTGGAATGGGGATCGGTTGATGACCGGTTTAATGGAGAAGTAATCTGCCTTAATCGTATCGCGCACCAGCAGCGCTTGCTCGGGCAGCTCTCTATAATTCCACTGATGTGTGGCACATTGGATCCCGACAGTTGGAAGTGAGTTGATCCCCCGTATATCCCTTTGGTCAGCGAACAATCGCATGTTCTCGATGCATCTCTCGAACTCGTGCTGTGCAGAGTCATGCTGCAATCCGTGGGTAAGCTGATAAGTCTCCCAGTTAGCTCCATTTAGTGTCATCCTTACGAACGTAGCATACTTCAGGAGCATCTCCGCTCGATCTTCGTCCAGATAGCTCGCGTTGGTGAATATCCCAATCTCCAGCCCCAGCTTCCCGATTTGCTGGATGATCTCCCCAGCCATGGGATGACTAAGGGGTTCCCCATTGCCTACTATGGTCACGGCCTTGAGTCCGTATCCCTTCATCTCACTAAGGAACTGCACCAGCCTATAGGGATCAATCATGTCGGGCCTGGCGTGCTGCTGCATTTGAGCAATACTACACCAAGGACAGCGATGGTTACATCCGTTGATGAGACCGATTTGCATGTGGACGGGGTAGGTGTCCCCCGTTTCTATCCATTGATTAAGGCTCTCCTTGTGGTGAAAGACCTTGTCGAAGCTAAGTCGATCCATCGTATATCTCCTTAGATAAGATCCCAGCAGGCGAGGGTGCGCAGGAACTCAGGCTTAAGGGCATACAATGGGATGTATCTCTGGAGCCATCCACCAAGGACGGTGAGTGATGCGCACACGTCTAGCAATAGAACTCCTGTATGGTCTGGATGACGAAATCCACCTGGTCTTCAGTGAGGTACTGATGAACAGGCAGACTGAGGATTCGCTCGGCCTGCCGCTCAGCAATAGGGAAGTCCCCCTCTTTATATCCAAGGAATGAGAATCCCGGCTGTATGTGGACAGGTATGGGATAGTGGATCTTGGTCTCAATCTCGTGTTTCTCAAGCCACGCCTGCATTCCATCCCTATCGTCTCTTATCTGGATGACGTAGGTGTGAAATACCTCTTTCAGGGAGGGATATCTGGGAGGGATAATGATCTCATCGTAGCCTGCCAGGCCTTCATCGTATCTCTTGGCATTTCCAATGCGAGCCGAGGTGAGCTCGTATAAGGTCTTCAGACAGTGGAACCCCACGATGGCCTGGATGCTGGAGAGTCGATGATTATATCCCGGCATCGTGCAGAGATCTCTAGTGGCCAGTCCGTGATTGCGAAGGAGTCGGATCGTGTCGGCCAGGGCTTTATCGTTAGTGGTGATCACACCTCCGTCTCCCCACACGTTAATGTTCTTGAGTGGATGCAGGGAGAAGGCCGCTGCTCGTCCGAGGGATCCCACGGGTCTGCCTCCCACGCTTCCACCAATGGCCTGAGCCGCGTCTTCGATAATGATTGATGGAAGCACATTCATGGCCTCCGAGACAGGCCGTCCTGTTAGGTGAACCGGCACTATTGCTCTGCCCTCCTCGAAAGGCTCGTAGAAGGGAGTGGAGCTCATTAAATAGTCCTCCTCCACATCGCATAGTTCTACCTTAACATCAGCCTGGATCATGGCCCCAACCGTAGCTAGGAAGGTATTGGTCGGAGTCACGGCTGACTTGATACCCAGCGCCTTGTAGATAAGGAACAGGGCATCTGTTCCATTAGATACCCCTATGGCGTGCTTGGTTCCGGCGACCTGGGCGAATGCCTCCTCGAATCGATCTACCCAATCTCCGAGGGTATAATCCCCCTTATCGAGCAGAGTCATGATATCCCTCAGGATATCGGTTGTCAAGGAGGAGGCCCCTCCGAACTGTTTATTCAGGTAGCTGTATTCCACCCGCATCTGGTTCATCTCCATCATTAATGATTATATCAGGCTCTTTATAGAGGATCTCGTCCTCTCCTCTCCATGCATCTTTATGGAGGGCCATCTCGTCGTAAATCTGACCGATGACATCTCGGTTCTCAGGGGTATCGGGATTGGGATTCGCCTCTCCCACCTTCTTCCATGTCTGCGTCGGCGGTCTCAGCAGCGTGATGAATGTATTAGTATTCTGCCAGAGTCTGAATCCCACTAGCTCAAACTTACGGAATATGTGCTCTTCTTTATTAGTTACGATGGCCTCTGGAATGAGTGTAGGGCCTCCAGCGGCTCGGAGGGCTCCCACATGGAACAGGACGCAGTTGATGGATATCCAGTTGAGAGGAATGATCCCCTGATGAGGATATACCATTGGTGACTGCACTCGGGGTATGGAGCCGTCCTCCTCGGTTATCACCTGATTATACCATGGAGCTATTAGGGGAGGCCCGGCTCGCACCAGGTCAACGATTAGGGAGTGATCATCACACAGGATATCGTTATCGACCATTAACATGTAGTCCCAGCCGCCTGCCATTGCCAATGCGATAGCGTCGTTCCTCATGAAGGGAACTCCCTCATTTGGTCGAATGCACACATTCCGTATTACGGAGAACCCCACATCCATCCCTCGGTCAGCCGCATACAGCATCGTCTTAGTCAGGTGCTCCAGGCAGCCTGGTAGGAAGTCGGTTCCGATGGCGATGACCACGACTCGTGTGAGTGAGAGTCCCATCATGGTATCATCGCTGATCATCCGGATCCCCTCGAACCCGCTGTAATCAGATGAAGTTGACATGTTCCACCTTATCCTGTCTCTCCGTGATTACCAGATTCCCCTTCTTCATTTGGTCTAGGGAGGTATTCACTCGGTGCTGGAGGCACAGCGTGCCGCAACTCTTCTGCGCATTAAACTCGTCTGAGGCGAGGTAATCCATGACCTCCCAGTATCGAGGAGACTGCCAGATGTCCCACCATCGATCCTCACAGATGTTCCCAATGTGGAACTTGGCGTATCTGTCGTTAAAGAGCATCCCGCAGGGAGCCACCAGGCCGGATCCGCTGATCTGGATCATGAATGGAGCTCCATAGCAGCGTTGATACGATCGAGTTCCTTCTTCATTAATTTTCGACCACTTAACGACGCATCTAAAATCCTTAGTAGAAAGATGCTCGGCAGCACGGAGATTACTGTCAAGATCCCGGTAACGATTATAATCAATGCCAAGATTGCCATACTCATCGTCAGAGCAATGTTTAATAACTGCATAGTCGACTCCCAGGTCTAATCCCAGTTGCGCGAAGGGCAGGATCTGATCAGCGTCCTGTGGCATCAGTACCATCTGAATCCCAATGGTAACAGGCAGGCTGTGCTTCCGCTTTATCCTGACGGCTGTTCGGATGTTCTCCGTCACCCTGTCGTACCAGGCCTCTTTCACCCCCATTATCTCGGCGTATCTCTCCCTCGTTCCCGCTGAGAAGTTGATACGTAGATAGGTGAGGGCTGGGAGGACTTCCTGGAGGAGAGCCTCATCGAACCTAAACCCGTTAGTACCAGAAGCCATACTGATACCCAGAGAATGACCTCTAGTGATTGTCCGTCCGTAACAAGGAGAAAGGAGGGACTCACCATCAGATACAAGGCTAATGCCGCGTACGCCCATACGGGCCGAGTCCTCAAGGAACGCATTCATCACCTCCCAGGTTATCTCGTGTCGATCATTCTCCTGTAACATTGCATAGCAGAATCCACAGGAGGCGTCGCACTGCCGAGTTAGCGCCATATCAATGGTCACAGGCGCGATTCGCATCCCAGATCTCCACTGGATAATCCGGTCTAGGTGCCAGGGGAGCTTATCCCCATCCAGAATCATGTCACTCATCAGGCTTCCTTCAGACGTCGAGCCCAAGCCTCGTAATCCAGTCCGCTGTCAGGGCGGTTGTTAACGTGATTAAGAAGCTCTCGCACAGCGTCCTTGTCCTTCTCGTTCCACTGAGCCTTGGCGGTCAGTCCCTTCACCCTGTTGGTTAGATAGAGAACCGATTCCCATGGTTGCATTATACTTTCACTCCTCTTAGTTTGAGTCTGAGCTTGTTCATATCGCCTCGGGGCTCCAGGAACACTTCTATCCTGTGATCGATGGTACTCCTGAGGGCCGATTCCGCGTTGAGCAGCATGGCTCCCCGCTCCGGTGTAGACAGTGTGGAGCTAGTCATCTTAACGGTGACATGATATCCAGCCACTCGGATTAGATCCGAGGTCGGAGACAGGACTTGAGATATATCGTCAGGATTCAAGAATTCCTCCATCCAGATGCGTAGAGCCCTGGATCCATTGCGCGAGGTGCATAGGATCCGAAGTTATTTAGCTCCTTGGTGGTTCGGTCTCCCGCATCATCAAGCGGATAATGTGGTGGAGACATTACCTTCACGGTGACGTCCGTGTCCACGAAGGGCCGGTGTCCGAAGGCCTCCAATTTTTGGAAATGATACCCTTCGTCCGCTCCGAGGGAATCTCGCCAGAAGTCGGTGGACATCCAGGGCATTAATACCTTGGTCTGAAACAGGAGGAAGGTCAGTGGGACAGATCCTACCATTGCTAGTCCTCTGTTCTTCTCCATTCGGGGTATCCCCTGCCCGTGATCGTCTCCATCCCAGTACTCCATTCTGGGAGAGAGGATGGGCATGAACTTATGCAGCAGGGTCACCAGCGCGTCAGGCTCCGGCATGACATCATTATCTACGTAGAGCAGATACTCATATCCCTGCGTTATCGCCTTTATGTATGCAAGGTTACGCATCGTCCCCAGGCTGTCGTAGGGATTAAAGCATCGGTCATGCTCCTCGTAGAAGCACACATCATATCCGGCGTTATAGGTATGCTCGGCCATCGCTTTAACGGCCTCGAAGCAGCCCTCATGCCAATGATTACCCATGCTGGCGATCAGCGTGGAGAATGGCCTAACATGATGTGGCATGCCTCGGGAGTCTCTGAACTCAAATAGTTCCTTGGCTGACTCACTATCAAACCACCTGAAGGCACGGATTTCAATATCTTTCTCCATATTCTCCTTAGAATGGGCCTGTGAAAGTATTCTGTCGCTGGTCGGCGTCGATGTGATCTATCCCCAGTATCCTGGTCAGAGCATCCATTATGGCCTGAGGCCCAGGATACCATCTCTCTTCCAGGAACTCAGAGGTGGGGATCGAGGAGTGTGGAGCATTTACTCGCTCGAAGGGGATCCCGGCATTGAGGGCCTGCAATGCCAGTTCAGGATTCAGGCTCAGGGAGCGTGGGACTGACTCACAGAAGATGATGCCTCGAGGTTGATTATGCTCAACTCCTAGAACCTGAGAGCTTATGTTCTGAATTGGAACGACTCTCACATTAATCCCAGGATGCCATGCTTTCATCTGCTTCTGAACCTGAAGTGCGTCGAGGAGGATATCCCCATAAGTTAGCAGGAGGGCATCCACATTAGACATGTACTTGAGAGGAGGGATCTCCTCGTCGTATAGTCGCCTGGGCTCCAGGATGATTGTTATCGGTTTATAGGGATCAAGCGCTCGTTGATATCCAGCGTCATTCACTGGGATGTGAACTTCGATCCCTGGTATCCCTTGGAACATCCGAGCTAAATTCTGAGAGTGCTGAGGCCCCTGCCCCCATCCCCTCCCGATGATCGAGCGTATGACGACATGCTTCATCCTATCAGTTTGATGAGAGTCATTCCACTTAGCAGCGGTATTGATAATGTGCTCGGCAGACAGAGTGAGGAAGTCGCTACGAGCGTGGACGAGAATGGGCCGCACTCCCTCCAGAGCCATTCCTACGCAGGCTCCTGTCAGAGCGAATTCAGACAAGGGAGTTTCTATCACTCGATTAGGGAACTTCTCATTGGCTAGGAGCGTGGTACCGAATATTCCCTTATGATCCGTGACGCCGACACCCAGGATGATGGCCTTATTATCTAAAGCTAGGTATCTCTCCATGCAGTCAGCTATTATGTCCTTGTACTTCACCACGCGACCTCCGGCCAGGGTGATTCCTCAGCCTCTCTGAAGGCATCTGATATTTCCTTGAGGATCCTGGATTCCTCCTGATCTAGGAACGCGCTTACTCCTCTAAGATGAGGGAGTTCGTCCTTATCCATCTCCTTGTTCACTTCCTCCAGAGTCCGATACTCCAGATCCTGATTCATTCCTACGTGCCCCAGGAATCGATAGGTGGGGATGTGGAGATATGCTGGCAGCCTTCCCTCTCTCAGTTCCGAGGTCATTGTTCTCACAGTCTCAGCAGATCCATTGGGAGAGACGGCGACTTTGATCCCCATTGATCCGGGGATGTTAGTCCCTCTCACTCCTATGGGCTGGCGTTGATCCAGAGGAGCGCTCGTGGCGTATCCGTTGTCCTCGCAGACGAAGAGAATAGGCAGATTGTGCAGAGCGGCCATGTTCAGGGACTCGTAGAATTGACCAGTCTCCCGTGCGGCGTCTCCAAAGATGACGATGGCTGCGGCGTCTGATTTACTAGCCTTCAGGGCCATTGCGACTCCTAGCGCCACGGATATACTGGATCCCACTATTGCACTTGTTCCGAGTAGGCCTCCCTCCTCATGAGTTAGGTGCATGGAGCCTCCCCATCCACCTGCGCATCCGGAGGACTTGCCATAGAGTTCCCCAATTAGTCCGGCGATGCTTCCACCCAGGGCTAGATAGTGAGCGTGGCACCTGTGGTTGCTAAGGACTCTATCTTCTGGATAGATACCCAGGGCTATCCCTACGGCAGGCCCTTCCTGTCCAATGGACAGATGTACTGGGCACCTCATCTTACCTTCAGGATATCTTAGCCTGATCTCTTCCTCGACCTTCCTGATGATATACATCCTGAGGTAAATCTCGGACTCAAGACCTAGGCTCATGAGGATCTCTCCCCGTATAGGTTGGAGATAAAGGCATGGATGCCCTCCATTCCTACCGTTCCGGCTGCCGACTCCAGGATATCAGTAGTAGATATCTCTGCTATATGATTAGTGCCGTGTTGCCTGCTGACTACCTGGAGAGATCCACCAGCCTCATCCATGTGTATTTCGGCTAGCTTCTTCTGCCGATTACAGCAGGTGCATCTAATGGATGTTCCGTCTATCATATGTCCTCCGCGTTGGGCATGTCGTCGTCAGTCGGCTCGGGTGTCCCAGCCTCAATCTCACCATCTCGATTGGGGATGCTCCAGGGCATGTACTCCCCATCTACCACGTGAGGCCCATCGGGATCCATGGGAGATCGATTGGGAGGTCGATTTCGCTTCTCGTTTATCTTATCCCAGAGTTCTCGTCTCTCATCAGAGGGGAGGCGATTCGTCGATAGTGGGTAGTGAGGTGCCCCACCGACGACAAGCTGGATGTCGGTATCTATAAAGGGTCGGTGTCCCAGGAACCACAGCTTCTGGAAGTGGAATCCCTCATCTGCGCCAATGGGATCCCGCCAGAAGTCAGGGCCAGTAGCGTTAAAGACGGATGTCCGGAAGAGCAGCATGGACAAGACTGTCCATTTGGCAGGCTGAAGGCCGGTGTTAGTGTGCATGTTGGGAGCGAACAGCTGGCGACCAGTCCCTGGCTCCGCGATGAAGGGAGAGAGGATCGAGTGCTGGCGCTGGATGAGTCTGGTGAGGACGTCCGGCTCCGGCTCAACATCGTTATCGATGTATAGGAGCCACTCGAATCCCTCGTTCAGGGCCATCAGAATAGCCTCATTCCTCATCGTGCCGAGGGCATCATAGGGATCCGAACATCGGTCTTGAAGCTCCGATAGCCCTACATAGTGACCTGCGTCCTGGGTATGCTGAACCATGTCGCAGACCTTGTTCCAGGAGAATCCGTCCCCCGACCAGTGAAACCCCATCGAGCATACTAGGATCGAGTCTGGTCGTATGTGATTCCATCGGCTATTCTGGGACTCGTTAGCTCTCTTTAGCTCTGGCTCCGAGGGGAAGTTCCGGACATGAATATATCGGGTCTTCTCATCCATATCCTGGGCTCCGACTACGGACTTACGTCTGAGTAGGTACTCATCTGGGAATGCAAGTGAGGTGGGCTCTTTGAGCCTTTCTATCTCCGCTTTGAGTTCGTCAATCTGTGATTGTACTTCAGAATCTAGGGCCATCTGGTGACCTCCTCTAAATTTATTCTTCGTTAACTAGGGCGCTTATCATGTGCACTGTTGTCACAGGCCATTTCCCGATGGCAGTAGACGCAGTGAGGACTACTCCATCGGCCCCGGCTCTCACCAGCCCCTGGACATCCAGGATCTCTAGCTGGGATGGGCTGGGTGAATCCACCATTGATTCCATGATTCCAGAGGCTATGTAGGCCGTGGACTTATACAGGAGATGAAGGAATGTGGCCTGCGTCACAAGTAGACGATTTCTGCCGATAGATGATATGATGTCATCTCTGTCAAGGATGAATGAGTCGGCTACGCCTGTCATTTCAGTGAGATTCTCCATGCCCAGAGTATCCTCTATTTTGGGAGTGATCGAGATCCCCCTGAATCGGTCTTTCATTTTCTGGATTTGATCAGCCGAGTGGGCAAACGAGAAAGCGAAATGGGAGGCCTGGAGACCTATTCCTCTGGTTATGGCGACATTATCACTTATGACCTCATGGGGACGCGTCTTGATCCCCGGTATGTCGATCATGATTGGCACGTCTAACTCTCTAAGAATCCGGGCTGCTTTGGCGTGCCAATTCAGATCCCCGTGAGCCATATTGAGTCGTCCAATGGTCATCCCGGCGTCTTTCATCTCAGGCAGATAGTCTACAGAACTAGGGCCGATGGTACAGATTATATCGAAGCTCATAACCTACCTCGGATCTCGGTGCTGGATATAGCCTCCAGGGCAGGATCTAGATGAATCCTCCGTATCTCATATCCCACTGCCCTTCCGTACACTATCTCCTTGATGGGAGGTATCTCGATCATCTTAATGCGCCCGGACTCGATCTCGTTTGGGAACATCTTCTGAAAGAGATTCTTTCTCTCTTCGAAGGTGAAGGGATTCCTCTCAGGATCCATGGAGGATGCGTCCATCATCAGAATGCACACCTTATTCCCGGCCTTTAGTGATTGCGTGATGATGGAGAAGTGCCCCTGGTGAGGCGGCTGGAACCTCCCTGGATAGAGGCTCCATTCATTGGTCTGGGCCATCTAGTGACCTCCTGTGATTTAGTGTTTGCCGTTAGTTGAGGCGATTATCTCATGTGGTTTATGTGTCCTGGGGAACTTAGCCCATGAGCGCTCGGGCCGTCGCACGATAGGAGCCGTGGTGCATCGACAGTGAACTACGTTGCTAGCACTTCCTCCAGTTGCCCCTGGATGTTCGAGAACCTCACCATCTACAAGGAAGGAGGCTGATAGCTCCACCTGTTGACCATCGGCTATGCTGTGAGGTTCACGCGTCCGTTCATCTCTGGTGGCTATCCATTGCTTAAGTTCCACCACTCCGCTCTGTCGATAGACCTCTACTGCTCCCCTATTCGTCGACGACTGAATTTCGGTTCGCGCTATCCTGTCGGATCGAACATGCTCGGAGAGGGAGAATACCTTGCGCATCCTGGTGGAGATATCGTCTATCCCCTCACCTGCTACTCTGGCTGCCTCTACCTCCTGAGTTACGAGGCGAGCAGTCTCACCGTTCACGCGAGACGACCAGAATTCAGTCCGTGTGTCTATCCATTCCTGAACTACAGGATGATTGATATCGAAGGATACCCCAAGGGAGAATAGTGTAGACTGAGCCTGGGCCGACTCCCTTAATGATCGAACGATGAGTGGCCTTCCTCTCCTGGAGAAATCATTAACCCACTCAGATGGATCAAATAGAGTTTGAGCAGCCTCCTCAGACAATGCCGGAGGTGGAGGGACTATTTCTATCTCCTCTCCAATAGCCCTTCGAATATCACTATTATTGAGCGATTTCAGGATATCTCGCTCCTGGGCTCGGAACAGGGACTGCTGCATCCCCTTGAATCGCTCGGAGAACCTATCCAGCCGCTTCCCATGTCCTTCGTAGGCCGCTGTTAGCATCTCCTCAGATGGAGTGGAGTACCGCTTGTACTTCTTATATGAGGATACCTGATCCGCTGGTATAGGAGCCCCCTCCTCTGTATCATCGTCAGGTGCAGGCTCAGGGGCCTCCTCTTCAGGTATCTCCTCTACTGGGATCATTCCGGCTGCTACCCAGTAGGCATCTCCCCAGGGCACCCCATCAAGTCCGCGCTCCTCCCTGACCTCGTTAATGGTTAGGATCCCCAGCTTAATGTCCTCTCGATTGGAGGTGTCTACTTCTGCCTGATCTTTCTGAAGTGCCTCGATGTCGGTCAGGTCGAATTCCACCCGCAGTTCTTCACTAAGGGTCTCACTGAACTGAGGAACGAACATCTCATTGATCTCCTCCTGGAGGAAAACCAGGTAAGGAGCGATGGTATTACGCCAGAATATACGTTCTGCATGTTGGATGTTGGCGTAGGTGGCTCTCTCAAGGTCGGAGAGCAGAGGCTTGGGGACGCCGAACACTCGGGAGGTGTCCTCCAGGCTCCATCTGAGGGATCCAATGAATTCCATCTCTCGGGCCGACAGCCCCAGATTCTTGATATCCTGGACTCCACTGAGAATTAGAGGCTTATGGGATTTACCCACTCCTCCGAATCTAGCAGCGACGCGATTATCGAACTCCTCAAGCTCCTCATCTAGTGGAGCTCCCTCAAGCTG
>Ga0208315_1000638_pt1 | contig 22842 bp, 31 predicted proteins | sample MalvireepMed_215_FD_184239 | JGI IMG/M metagenome (GOLD analysis project Ga0208315, IMG submission 184239) | Marine viral communities from the Global Malaspina Expedition - Malaspina viral metaG DeepMed_215 (SPAdes) (version 2) | ecosystem: Environmental > Aquatic > Marine > Oceanic | place... | reverse complement strand
TCACAGAAGATAGCCCACCATAAGTCTGATCTGGAGATCCACATGGAGGGCATCATCGGTGAATACGCGGTTTCACGGACGTTGGGCCTTGGTGGGTTTGAAACCATTTCGATGCTTGGTGCGGACAAACGGGGTGACATAGAATTGCCCACTGGTGATTTCATCGAGGTCAAAGCCACCGGGCGTGAGTTCAATAATTTCCTCGAAAACCACACAGTGTTCCAGGCCACGTACGGCGTCGCTGTTTGGATATTACCTATACAGGTATCCGGTTACCTCGACGATGTGCCGTATGTGGATGTGGGCGTCGTTGGGTGGTGTGACCAACATCTATTCAACATCCGCAAACACTGGTTCGGTTTGAAGAAGAATGGCGATCCGATGCCCCATCCAACATGGGGTATGCGTTGGTTCGATCTGGAACCTTTAGATCGCCTCCGCGACCGTTTGGCGTGGATACCAGTGAATCAACACAATCAACAGGTATTAACGCCTGTAATCAACAGTTGACTGCCTAATCTCTCGTCACAGGGGTCGATTTAAGGCAGTTGTTTTTTCCAAAACGTCCGACAGGTCACTTCGTGCCACAGATCCACTAACATGATATGGTCGAATGGAAACGACAGACGGGGATAACTGTCAGCGAGGGAATAGGGTGTGGCCGAGGAACGTAGCGTCACCGAGGAATTGATACAGGCCAGGGTGGAGATCGAACGTTTGAAGGGCAAGAGTTCGACCACCCTGACCGGGACAGAATTCCTGACGCTAATTTTTATGATGCCAATCATCATTTCTTTCGTGCTGATGGGGACTGTAATAATTTGGCGCACGACTTCCAACCCGGCAGAAGTTGCGCCCCACCTCGATTTGGTGCTGGTGGCTATGGGATTGTTCTCAGGTCCGGTGACGGCGTTCATTGCCACCCTGGCGCAAAGGTTGGTCAACGACGGCAAAGGGAAACCGGAGGATTAGACGATGGGTTTATTGGCGATTGGTAGTGGCGTTCAGTCTATCCAGAATTGGGTAGTATCACTTGGTGTGCCAGTGGAAATGGCTTTCTGGTTGACGGGGCTGATCTGCGTCGCAGGTGCGTCGTTGGTCACTGTTGGGCTGATGGTACTCATGTGGAAATACCGCAGGGCACTCACCCGCGACCGTGACCTTAGATTTGCCAGGTTCACGGCACCTGGCATCCCCGGTATTGCTCTACTCAATGCACTCCGGATCCCAACGCCGAAATTCTCGTTCGACCTAAGTGGAATGAAGGGCGTCGGGACGGCCTTGGGTATCGTGGGCATTGCATTTGTTGTGGCGTTCACCTTCGTCGTTGCTTCCACTGACGATACCCCGGTCTGGCCTGAAGCCGGTGCCGCTTACCCATTACCGCTGGTACATGGTGTGAAGTTGGAACCGAACCCAGAAAACCCAGCCGATGCAAACCAAACCCTTCAAATCAATTTGGCCGCTGGGGTCCGTTTAACCGACCTAAGCCTCATCAACCTAGATTTGGGAAAGGCTGGCCTCACGGACTGTGTTGTGATCCAACGAACCACCAACACCACGGGCTGGCTGTATGTGGACAACTGGGTAATGACTGGTGTCAGCGCACCGTCACTGAGCATGGAAAATGTTGAGACAGGCAGTTTAAGCCTGGCGGCTAGGACCGACGGCCATGCGATGGATGCCACCATCGACAGCACCATCACTGAAATCAACATAAATAGTTCTAGGGGAAGCGGGTCGTTCACGGCCCAAGATTCCGTGGTTGACCGTGTAATCATTGAAATGCACGGCGATGCCATCATAGGCACGCTGATTATGACCGATGTGGACTGTAGCGTGGGTGGCTTTAATATTGATTGGGTGAAAAGTGGATTCATCACGATGGATGCCACGTCAAAATTCGGTGACGGGGATGGGATCGACCTAGCCGACTTCGTTGTATCGTCCACTGTGAAGGCCCGCACCATCACCGATAACCTCGTGGACACGCCAATCACGGTCAAGTAGGAAATCGCATATGAGTATCCGCGACCGCATCACAGATCTCCGCCGGGTGCCTGCATCGGAATTGATTGCCAATCCGCTGAACTGGCGCAGGCATCCACAATCGCAATCTGACGCACTCAAGGGCGTATTGGACGCCATTGGTTTCGCCGATGCTGTCATAGCACGCGAAACGCCCGACGGCCTGGAACTCATCGACGGACACCTGCGGACCGACGTGATGGGCGACGATCCGATCCCCGTGTTGGTCGTAGACCTGAATGACGACGAATCCCTCCAACTCCTGTTGACGTTGGACCCGTTGGCGATGATGGCGGAAAAGGACGACGAAACCGTGGCGATGATATTGGACAAGGTATCTTTCGACGACGATGCAGTGATGCGGATGTTGGAAGATCTCGAAATGATCTCCCCACCACCACTGCCAGACATCGTGGATGTGCCGGAGGTGGACCCTGATCTAACAGACGAACTCCAGGCTAAATGGCAGACTTCCGATGGACAGGTATGGCAGGTGGGCAATCACCGAATCATGTGCGGAAACAACGCCACAGACCTTTCCACGTTGATGGATGGCGCACTGGGCAACATGGTCGTGACATCACCGCCGTACAACCAAGACATCCAATCCTTTAAGCCCAGCGGGATGCACACAGAGGCTCCAAATTTCATCAATCGAATGTCGTCCGCCTACATGGACACCAAGGACGAGGACGAATATAGACAGGAACAATTAGCACTATTGCTAGAACTGGCCCACCACATGGTGCCCAACGCGTCCATCTTCTACAACCACAAGATCCGATACCGCGATAAACACATCATCAGCCCATTGGAATGGCTATTGGAACTTCCATTCCCGATCCGCCAAGAGATCATTTGGAATCGTGGTTCCTCCATCACCATGAACGCCCGCATGTTGATACCTGCCGATGAACGCATCTACTGGATCCGGACCGGTGAGGACTTCACATTCCACGACGATGTGGAGATCAAATCATGGACGAATGTATGGGATATTGGCGCACGCAACGAATACCACGTGTCCGCACCTTTTCCCAACGAACTGCCGAATCGCTGTATCCGCATGGTTTCCGATCCCGGAGATCTGGTGCTTGACCCATACCTTGGATCAGGTACGACGATGGCAGTGGCGGAACAACTGGGACGACGCTGTTATGGCATGGAGATCAACACCGCATACGTCGCAGTCGCATTGGAACGCATGGAACTTATGGGGTATACGCCAAAGTTGGTGAACGATGGCAAAACATAGGACCGAATCACTCACATCGCCACGACGCATCAACGCCGTCGAGAAACAGCGACGGGCCGTGGAACTGCGCCTGGCTGGACGTACATTCCAAGAGATCGCAGACGTGCTTGGATACAGTAACCACAACTGTGCGAATGAGGCAGTCAAGGCCGCACTCCGCAAGACGTTGGATGAGCCTTGTGCGGAGTTTCGCCAACTTACGCTAGAACGACTTACGAAGATACTCCAAACGCATTGGCCCAACATGCTACGTGGCGACGTGCCTGCATCCAAGATATGTTTGCAGTCCATCGGGGATATGCGCCAACTGATGGGTGTGGATATGCCTGCACGTGTCGAACACAGCGGGCCAGATGGTAGCCCGATCCAACATGAGGTGGTGACGATAGACATTGGCGACATTACCGAAGCCCTCAGGACATTACAGGATGCTGGGGCAATCAGGGTGGAGTCCAATGGACACCATCCACCTGCCTTGGACGCAGTACATACCCCATAAACCAACGCCCAAACAACTGGCCTTCCTGCTATTGGAGATCTCAGAGGCGTTGTACGGTGGTGCGGCTGGTGGTGGCAAGTCCGATGCGTTGCTGATGTCCGCGTTGCAATACGTGGATCAGCCTGGCTATGCGGCGTTGCTACTGCGTCGGTCCTACACTGACCTGGCATTACCTGGCGCATTGATGGACAGGGCCAAGGAATGGCTGATGCCTACGGATGCCAAGTGGCGTGAGTCCTCCAAGACGTGGACGTTCCCATCAGGTGCCACGTTGACCTTCGGATACCTTGAACACGTGGGCGATGAATACCGATACCAATCCACAGAGTTCCAGTTCATTGGATTCGACGAGTTGACGCAGTTTGAGCAATCGCATTACAGGTATATGTTCTCGCGTTTACGCCGACGCGTGGATGGTGCAGTCCCACTCAGGATGCGGTCGGCGTCGAACCCTGGTGGCATTGGGCACGAATGGGTAAGGGGTCGATTCATAGATGCAGACGTGGACAATGACGCCCGTGTGTTCATTCCTGCACGTCTACCGGATAACCCACACTTAGATCAGGACGCATACGTGCAATCCCTTGACCAACTGGATCCAGTCACACGGAGGCAGTTGCTGGAGGGCGATTGGACAGCGCGACAGCCTGGCAATCTCTTTCAGCGCGAATGGTTCCCGGTGGTGGAGGATGTGCCGGTATTCATCAATAAGTCTGTACGCTACTGGGATTTGGCGGCTACTCCGAAACGTCCTGGCTCTGATCCGGACTATACAGCGGGCGTGCGCGTGGACTATGCCAACGATGGGCTCTATTACGTGGTGGACGTTCAGCGGATGCGTGGAACGCCGGGCGATGTGGAGAAAAGGATCGCGCAGACTGCCGCGGTCGATGGTACGAAAACGCAGATCGTGATTGAACAGGAACCCGGTGCGTCAGGGGTGAACACCATTTACCATTACGTGACCAGGGTGTTGGCGGACTACACGGTACATGGACAACGGGCCACGGGATCGAAGTTGGAACGTGCTGGACCGACGAGTAGCCAGGCCGAGGTGGGGAACATCCGCCTGTTGCGTGGGCCATGGGTAGGCACGTTCCTCGACGAACTGGAGGCGTTTCCATACGGAGGCCATGACGACCAAGTGGATGCCCTGTCCGGTTCGATGATGCGGTTGAGATCGACACACAACGTGGAACCATTGGTGCATCATCTGGTGGGCGCACGACATATCGCACCAGGCCAGAACCCCTTGGGACTCGACCCGGACAACCCGATCTACTGGGACGACGACAGATGAATGAGAATCTCCGATATGACTTGCGCGACTCCAAGATTCTCCGAGTTTCTAGGGGTTCCGTGAGACAACACGACGTGACTCATGGAACCCCTGGCGACTCAGAGGTTCCGCGAGTTTCCATGAGTTTCTTGGGGCGACTCAGTGGAACTCGGGCCGACTCATGGGAACTCATGCGACTCAAGGGTTCCATGAGTATCGTGGGGCGACTCAAGAAATACCAACGTGACTCAGGCCAATCCAGAGAAACTCATATCTTGATTGAGTCAGGTGGAGTATGAAGGTGCATACAGCGGGGCATCCGATGGAACTGGACGACCGGGAGATCATGTATTGCGATGGATTGGAGGACGCGTTTGTTGGGCTGTCCATGCGATTCAACGATGGGCCATTGGCAACGTATGACATCGAGAAGATCGTCCGCATCCTGATGGAACGCGATGGCATGGACGAGGACGATGCGCGGGAGTTTTACGAGGTCAACATAGTAGGCGCGTGGGTTGGCGACCGCACGCCAATATTCATCACGTTAATCGACGGAGGTTGCAATGGTATTGCGTGCTAATGGCATCGACCCAGTGACGGAATCGCTGATGCAATGGATCCAACAACAGGCGGAGGACCGACGTGATGATTACGATCTGACGCGGAGGTATTACGACGGCGACCACGATACAGCAGTCACGGACAGGCTCAAGAAGTTCCTACCTCCACGGTTACAGTTCCGCGACAACTTTATGAACGTCGTGGTGGACAGCCTGGCTGAACGTCTGAAGGTGATTGGGTTCGATACGGAGGACGAGACATTCGCCGAGTGGTCGTGGAACCTGTGGCAACGGAATCGCATGGACTACACGCAGGTCGTCGTCCACACCGAGGCTGTGATGCTGGGTGATAGTTACCTGCTATGCGACTGGGATGCGGTGAATGAACGACCACGGTGGACACACCAGATGCCCGAAATGATGATCCCGCATTACAGCGAAACCACACGTCAGATCGACTGGGTGTCCAAGAAGTGGATACAGCATCCACGCATCGGCGACGATCCCGTGACGCGGCTTAATCTTTATTACGACGACCGCGTGGAGAAATACGTGGCGCGTGGTGGTGTGTGGGCCAAGTTCCAAGATGATGTCGATGCTGAGTGGCCTGTCCCCTGGACCGACGGATCGGGCGAACCTATTGGTGTGCCCATCATCCATTTCCGCAATCGTCCGATGGGTGGTGACTTCGGCCAATCGGAGATCTTGAACGTCATTCCAATGCAGGACTTATTAAACAAATCGTTGATTGATCTGACGATGATACTGGATACGTTGGCGTTTCCGCAGAGGTACACGTTGAACGTCAATCATGGGTCGAGTCGATTGGACATCATGCCGGGATCCGTGGCGGAGTTCCATTCGGAATACGACGGAGGACAGGTGGGCCAGTGGAACGCCGCGTCCGTGGAAGGCCCGCTGAAAGCCATCGAGAGTCTCGTTCAGCACATCGCAGGCACGTCGAGGACGCCACAACATCTGTTCCAGATCATGGGTGGTGTGCCATCGGGTGAGGCATTGAAAACGGCGGAATCGGGATTGGTGAATAAGGCCAAACAAAGGATGGTCAATTTCGGCAATTCCTGGGAGGACTGTCTGATGATGGCGCACCGCATCCAATCCGCTTTCGGATCGGGCGTGGTGGCGGATGATGCGGATGCAATGGTCGAGACTACGTGGGACGATCCCGAGACACGGAACGAACAATCCCACATGGAAGTCCTGAAGGCGAAGGTGGAACTGGGCGTATCCAAACACCAGATCTTCAGGGAAATGGGATATACGCAGGAACAGATAGACCAGATGGATGTCGATGGAATGTCCGAACGCCAGAACGAAACCAACATCGGCGCGGAGATCCTAAGGTCGTTCAATCAAGGGCAGGTGTAGATGTCCGGTCCATCAGACGCGCAAAAGGCGGTTGAGACATTCCGGGCACGCGTCAAGACGTTGGAGACACGTGCCACGATGGATGTCATTAGTGCATACCGTCCTGTCTACACCAGACTGCAACGCGACACCCGTGCGTTGATGGTGATTGCCCAGGAACGTGGATTGAAACCCTGGCAGGTCATGCGGATGCAACGCCTGCGTGATCTGGAACGTCAATACCTAAAGAACATCAGCGCGTTTGCGGACACCGTGGGTGATTCGCTGACAGGACACCAACGGGCGGCGGTCGGTTTGGCCCGTGATGCGACACGTCAGACCGTCACGCAAGGTATCCCCAATGGCGTCACGATGGCGAACCTGGCGAACATCGGACTGGGGTGGAACGAACTACCAGACGACGCGTTCCAGAGTTTTGTTGGCATCGCTGGTGATGGTGCGCCATTGGGCGACCTGCTACGTGATTCCGTGGTTGGCGATGTGCCAGGTGTTAAAGATGCGATAGGCGAGGGGATCGCGTTGGGCAAGGGGCCACGGGAGACTGCTGAGTTGGTGCGAGTCGCTGGTGGGATGCCGTTGGCGCGGGCGTTGGTAATCACTAGGACCGAAACCAATCGGGCATATCGTGAGGCCACGCGCCTGCAATACGCTAACAATTCCCAGGTGGTCAAAGGCTATCGGCGGATGTGCGCCAAGGACGATGTGACGTGTTTGGCGTGTATAGCGTTGGATGGCGAACTGTATGCCCTGGACGAACCATTGAACGAACATCCAAACGGTCGCTGTGCGTTGGTGCCAGAGGTGTTGGATTATCACGATCTGGGTTTGGACATACCGGAGACTCCACGTCCGCAGAACGCACGCGATTGGTTATCAGATCAGTCGTCAGATCTCCAGCGTCAGGTGTTGGGTGGTGCGAGGTATGACGCATGGAAGGCGGGAGAGATACAACTGAATCAGTTGGCGACCGTCCAACGGAATCGTGTATGGGGTGACACGGCAGTTGTCCGCCCGATCCGAGATCTCAAGACGGCATCAGGAACACCCGTCCGCCAGGTTGGTGCGCCACCATCGGCGTTGAGGCGTCCACCAACACCACGCGCACCACGGGCCGCACCTGATGGCGACCTGGTGGACCCACAGACTAACCTGCCGGTCCGGGGTACACGTACCGCACCACCGGACATCGACGACATGGATGCTTTGGGCCAGGCGTTTGGTTCGCAAAAGCCATTGGAATATGAGGTCATTGGGAGGCGCACCGAGTTCCTCGATTCCAACACGATGTGGTTCAACAGGCCCACAGGTCTGAACGACATGGATGGTGGTTCATTGGTGGCGCGGATGATAGGCGAACAGGAAGCGTGGGCGCGTGCAGTTGGTGGTGCAGTCGAGGCGAACTATTCCGGGCTGTCACTCAAGGCCGCACACGACGTTAATCTGGCGATTGAACGCACCATCCTCCGTCACAAGATGCGCCCGCTGGACCGAATATCCACTGGCCCAGTAAATGCTGAACATCCATTTGGATCGACTACCAAGGCATACCAAATCGGCGGCAACGTCCACATCAATCTGGAAATGACGACGAATGGATCCATCCGTGGATGGTCACAGGTGGCACAAAAATCAAATCGGCGGACGCAAGATATCTTGGCGAACGCACGCCAGGAATTAACGGTGATGGAGGCGGACATCGCATCCAAGAGGGCGGTCGTTCAAGGCGACATCGAAAGGCGTCGCGCACTCATGGAACGCAATCGCGGATCGTGGTCGCCAGAGGAAATGGCGAGACAACAGGACGCACTAGATTGGGACCTGCGGATATTGGGCAACAGAGAATCCGAATGGAAACAGATGATTAAGGATCACAAGAAAACGATGGAGGATGTCCGGTCCAACCAATGGAGTATATCCAGCCACACTGAAGATCTGGGGATCAATTCGCCTACGCTCCACAATACGGTAGTCCATGAGATCGGACACTTCGCACACCGTCGTTATGGGATGTTCGATGATGTGTCCAACAAGATCGTCGCCACGAAAAGAAAGAAATATGAGTACGTGACGCGAATCAATAAACGCACGGGCAAACCTTACACAGCCAAGAAGTGGGCAGGACGATATGAGCCTCAGAAGGACGCGGGCAAGATCAGCGAATATGCGACGACCAATCATGCCGAATATTTTGCCGAGGCATGGGCGGATTACCACATCAACAATGGCGCAGGAATTACGAAAAAGATGCGCGAGTTCATCGAGGAAGTGATTGAGGCCAACGCACATTTCCCGGATCAAGTGCTTACAGATCCATTCACAGCCAACTTAGGAATACTTAATAGAGTCCGCAAACAGGGTGGCGCAGGTTTATAAATGGCAATGATTCAGGAACCAATATTTGGTAATTCGACGCAGTGCATATCGTGTTTCTGGTATGTAGGGCGAATATCAGATGGTGTCGCCTGCTATGCGTTCCCAACTGGGATTCCACCGGACATCATCGAGGGCAGATTTGACCATCGTGAACCATATCCCGACGACGCTGGAATCCTATGGCGTGAGGATCCGGGATGGGCTAGACCAATCGAATCGGAGGAATCGGAATGATTGCACAATGGGTGACAGGCGAAACCAGGCAGGTGATACGCCACAGGCGCGGTGTGGTGTGGTGTCCGTTCTGCGACCGCAGTCGGATGGACACAGGACCGGAAATGATGTGCGACGGATGCAACGCCGTATTCAAGGACGATGCCGCGGAACCTATCCAAGAATCACCACCACGTCGCAGGCGTCGGGCGACCAATGGCGACACGGAGGCGACAAACGGCGACAACGGATCCACGGAAGAAACGCCAGAAGAAGTTTCCGAGGAACCAACGGATCCCGATCCGGAATAACTCATGGAATGTTATCGGTGTATGTCCGCCGAATTGGTGCTGGCACCACTGTGGCCCGCTGAACGTGAGTCCTACAAACACGCAGGCATCATCCTGCGGTTATGTATGAATTGCGGCCTGGAACAGAATCACAGTGGACACGACGAGCCATTGACCGCACGCCAGGCATCATTGGAAGCACCGGACGCACGGCCTGATCTCTAAGATCGGTCATGCCTCAGATCTCGATTATAGGCGCGGTGCTGTTTGGTGCGGTCCGCTGAACTCATTTGTGATCCGGACTTACTCATAAAAACGGAGGTGGAATAATGCCCAACAAGAACGGGAGTGGTGGCACGGCTAGACGCGTGAACCGTGGACTGGGATACAAACCCAAGGGACGCGTCAAACCAGGTCGTCCGAAGGACAAGCGACTGCGGGAGAATAAGTCGAACAAATCCGCCTAGCACGCCAAAGATTTTTTATGTTAGAACCAATTTACCGGGAACCCACCGGGCATCAACGGGGAGGAATCATGGTCACAGAAAACACGGATCAGCCCACGGAAGATGTAGCGCAGGCCCAGCCAGCCGAGGTTGAAACGACCACGGCGGAGCCATCCACCACGCCTGTCCAGTTCACAACAGAACAACAGACGCAGATAAACAGGATGATGGCCCAGACCAAACGCGAGACACGCCAACAGTTCGCAGATTACAGCGACCTGAAAACACGTGCCGCACGTGCGGACGAACTGGAACAGGAAAAGTTGACCGACACGGAAAAGATGGAAGCAAGGGCAGTCGAGGCGGAACGTAAAGTCGCCGACGCCCAACAGCAGATCGCATCCGCGATGATTGCCTCCGAGGTCAAGATACGCGCCAGCGCAATGGGCATCGTGGATCCTGATGCGGCGTTCCTACTGCTGGACCGGACAAATGTTCGGTACGACGCCGATGGTGGTGTCAGTGGAGTGGACGACGCATTGACCAATCTCATCGAGGCCAAACCATATCTGAGGTCGAACAACAGGACGCCGAATATCAATCCAGAATCGGGACAACCTGTTGCACCCGTGAGACTGACGACGCAACAACGTGAGGCGGCAGGCTACATGGGTTTGACCGACGAGGAATACGCGCAAGGACTTTAATTTCTGATCTGCGGATAGAACGCATAAGGAGAAAATATCATGGCCGCAAATGGTTTTGAATGGCGATACAACGTGTCTGGTGGACGCCCGTTGATCCTCACTTTCTTAATGAAAGATAGTGAGACTTTCACACGTGGCGACATGATGAACATCGAATCCGGTGAGGTCGATCTGCTTGCTACTGGCGACGTTGCCGCCGCTGGTGTGTTCGTCGGTCCAGAGAATCCCAACGACGCAGTGGACGGGAAACCGGGCACTGTCAGTGGGACGGACTCGACCACCATCGTCAAGGTGATTGTCAATCCCGACGCTGTGTATGCCGACCCCAACGACACCAACGCACGACTGGCTGGCGCGTTGCTCGATGTATCAGGATCGACAGGCGCACAGACTATCGCCGCCGCATCCAACAACGAGTTCGTGGTGGTGGAAAGGAAACGCCAGTCCTCAGACGAGACTCGCGTCCAGTTCACCGCACCGACCCACTATCTTTCCAAGGTCCAATAGGGAGGGCTAGATGCCTCTATCAAGTGGCAATTTTGCCGACCTGCTAAAGCCAGGTCTGAAAAGGATTTACGACATCGCCATGTCGCGCCCCCGGCCCATCATGGAAATGCTGTTCGGCGTCGAGTCCTCGACTCGTTTCGAGGAACAGTACCAGGGCATGGGCGCACAGGGTTTGGTTCCACCGTTCGATGGCACCGTGCCTTACAGCGATTACGATGCCGGATACCGGGTGGACATCCGCAACTATGAGTTCGCACTTGGCACGCAAGTGGAAAGGCGTTTGGTGGACGACGACCAGTACGGTCAGATCCGCCGACGCGCCCAAAGCATGGCGGACTCGTTCAACATCACCATCGAGACTGATGCCGCGAATGTGTTCATAAACGGATTCACAGACAGTGGCACCAATCGCATGGGTGCAACCACCAATGGCGCGGATGGCGTTGCGCTTCTCAGCACGGCGCATCCATATAGTCCTGCCAATACTGGCACGACGCAGGCGAACGAGGCGACGCTGGCTTTGACCATCGACAACCTCGACACGACCAGACAGGCGATGCGGAATTTCACGGACGACCAGGGACAACTGTTGGGCGTGAATCCCGACATGCTCTTGGTGCCACCGGAACTGGAACGCACCGCCACGCAGATCGTCAGTGAACGGGCCATATACGAACCCGGATCCGCACAGTACGACGTGAACATGTTCAGCGGGCGTTTCCGGCCCGTGGTGTGGGACCGCCTCACGGATTCCAATGCGTGGTTCCTCATCGACTCCACGTTGATGAAACAGCACCTGATCTGGCAATGGCGCATCCGCCCAGAGTTTGCACAGGCTGAAGATTTCGACGGACTGACTGCCAAGTTCCGCGGATATATGCGGTACGGAATCGGTTGGACCGATTGGAAGTGGATCTACGGGCAGAACCCTAGTTAATCCACAATAGGCAGGACTGGCGGATCGCCCATGTACGCAAACGCACCGGCGATCCGCTGTTCCTTAAATTAAGGAGGAATGGCGATGCCTACCAATTTCCCATCTGGCGTGAAATCCCGTGGCGTCCCGGTTGAGGGACTTGGCGGGATCGGAAGTCCACTGCTGACCACTGGCGATGTCTACCACGTAGACAGTGGCGCAGATGCCGCGGACAACGACAATGCGGCCACCAATCCCAAACAACCTGCCGCCACCATTGATGGCGCGGTTGGCAAATGTACGGCGAACAATGGCGATGTCATATTGGTTGCACCCGGTCATGCTGAGACTCTTTCAGCCGCCGCGGGAATCACATTCGACGTTGCTGGCGTGACGGTCATTGGGATGGGCGTCGGGAACTCCCGGCCCACCATCACCCTGGACACCGCCACCACCACTGACATCAACGTGACTGCCGCAGATGTCCAACTCCACAACCTGATTTTCTCGATGAATTATGCGGACATCGTTGAGGTGTTCGACCTCAGCGCGGCTGGGTTCGTGGTGAACAAATGCAGGTTCGTCGATACAGCGACCAACATGAATTTCGTTGATCTGATTAAAGGCACGACAACCGACAATCAGGCGGACCGATTGGAGTTCACCAACAACGTGGTTATCAGTCCCGATACAGGGAACAATGGAATCATTGACATCGGTGGTGACATTGCTGGCTTGGTATTCACCAATAACAGCATCCGCCTGGGTGTTGCGAACTCAGAGGCCATCATATCTGTGGCAACTGGGAAGGATGTTACTGACTGCGAGATTAGTTATAACCACATCTATAGGTTGAATACCGCAGGCGACCTGCTGATTGACAGCGACACATCTGACAATAGCGGCATCATCGCCCACAACAGGATAGGTCACGCGGATACTGCTGGCGAGGTTCTTGTGGATGCGGATGGTGTCCGTCAGTTCGACAATATCGGAACTGCAACCGATACGGCTTCTGGATACGTTCTGCCTGCCATCGACAGTTAGGAGGCTAGATGTACGGTTATCAATCGGTTTCAATCAGTAGCGGTGCCACTGATGGTGGTGCTGGTGCGTCCACCAACAACAACACGTCAGGCCATGTGGTCGTCGGTCAGATTTGTTCGATTGGGGTGACCTATAACGGGTCGCCCCCGTCCAGTACCGATGTGGTGGTCGCTACGGCTGGGAACAATGGCCCAGCCTTGACCATCCTGACGCTGACCAATGCGAACAGTGACGGCTGGTTCCATCCTCGCCATAAGATTGACGACGAGTCTGCGGCTGACGTTACTTATGACGGCACCAACGAGGTCTACGAGAAAGTCTGCGTGGCGGACAATATCAAGATCACTGTCAGCCAGGCCAACGACGACGACTCCGTTGATGTGGTCGTTGTTTATTACGCGGGTGCCTGATGGCGATTGAACGCCACATTATCAAGGTGTCCACCACGGGATCGGACGCTTCGGCCACTGGTTCCTTGGTGACGGCCCTGCCGTATTGCGAATTGCTGGCGGTGTATTGCAACTTCCATGCTGATGCACCTGCGTCCACTGACACCACGTTATCGTCGCCAGGCGATCCTGTGTCCGTCACGTTGCTGACAGTCACCAACTCTGCGACGGACGCGTGGTTCTACCCAACGCACCAACTCGACGACAGTAGCGCGTCCGCCATCACTGGCGCATACATACCTGCCATCGTCCACGGAAATCTTCTGACGGAACTGGCGGGATCGGACGCACTGACGGACGCATTGACCATGACCATATTCGTGAGGGTCTAATGGCTTTCAGTTATACGGCGGGAAGTTCCGCGGATCGAGATCGTGTCAGGTTGGAGATCGGTGACACCGATTCGGACCGGGCATTATTCCAAGACGCGGAACTGGATGATTTTCTGAGCCAGGAAGGGAACAGCATCCTGGGAACAGCGGCACGGGCCTGCGAGACTCTCGCGGTCCGGTTCGCCAGGGATTTCACGTTCTCTGCGGATGGTGCGTCGTTCCAGAAAGGTAGCGTCACCCAGATGTTCATGGCCCAGGCCAAACGTCTACGGAGGCAGGACAGGGCGACCACCGTGGTCATGCCCAGGCGTGTGGATGGATATAGCGTCTACACGGACAGCGACGAGGTGACTGGACTCAATATATTGGACTCAGGCACAGGCCAATTCGGACGGTATTCGGATGGTTAATAAACTGATCCAAACGAATGACTTGGTGTATCTACGGGATGAAACGCGGAAGTCCATGCCGGACTTAGTGGACATCCAACGAAAGACCAACGAGTCAGACAAACAAGGTGGTTTCACGGAATCGTGGGCCAACGCTTATGAACAGGTCGCCGCACGTATCGCCGCCAAAGGCGGATCCGAATCCATGACAGCGGGCCGTCAAGATCTCCAACTGGATTTCACGTTGGCGGTGGGCTATGACCAATCCGTCCTCCAAACAGATCGCATCATCCATTCCAGTGGGACATACGAGGTGCAGTCGGTGGACGATGGCAAGTCTTGGGCTATATCGAAAATATGCCAGATGCGCCGACTCTAGGATTAAAGCAGGCACGATGTCGAAACGATAAATGTAACAGCCTATTGGCCCGTGTCCGCCTACTGACGGACAGCATCGTTGAGATCAAATGTCGGCGGTGCGGACAGGTCAACACATTCGGTCCAGATCAGGTCGATGGCTTGGTGTCTGATGGTCAGGGTGGATTCGGTCCACCAACGACAATCGAATAAACGTCCCAGAGGCACTGTGATGCCCATAGAGCGTCAAGGAACGCTGGCACCGTGTATTCCCATCACGAATGTGGTGTGGAGTCCTCAATCGCTGGCGTATGACGATTGAGGATATTTTTATGCCTGACTTTAATATGAACATGCAGGTGTCGGTCCAACTGCCACGGAATTGGGATGAAGTGGAAAACAAGATCAAGATGGCGGTGGAGATCGCGGCCCGTCACGTAGAGACAGATGGGAAACGACGCATCGCTGAATGGCCCGCAGTTGATACAGGTGCAACGATGAACAGCATCAACGCACGACCTGATGGCATCGGAGGTTTGTCGTGGAAGATCGGGCCGAGTACTGAATATGCACCATTCATCGAATACGGAACTGTCTATATGAGGGCGCGACCATTTATGACGCCAGCCCTGGAATCGGAGGGACCGCGATTCGTGGAGGCCATGCGGCAGATCATAAACGAACTAGACCAAGCACCACCGGGCGCGGTCCGGTTGGCGTAGGTGATTAGATGGCGAATCTACGGGTAAATCTGGACACTGCAATGTTCGACACGTTGAACGTCGAGGCCGTCACGAATGAGGCCACGGGTGGTGTCTATAACGGGATCGCGCCGATGGGTACTGCGCCACCATATGTGGTATTCCAGGCCATGTCCAAGGTGGATGATTATTGGTCGTTCACAGGACGTGGAGGCAATGCGATATATATGGTGAAAGCCATCGACAGGAGTCCGTGGCCCAAGTCCGCGGGCGACATCGACACGCAGGTGGATACGGTCCTACAAGATGCGTCGTTGAGTATCACGGGCCACGCATTGTTGTGGTGTAGACGTGAGGAGGATATTTACCTTGCCGAAGATCAGGACGGGATCATCTACCAACACGTCGGCGGACTCTACCGGATCCGGGCCGACCAAAGTTAGATGCGTCCACCACTGGGAGATCGCCATTGCCAATGGCCCAATCAGCGAAGGTGTTTGCAAATCGTGTGGAACATCGAGGGATTTTCAGAACTCGATCTTTGCAGATATGCACCACATAACTCTGGAGAAAGAGAGTAGTGACCCCAGAAAAAGTTGGAACCGATGGCTCAACGGATGATGTTTGGTATCTGGCCTTGAGGAAACTACACATCCACCAGGGGCCGGGCGTCACGCCATCGACGGTCCGATTCATTCCGGGCCAACGGTTCGCATTGGACGGTGACGAACCCATCGACGTGGAATCACTATTGCGAGTACAGGCCATCAAGGTTTACGAGGAATCAGACGCAACATGGGCGCAGGAACAATTAGCCAACGCGCCAAAACCAAAGCCGAGGAGGAATCGTGGCTAGAATCACAGCGAAAAGCGCAGGACTGTTGGTGGACGAATTTGATTTCAGTGGTGTATCCAATTCGATGGATCTGACATTCGCGGAGACACCTGCGGATGTTACTGCATTTGCAGACAGTGAATTGACATTCATCCAGGGCAAACCGACATTCACCTTTAACGTCAACGGACTGTGGTCAACAGCATCGCCAAATTACGACGGCGAAATGTTTACGGATCTGACCACCACGGCCCGACGCGTGGGCATCTATCCTGGCGGACTGGACGAAGGAAACGTCGGCTATGAAGGCCCGACGCTAATCAGCGCATCGCCCAGAGTGTCCACGGTGGGTGATGCCATCGCCTGCAACGTCACCTGGCAAGGCGCATCCGCACCATTCCGATCCCGAATCATCGAGGATGCCACCATAACCTGCAACGGATCCACGGTGGTCGCCAATGGGACTGGCTACAACCTGGGCACGATTGCGGCGACCAACACGATTTTCGGTATCTGGCGGATGGTCGAAATGGGAGGGTCGGGAAGCAACACCATCGCCCTGGAGATCCAGAGTGAGAATAATGACACCTGGGGATCCCCCACGACACAGATAAATTTCGGAACCATCACGCACAGCACTGGTGTTTCGTTCCTTACCGCGTCGAACACTGGCCCAGCGGGAGTTGAGTCTTGGTGGCGGGTGCAGATTCAGTCCACTGGCACCGGGAGTCGGACGTTCAAGAATTACGTTTCATTCGGTTATTTCGTCACATAGGGGGAAGCGATGGCACGAACTCATGGCAAGGATTCCAACTTTTCGTTCAACGGCGTAGCGATTGAGGACGAACTCAATTCCGTCACGATGAACGCGACGGTGGGGGAATCGGAGATCACAGCATTTGGCGATGCCTATTCCAACTTCCTGGCAGGCAAGAAGGGTGTCAGTTTCGATGTGTCTGGTGCGGTGGATATGAGTTTTTCCGGTCAGGGCGATGCCACCATATTCGACCACATCACCCTGACCTCTGGACCGAAGACATTGATCTTCGATCCGGACGGCGCAGGACCGGATACCAACTCACCGGAATACACCTGCACATCCAGCGGACTGACGGGCGCACTCTGCACCAGTTACACAATCAATCTGCCTGTTGGTGGTGCGGCTACATACAGCGCGACGTTCCAGTGTTCCGGATCAACGACACGGGCCGTGTCCTAGAACACCAGCAAATCGACCCACAACGCCAAATAAGGCTAATCTGAGGAGGACTTGATATGGCACGAACTCACGGAAAGGACGCCGACTTCGCCTTCGACTCCGTACAAATCGAGGACGAATTAAATTCTGCGACCCTGAACTTCACGGTGCCGGAGGCGGACATCACGGCCTTTGGCGATAGTTATCAGAACTTCCTGGCAGGCAAACCAACAGCGACCATCGACATCAGCGGATTCGCCGATTTGGCGAGTAGCCAGGGCGATGTGACGATCTTTGGTGAACTGGGTTTGGAAGGCGAGGAATGGGATTTCGAGCCTGACGGAACGACCGGATACAACGGATTCGCCATCGTCACGTCGTACTCGATAACGTCCACAGTTGGTGGGCCAATCACCTATTCTGCGTCGTTCAGACACAACGGTGGATCAGCCGCCGCGGACGCCGCCGCACCAACACGCGGATAGATTTTTGGATGGTCGGGTCGCCTAAAAAACGACCCGATCTCTCCAATAGATATGGCATACTGAGTATGCTGATTAAAGAGGTGTAATTGTCACGGTGTCATGGATGATTATATGGAAAAAGTTACCGACACCCGTAAATCGACCCTGGGGCGCGGGAAATGGCACTCAAAAACAGGAACTTCTGTTCTAAACAATACTGTGTAACAGATACTATTATGCACAGGAATAAAGACGTGGAGGCTCTATGAAGCCCAAGATACCAGCAACACGGGTTAAATCGGACGACTGTGCCATCAATATCGGGCAGGTCGTTGAGGATGGCGAGGTCGTAAATCCCGGCGTTCCACACTATATCCACCAAGACGAATGGGTGGACATCTTGCCTGTTATGACAGTCAAAGAGGTGGTCAATCTGTCGCGCCTCCAAGTGTCCGGATCTGATCCGGGTGTACTGGGCCAGAACTTCACAGAACTGTGTGGTGAGTTATCCCGACGTGTTATCGCATGGAACTGGACCGACCTGATGGGCAAGGCCATCGACCAGCCGTATGACAGGCCCGACGTGCTGGAACAGTTGTCGTCTGAGGAATTGCTCTGGTTGGTTTCAGCGACCACCAATCAGGAGACACCCGACGAAAGAAAAAAAGGCTCAAGGCAGTCGGCGAACACATCCTTGGCGGAAACGGACAACCCAGTTACGTCACCATCGGGATAATCTGTGAAACCTTTGGATGTTTACCAAGTGAGGTCATGGGGGAAGATTGGGCGACGATCCGGAACATCATGGAATATAGATTGCTGGCGAGTGCCAGGGATCAGCACAACAACGACGCGTCCAATATGTCGCCGGGTCAGATCGAGGCTTGGCGCGAAATGGTGGAGGCAGTAGAAAACGATGGCTGACGCATCAACTGTTTCGGTCCTAATACAGGCCAGGGACAACGCATCGCAGGCATTGAAGAATGTCGAAGGCAACATGAAAAGCCTGGGCGCGTCCTTTGAACGCCACCGCCGGGGCATTGGCATGGCCGCGACTGCGATTGGTGCGGCAGTCACAGGCGTCGCCGTACTGTCCATCAAATCGTCATTAGACCAACAGATCGGCATCGACCAACTAGATGCCGCACTAAAGAACGTCAACACGTCGTATGCCGCCCAGGAAGCCACCATCGAGAAAGTGATAGCCGCACAACAGAACAAAACCAACTTCGGTGACGAGGAACAGCGGAAAGCACTCCGCGAGTTGATATTGGTTAGTGGCAGTTACGACGACGCGATGGCGGCACTGATCCCAACGATAGAATTAGCCGCTGGCAAGAACATGGATCTATCAGCCGCCGCGACGTTGGTGGCACGGGCCATCAGCGGCGAGGAAACAGCACTGGGTCGTTATGGCATCCAGGTCGAAAAGGGTGCTGGTGCCACGGCAGTCCTGTCCGCCATCATGGAGAGTTTCGGAGGCCAGGCCGAAGCCGCCGCGAATCCGGTTACCCAATTAAAGAATCGCCTGGGCGACCTGATGCAGGTGTTGGGCGATGCGTTGCTCCCGGTCATAGAAAAATTGGTGCCGATGATTGAGGGGTTGGTCAGGAAGATTATTGATTGGGCAGAGGCACATCCAACACTCGCCAAAGTCTTGGGGATAGTCGTTGCGGCGTTGGGCGCGTTGTTGTTGGTCATTGGGCCATTGCTATTGCTTCTCCCAACTATCGTTGCCGCCGTTGGTTTGCTTAGTGTGGCGTTTGGAACATTGAGCGTTGCGATGGGTCCAATCACACTGGCGATTATTGCCATCGCGGCCCTTGTGACGGGTGCCATTATCGTCTGGAAAAAGTGGGACGATATGTCCACCAAAGTCAAGATCGCGGTGGTCGCCCTTGGGATCGCCCTCGGTCCAATAACTGCCGCCATCGTCCTTGGTATCGCCGCCTGGAAGAACTGGGACAAGATAGTTGAGATCGTCCGCAGGACGATAGGAACATTCACCAAGGAAGTGATTGGATTCATCATCAAACTGGGCGAAGGATTCCTAGCGATAACCAAGTGGATCCCAGGGATGGGCGACACTCGCCGTGCCATCGAAGGAACGATGGACAGCCTGCGTGATTCACAGGACGCGGTTGAGGATTGGGGGAATAACACGCAGGGCAAACTACGGGAACAATCCGAAGCCTGGGGCGCGATGGAAGATGCCCATTTTTCAAATACAGAAAACATGAAAGAAAACGTCGAAAAGGTAGCGCGGGCGACAGAGGATTCTACCGCGCAGATCGTCAGGTCCAATGCCGATGTCGAGGTGTCGATGGAAGAAGTGGCGCGGGCCGCAGAACTGGGATGGGGCCACGTGGAAGATCAAGTGATGCACGCATCCGGTGTGGTGGTGCAATCCGTGGACGAAATGATTGCGACACAAGAACGATGGGAGGCATCACAGGACGCGTCATTAAGTAGATTACGCGACAACCTCGACACGACACTGATTAAGTGGAAATCCACAGGTCTGGGAATGGAGGACATCGTTCAAGGATGGGCAGACCAAACAGGTCAAAGCGTCGAACAAGTTTTAGATCATTGGGACGATATTGACCTCGACCTTGACGATCTAAAAGGTGTATTTAAGGCGTTTACCAACGCCACTGGCGCGGACATCTTTAATTGGGCCAATAGCGTCAATGCTGACAGCAGATCAGTTGAAAAAACGTTTGGATCAACATCCGACAACATCAATGCTGACAGCAAATCAATCAAGGAAACGTTTGCATCAACATCCGCGGCGATCTCAGGAATCGCATTAGGCATCCATGACACAATCGCAGGGATACACCGTGATGCGTCGCGACCAGTGCCTGCCCCTAGAATTGGTGGTTTTGGTGGAGGCCGTAGTGGGATCCATGTAACTGCCCCTGGATTCGATGCGGCTACTGTTGCCGCTGGTGAAGCATTGGCACCATTGCGAGGAACAGGTGGCAGTCTTGCTGGATATGCGCCAGGTACAACATTCGCACAGATCGAAGCGGCTTTGGGATTGGCTAACGGCGGGATCGTGCGACAACCTACATTGGCGATGATTGGTGAACGTGGGCCAGAGGCAGTCGTTCCTTTGGGTCGTGGTGGTGGCATGGGAACGACCAATCAGTTCCACTTCCACGGTGCCGTCTACGGCGTTGAGGATCTCAAAGAGGCGGTCGTCGAGGCCGTCCGCGACCACGCCATCAGTGGCGGATTCAGTGGGGTATTTGCGGAGGCTTAATGTTTGATTACAGATGCAAACTTCTAAGGGTCGTGGACGGCGACACCATTGATGTCAATCTAGATCTTGGCTTTAATGTTTGGCACAAGGCCAGGGTCAGGATGTTGGGGATTGACACCCCGGAATCACGTACAAGAAATTTAGAAGAGAAGGCCATGGGTCTGGCATCCAAAGCACGACTCAAGGAACTTCTCAAAGGGAATAAGATCGAAATTGAATGTTCAAAAGAGAAAGGAAAATTTGGTCGCGTGCTTGGCATTGTTTGGGCGACTGATAAGGCGGGCAATCGCATTAACTGCAACGACCAGTTATGTACTGAAGGCCACGCACGGCCTTATTTTGGTGGTTCAAAAAAGGCTTGGACGTAATGCCGTTAAAAAAGGGATCAAGCAAGAAAACGATTAGCGCGAACATCCGCGAACTGAGGGAGTCCGGGTATTCGCCAAAACAGGCACAGGCAATCGCAATGACCACCGCCAGAGGTGGAAGGAAACGACGGAAGAAATAGATGGCAACAGGAACATATGTCTTGGCGGTTGATTGGAACGCTGATGGGGATTATGCAGATTCCGGGGAGGATCTGACCGCACGCACCATGCAAGTGGAATGGAAACGCGGATCAGACTATGCGTCCCAGTTGGTGGGTAAGGCGGTCGCTGGAACATTGACCGCCACCCTCAATAACGAATCGGGCGATTATTCGACGTTCAATACATCGTCCGCATTGACCGGGAATCTACTGCCTGGGCGTCCTGTCAAACTGACAGGCAACGATGGATCCACCACGCGGACGCTCTGGACCGGATTCCTAGACAGCATCGAACCGATACCGTCCGCGAATGGTGCGAACCTGGCACGGTTGAAAGCCATCGGTCCGTTGGGCTACCTCAACAAGTTTGAGGTGTCCACGGCGATGTTCGCATCCAAGAAGGCTGGCGAGTTGATTGGCGAGATCTTGGATGTCGCTGGATGGTCTGACGACGACCGCGATCTGGATGATGGCATCGTGGAGTTCCCGCGGTTCTGGTGTGAACGCACCAAGACTTTGAAGGCACTCAGATTGGTCGAGGAAACGGAAACAGGACTGCTGGAAGAAGATGCGGCAGGGCAGATCGTTTACCGCGACCGCCACGCCAGGTCCAGGGATACACGTTCTACGGCGTCACAGGCCACGTACAGCGATGCTAGTGGTGCCGCCCTAGCCTATAGCCACATTAGCCAGATAAATCCGCTAAAGTTCATCTATAACGAACTCCGCGCTAGAATCCAGCTACACAGCGGAAGTTGGATTCTAGGTAGTGCATCACTTGGGATACAGACAGAACTCGCTAGCG
>Ga0208315_1000634_pt1 | contig 23077 bp, 27 predicted proteins | sample MalvireepMed_215_FD_184239 | JGI IMG/M metagenome (GOLD analysis project Ga0208315, IMG submission 184239) | Marine viral communities from the Global Malaspina Expedition - Malaspina viral metaG DeepMed_215 (SPAdes) (version 2) | ecosystem: Environmental > Aquatic > Marine > Oceanic | place... | reverse complement strand
TTGGCGATAGTTCAATGTTCCCAAACCATAATTTCGAGAACACATTCTACAACGGCGCACCGACAGGCAATCCGCCGCTGACCTCGCGCACCTCTGAGACCCAGACGCTGACCCAAGGCGCGCAGGCCAACGATCCGGCGATCCGCGATCTGATGCGCGGTCTGGCCATGCTGAGCGCGGTAAACCCCAGCGATATCCCTGATGAGGCCGCCCGTGATGCGTGGCTAACTGAGGCCCGCAGCGCCATCGGCGCCGGGCTCGAAGGGCTGACCGATCTGGAAACCCAGACCGGCCTGAAACGGGCGCAACTGGCCGATACGATCTCGGCTCAGGAAAGCCGGGCGCTGTTTCTCGACGCCGAGGTGATGAACCTCGAAGGCGTCGATCAATATGACGCAGCCACCCGTCTGACCCAATTGCAAAATCAACTCGACTCCAGCTTTGCCGTCACCGCGCGCCTCTCGCGCCTGTCCTTTTTGAACTACCTTTAACCGGAACCGCCGCCCATGAACGCCCTGTTTAAACTCCTGCTGATCGGCCTCACCTTCGCGCTTGCCGCGCCGGCGGCTGCACAGGTGCGGATCAAGGATATCGTCACCGTCGAAGGCGTGCGGTCGAACCAATTGGTGGGCTACGGGCTGGTTGTGGGGCTCAACGGTACGGGCGACAGCCTGCGCAATGCGCCTTTCACCGAGCGCGCCATCGAAGGCATGTTGGAGCGGCTCGGCATCGGCAATCTGACCGAAGACCAGATGCGCACGGCGAATACTGCCGCTGTCATGGTCACCGCGTCCCTGCCGCCTTTCGCACGGATGGGCAGCACCATTGATGTGGTCGTGTCCTCCTTGGGCGATGCGTCTTCGCTGCGCGGCGGCACGCTGATCGTCACGCCGCTGACCGCCGCCGATGGTGAGATTTACGCCGTGGCCCAAGGCCCGATCGCCGTCGCGGGTTTCGCAGCCCAAGGTCTCAATGCCTCCATCGTCGAAGGCGTGCCCACCGGCGCGCGGATTGACAACGGCGCCATCGTCGAGCGTGAGGTCGACTTTGACTTCAGCGAGCTGACCAGCATCAAACTGGCGCTGCGCAATGCCGATTTCGTCACCGCGCAGCGGGTCGAGGCGGCCATCAACCAAGCCATGGGCCCGGTCGCCACCGCCATCGATTCGCGCACCATCACCGTATCCGCCTATGGCAAAGGATCGTTGATGGAAACCATGGCCCTGATCGAGCCGCTGCAAGTTCAGCCCGATCAAATCGCCAAAGTGGTGATCGACGCGCGCTCCGGCACCATCGTCATCGGCGCGAATGTTCGTATCGACCGCGTCGCGGTCAGCCAAGGTGGCCTGACCGTCACCGTCCGCGATGATTTCAACGTCAGCCAACCCGAATCGCTGTCCATCGGCGGGACCACGGTTGTGGTGCCAAACTCTTCGGTCGGCGTCGAAGAGAAAGACGCACAATTTGCCGTCATCGACGGATCGGTCAGCCTGCAGCGTCTGGTCGACGGGCTGAACGCCATCGGCGTCGGCGCGACCGAGACGATTTCAATCCTTCAAGCCATCAAGGCGGCGGGCGCTCTGCACGCTGACCTTGAGATCATCTAGGGGCAGGTCATGGAATTCGCATCTTTCCCAATCCCCGCGCCGACCCCGGCAGCCAAGCCCGCAGTGACCCAGGCCGATGCCGTCACTGCCGAAAAAGCGCAGGAGTTCGAGGCCATGTTCCTCGGACAGATGGTCGATGAAATGCTCTCGACTGTGGACATCGGCAGCTTCGGTGGCGGCCATGCCGAAGAGACATGGCGCAGCTTTCTGTCCAACGCGATTGGCGAAAGCATTGCCGAGCAGAACACCACCGGAATCGCACGAAGTATCGAGACGGCGATGCAGCGCTATCAAACGGGGGCAGACCGATGAGCGATCCGCGCAAAGCGCTCGCCGCCGTTGACGCATTGGGCAATCTGCTGCGCCGCGAAATCGCCGCGGTCGAGGGTGGAGCGTTCAATCAACTGGTCGAATTCGCCAGCGAAAAGGCCCGACTCACCGCCGTGTTGGAAGAGCAACTCAGCCACGACCCCGAAGCGGTCAGCAAAGATAAACTGCGCGATCTAAAAGATCTGATCGCGCGCGATCATCACCACCTGCAATTGGCCCGCCATGCCACGTCAGAGATGATCTCACAGGTTTCCCAAATCCGGGAAAAGCACAGCATTGCAGGCATTTACGGCCGAAGCGGTGCGAAACGTGACAACCGAGCAACACTGATGACAACCGTGGACAAAAGTTTCTGATTTGCCTCAATGTTGCCAGTTTTTCGCGTAAAAACGTAATCAAGCGGGTTCGCCCCGCAGTTGTCAGAAAGACGACATAACGAACTAGAATAGTCTGGAATAAGAATATGTCTTCGATCAACACAAACTCCTCCGCAATGAACGCTCTGTCGACTCTGCGGAGCGTCAACATGAACCTTAACCAAACACAGGACCGCATTTCGACAGGTCTCAAAGTCTCCTCCGGTAAGGATAACGCGGCTTACTTCGCGATTTCCGAAACCATGAAGGGCGACAGCGGCATGACCAAAGCCGTAAATGAAAGCTTGACACTGACCAAGAACTCGGTTGCGACCGCGCGTCTTGGCGCTGAGCAGTTCTCGGCTCTGGCGACGGAATTCCGCGACAAGGTGGCCTTCGCTCAGGAAAACAAGGGTGGCCTCGAAGAGGTGCAGTCCGACCTGACCCGTCTGGTGGCCGACATGGGCGCTATTATGTCGCAGTCTACTTTCAATGGCGATGATCTCGTCAATGCCGGTAAGTCCGACAACGCAGCTACCCCGGCTGCAGCGACCCCCCTCGCGCTGAACACAGATGGCTCAGTAGCGACCCCTTCGACAAGCGCCGCGGCCGCAGACCGTGATGTGATTACTGGCATCAGCCGTGCCGCAAACGGCGATCTGCAGACCACCAAGATCACCGTGTCGCCGGTAGATCTGAACGCTGAATTCGAAAAGTTCGATGCGATTGCCACCGATTTTGCAACTCGGGCGGCTGACACGACCAATGGCGAGACCTATTTGGCCAACGTTTTGACCCTTGCTGACGAAGCGACGCAAGGCACGGTCGACGCAGCCACATCGCTGGGTCAGTCCGAAAAGTCGATTGAGCGTCAGCAGGAATTCCTGACCAAGCTCTCCGACAACCTCGACTCCGGCGTTGGCGCGATGGTTGACGCCAACATGGAAGAAGAAGCCGCCCGTCTTCAGGCGCTTCAGGTTCAGCAGCAGCTGGCATCGCAGTCCCTGTCGATCGCCAACCAGGCACCGCAGAACATCCTGAGCCTGTTCCGTTAAGGATTAGGGTTTTCGGGGCCAGAGCCTAGCGCTTTGGCCCCGGTCCAACCGCCTCAGAATTTGCGGTTGGCAGGCAGCAATATATAAAAACAAGGAAGAATTCCTATGGGGCTGGCAGCATACAAACGAACAATTCGCGAAAGCGAAACCCCGCGGCAGATCGAGCGCCGCATCCTGAGCCGCGTCACACATGATCTTGCCGAAAAGGGCCAAGGCTTTGATGCGACCGAGGATAAAAGCGAGCGGTTGAACATCCTCGCCTCCGGTCTGCGCGATGCAATCTACGAAAATCAACGGTTCTGGTCGGCCCTGCGCCATGACCTATCTGAGCCGGAAAACAAGATGCCTAATGCGTTGAAAGCGTCGCTGATCTCCATCGCGCTTTGGGTGGATCGTCACAGCACTGCGCTGATGGCAGGCGAGGGGCGTCTGGCGGGTCTCGTTGAGATCAATGGCAACATCGCCGCAGGTTTGGCCGGGCAGGCCGCGCCGCAGATGCAGGAGGTGTAAGATGCTGAAACTCACTCTCCGCCCCCGTGAACGTGTGGTCGTGAACGGCTGCGTCATCCGCAACGGCGACCGCCGCCAAGCGCTGACAGTCGAGAACCGCGCCGACATTGTGCGCGAGTCCGATCTGTTGAAGCCGGATGCGGAATCCACGCCTGTTTCCAAGGTCTATTTCTTGGTGCAAACGGCGCTGATCCGACCCGATACCCGCGATCAAATCTTGCCAATGATCCAGCAAGGCTTGGCCGATCTCGCCTGTTGCTTTGGCGCTGAGATGCGCAGCCGGATCATGGAAGCGGCGAACTTCGTCTCCATGGCCGACTTCTACAAGGCGATGAGCGAATTGCGCGCGGTGCTGAAATACGAGACTGAGCTGATGCAGCTTCGCCCGGCGCCTCCGGCGGCAAACCATGAGGCCGCGCACGCATGATTTCGCTGGGCGGCATCGGCACGCAGGTGGCGGTTAAGTTGTTTGACGCGACGCGCGACAAACAGCTCGACCTTGCCGCCAACGATGCCTTGAACGCCCGGCAGATCGAAGCCTTTAAAGAGCGTATCGGCGACATCAAATCTGCGAAGGAATTTGTTGCCGATACCGAAGTTTACACTTTTGTCATGCGGGCCTTTGATCTTGAGGATCAGATCTTCGGCAAGGCAATGATCCGCAAAACGCTAGAGAGCAATTCCGATGAGTCTTCGGCTCTGGTGAACCGGCTGAGCAACCCGAAGATCAAAGATATGTACGATACGTTGGGCTTTGCCCCCGGTGGCGGGCGGAGCTTTAACTTCAATCGCACTGGCTGGCAGGATGAGATGATCGACCGGTTCAAAGAGCGGGTCGTTCTCAACTCTGCCGGAGAGGACAACGAAGGCGCCCGGATTGCCTTGGAGTTCAAATCCAAAGCCTCTGAAATCGACACTTGGCTCGACGTGTTGAAAGACGAAGACCTCGGCAGTTTCATGCGCCGTGCGCTTGGCGTACCGGATGAGGCGATTGCGGTCGATCTCGACCGCCAGATCGCGCTTTTCGAGCAGAAGTTCGACATCGAAAAGCTGAAAGACCCCGCCGAGGTCGACAAGCTCGTCTCGCGGTTCTCGGCGATTTACGATGCGGTAGAGGGCGTTTCGTCGTCGTCGAGCACCGTGCTTTCGCTGATGCAGGGGGCCGTCTCTATCGGTCAGGGCAGCACCTTTACGGCCATCACCATCGACATCCCCACGATCACCGGCGGCTACAGCGCGTCGAGCGCCTACCGCTGACCCTCTTTATTCGATGAATTCGTCGTCATCGGCTGCCGAGGGCAGTTCGATCACGCCCTCGTCGGCGAGGGTCTTGGCATATTCCACCATGGCGGCCTGTGCGGCGCGCACGTCGCGGCCCCGGACTGGACCGGTGGCGGCCATCTCGTCTATCAACATCTGACGCGAGCGTTGCGGCAGGCATTCCATCAGGTGATCGCGCTGCTCTTTCTTGGCCCCGCGCATCGCCATCGGCAGGGCGGCCCCATCCAGTCCGCGCATCACCTGCGCCAAGTCCTGCATCGGCAGTTTGAACAGATCGTCAAAGACGAACATACGCTGTTTGATGGCTTGGAAAGCGTCGGGAATACGCGAATCCAGCGCGCCGGAAAGCTCTTCGAATGCCTGCACATCCAACTGGTTGAACAGGTCCGCCATGCGCTGATGCGTCTCGACCGAATTGGTGTGCATCGCGTTCGACAGAATGTCTTGTTTCAACGTCTCTTCGATCTGCTGCATCATGTGCAGCGGCACCGCCTCCATTGCGATCATGCGTTCGGCGATGTCTTGCATCCGCTCAGGACCGAGCAGCGGCAGCACTTTGGCGGCCACGCTGGTGTCGACGTTGTTGAGGATCGCCGCCGCGGTCTGGTCGTGCTCGCCCTTGAGATAGTTGGCGATCACCGTCTCATCCAGCGCGCCAAAGCCGCGCCACATGGCGTTCTCGCGTTCGCTGTCCTTAAGCCCGGCCATGATGCTGGACACCTGTTCTTCGGGCATGAACTTGCGCAGCATGGACTCTGCCGTCGACAGCGACCCTACGACCGATCCAGTGCCGCTGACCACCTTTTGGGTGAACTCCTTAAGCACATGTTCCACCACCTCCGCAGGGATCGGGCCAAGGCGGCTCATGGCGCTGGTGATGCGCTCGATCTCGGCGGTGCCGAGCTTTTGCATGAGTTCCGATCCGGTCTGCTCTCCGAGGCACAAAAAGGTGATGGCCGCCTTGGTGGGACCGTTCAGATCCTCCACCGTGATGGGCTTTCTGCGGGTTTTGGAAAGGGCATTGGTCGACATGGGTAAATCCTTTCAGTGCAGGTCAGCCACCGGCAAGCGGCACATAGCTTTCGATCAGCGATCCTGCCAGCATGTACCAACCGTCGATCAGCACAAAGAAGATCACCTTGAACGGCAGGGAGATCAACACCGGGGGCAGCATCATCATACCCGCACTCATCAAGACCGAGGCGATGATGAGGTCGATGGCGACGAAGGGCAGGTAGATCAAAAAGCCGATGGTAAAGGCGCGGCGCAATTCCGAGATCATGAAGGCCGGAACGAGATGGCGAAAGGTGGCTTCTTCTGCCGAGGCGGGCAGGGGGGTCTCTTCGGCCTCTTCATCCGCGGGCGCGATGCGCAAAAACAGGGCGTAATCCTCGGGACGGGTGTTGACGTACATGAAGTTTTTGAACGGCGTGGCGATCCGCTCCAGCGCCTGTTCTTCGCCAATGGCGTTTTCCAAAAGCGGCTCGACCCCGGCCTCATAGGCGTCCTCGAACACTGGCTGCATGACGAAGAAGGTCATGAACAGCGCCAGCGAGGTCAGCACGATATTGGGCGGGGTCTGGTTCAGGCCAAGGGCCGAGCGCAGCATCGACAGGACGATGACAAAGCGCGTGAAGCTGGTCATCACCACCAAGAGCCCCGGCGCGATGCTAAGCACGGTGACCAGCGCGATGAACTGAACGATCCGGCCTGACAGATTGGCGTTTTCGTCACTGCCGGGCGCCGTGTCGCCAATCACATCCGACAGCGTGGAGAGAAACCCTCCGTCTTGGGCCATGGCCATGCCGCCGCTGGCGAGAAGCACCAGCAGGGCAAGGCCCATGCGGCCCGACGCATAGGCGCGCAGAGAGGGGAGGTCAGTCAGGGACATAGTCCTTGACGATCTGGGTCAGGGACACGCCAAGCCGGTCTTCGCCGACCTTCACAAGATCGCCGCGTGCCACCAGACGGTCAGAGACCATGAGGTCGACCGGCGCGCCGATTTTGCGGTTCAACTCTACGATGGAGCCTCGGGTGAGTTCCAGCAGGCGCGAGATCGGCATGCGGGCTTGGCCCAGCACGATCTGCACATCTAGGCCGACGTTCAACATGGCGTTGATGCCAGCGCCACCGGCCTCGGGGCGGGGGGCAAGGGCGTTGCGCGAGTCTTCGGTGTCGAGTTGCGGGAAGACGCCCGCGTCATCGCTGCCTGTGCTGGCGGTATTGCCGAAGGCGTCAGCGCGCGGCTGTTCTTGCGCGCCGGGTGTGGCGTCGGGCGGGGTGCCTTTCGCGGCGTTGTTGTCATCTTTGGGCGATTGCAGGTCAGGCTTGTCCATTTCCGTCCTTCTCCTTTTGTGCTGTCAGCGCCCGCGCATGGGTGTCGCGCAATTCGGCGAGCAGGCGGTCGCAAATCTTTTTGAACCCGTAATCAAGGCTGCCGTGATCCCATTCCATCCGGGCATCCCCATCGGGCAGGTCGGCATCGGCGCGCAGGTCCAGCACGCCGTCGCATTTGTAGTACACAGCGCGTTGGCGCAGGTCTGGGCCAATCTGGTCAAGCGTGGCGGGCGACAGGCGCACTTTGATCTGGCTCGACCCGATGGCCATTTTCAGCGATTGGGTCACGGTCTTTTTCACCCGCGCGGTCGACAGGCGTTCGATCACCTCGGGCAGGACGATCTCGCAGGTTTGCAAGGTAAAGCCCACGATCTGCGCCATCAGCGCCTCTTGATGGGCCTGCATCGCCTGCGACAGCCGCGCCAGTTCCTGTGCCAGCTTTTCAGCCATCACGGCATGTTCGGCCTGCATGGTCTGGTGCATCTCGGCCCGGCCCGCGTCGGCCCCGGCCAAATAGCCTTCGATATGGCCTTGCTTATGGGCCTTTTTGATCTTCGCTTCGATTTCTTCGGGCGTGGGCAGCGCCGGATCCTGCGGCTTGCTTTTGCCGTCCTCGTCGAAGTTCTGCAGCTTGAGGGTCGTGATCACAGATCATCCCCTTCCGACAGCCATTGGCCCAGAACCCGCAGGGCGTCTTCGGTGTTGTCTTCGGCCAGTTCGGCCACGGCGCGCAACTGGCTGTGTTGCACCGCGCCCTCGACCGAAGCAAGTTGCACCATGTCGCGGGGCATCTCGTCCATTGGGCCAAGCACCGCACCGGTCTGGACGCCCGCCGGGGTGGGCAGGCGGTTTGGCGGGGTTTCGTTCTGGGTGCCGCCGGTCAGGGCTTTCGGCGCGTTATCCTGCTCAGGGCCGTCTAGCAGGCCCGCGTCGGCGCCAGCACCGGCCAGCGCGGGCTGGGGCAGGGTGGCATCCAGCACCATGCGCAGCGGGCGCGCGCCCAGCACCATGATGATCGCCACCAGCGCCAAGGCAAAGAGCGAGCGCAGGATGGTCATGGCGTTATCGGCCAGCACCGCGCCCAAGCCACGGCCTGCGGGGCTGCTGAACTCTGAATCGAAATCAAGGAACTGAAGGCTATCGACCTGCACCTGATCGCCGCGTGCCTGATCAAAGCCGATGGCCGTGCTGACCAATTGGCTCAGGCGCTGCATTTCTTCATCGCTGCGCTCGATATAACCCTCGGACCCGTCGGGCAGGGTGCCATAGCTGCCGTTCACCAGAACGGCGACCGAGATACGCTCGATATCGCCCGGCTCGCGCACAAGCTCGCTCTGGATCGAGCCGATTTCGTAGTTGATGATCTCGTCGTTCTCAGAGCGGGTGGACTGCCCCGCGCCGCCGCCCGCATCGTCGCGTAGCTCATCGGGGATGTTATTGGCCACATCCACTGTGCCCGTCGCCGGGTCGGTCTCATTGGAGTTGCGCACGCGGGTCTCGATCGACCGGGCAACCTGCTGGGCGGGATCAAACGTGCGGGACACACGCACCTCACGCTCGGTCGTCAGATCGACGCTGACCCGCACGCGGGCATTGCCCGGTCCGACGCGGGCGTTGAGGATCGATTCAACCTTTTGCGCCAGTTGCTCTTCGATCATGTTGCGCTGACCTTGGAGGGAGAAGTCAGAGCTGCCGCCCTCGTCCTTGGCCAAGATCGTCTCACCCGAGGCCGACAGGACGGTCACGTTCTGCGCTTCCAAATCCGCCACGGCAGAGGCTACCAGTGCTTGGATCGCCTGCGCTTGGCTGCGGGTCATGCTGGCGTTGGCCTGCGAGCGCACGATGACCGAGCCGCTGGCCTCGGCCCGGCTGCGCGAGAAGGCGGCGCGTTCGGGCAGCACCAGATGCACCCGCGCGGCTTTGATGCCGCTGATGGTTTGGATCGACCGGGCCAGCTCGCCTTCCAGTGCGCGCAACCGGTTCACCTTTTGCATGAAGGAGTTCATCCCCATGCCAGACATATTGTCGAAAATCTCCCAACCCGGCACGCCCTCGCCCGGCAGCCCCGCATCAGCCAGCGCCATGCGGGCACGGGCGATATCGGTCTCGGCCACCGAAATGGTATCGCCATTGCGCGACAGATCGACCGTCAGTCCCGCCTGTTCCAGCGTCTGCATCATCTGCGACGCGGTGCCGGGGCTAAGCTGGCTGTAAACCGGAACATAGGTAGGGGCGAGGATGGTCCGCGCGCCGATAAAGATGGCCGCGGTGATCGCCAGACCGATGCCGCCCAGAAGAGCCAGCCGCTTTGGACCTAAATCCTTAAGGTTTTCAACGATCTGATTCACGGGCCCTCACTCGATTGGATAGTCCGAGCATTCCCCGCTCGGTCGCCACTATGCAAGCATATATCGATTTATACTTGCGAGAACCGAAAAATAAACAGGTTTCTGTTGCAATAAAGCTTGTTTGGGGATGTATTTGTTCTTGCATATGGCGCTCCGCGCAGGATCCGATTAAGAGTTAAAGAATGAAAAAGCCTCTTGCTATCCTTGCTGTCGTCTTGCTCTGCCTTCTTGCTGGCGTCGGTGGGGTGACACTTGCCATCGGTCCTTCGGGGCTGTTGAAAATGGTGGGGCTCGGCGGGGATGGAGCCGTCGAGGAAACGGTTGAGACTGCGGACAATGCCCATGGTGAGGAAGGCAGCGAAGACGCGCATGGCGAAAAGCCAAAGACCGAGATCAAGATGCCGGTCATGCCTTTCCCCGAGATCATCGTGAACGTCACCGATACCGGGCCGCAGGGTGGGCAGACCAGCCGGTTTCTCAAGCTGAACATGCTGATGGTTTATGACGAAACCGCCGAGGGCGCGGACCGCCTGATCGCGCGTGAGATTTACCTGCGCGACAGTTTCCAAGACTTCCTGCGCCAGTTGCATGTCAGCGACCTGACTGGCAGCTATGGGTTGGCGATGCTGAAAACCGAACTGCTGCGCCGGGCGCGGGCGGTGGGCCACACTGACGCGCCGCATGAAATACTGATTGCCGATATGGTGGTGCAATGACGATAGCGGATTCCTCCGATGCGCTAAGCCTCGAAGAGACGATGATCCGTCAGGCGCGCGAAAGCTTTCAGCGCCTGCCCACGCTTGAGATCATTATCGACCGCCTGTTGCTGGCCTTGGTGCCTGACCTCAAATCCTATTGCACCGTAGCACCAGAGATCGAGCTGAGCTCGCTGGAATATATGCCCTATGAGGACGCGATGGAGAGCATTCAGGCGCCCTCGCTCATCGCCATCGCCAATGCCGAAGGCTGGGGCAGCCAGATCGCCTGTGTGGTCGAGCCGGACCTGCTGTTTTCGGTCCTAGAGATCATGCTGGGCGGCCGCCGCGCCACGAGCCAACAGTGGAAGCCCCGCGGGTTGACCGCGATTGAGCAGAAACTGGGCCGCAGGCTGGCGGAACTGTCGCTTAAAGGGCTGGCGCATTGCCTGCAGGATGTCAGCCCCGTGCAATTCGACATCCAATCGTTGGAGTCCAATCCCCGGTCGGTCATGCTGGCCGCGCCGCGCACCGCGACGGTGCTGGTCCGGATGCATCTGCAATTCGAAGACCGCAGCGGCCACATGGCGCTGGTGCTGCCCTATGGCACGCTGGATGAGGTCAGCGCGCAGTTGGCGCAGCCCTTCCTTGGCGGGCGTTCGCCCACCGACAGCAACGCCCGCAAGGATATGAACAGCCAGATATCAAGCACCACGGTCACCATCACCGGCGTGCTCCAAGAGGTGACGATCCCGCTGCATGAGGTGCTGGAATGGAAGCCCGGTCAGGTGATCGATCTGGGCATGACGGTCGATACCCCCGTGGTCGGCATGGTGAACGCGCAGCCGATGTTCCAAGCCGCCTTTGGCCAGCGCAGCAACGGCGCTTTGGCGCTGCGGGTGATCCAATCCTTGCTGCCCAAGGAAAGTCAGGAGGACAGCGACGATGATGCCGGCCTTGATTGATATCCTCATCATCGTGCTGCTGGTCGGCACGCTGGTCTATGCCTTTATCCTTGATCGTCGGGTTCGCGCGTTGATGGCCACCCTAAAGGAAATGGAGCCGATGGTCGGGGCCTTTTCCAGCGCGGTTGATCAATCCGCCAAATCGGTAGAGGACCTTCGCGATCTCAGCACCAAGGTGCAGCGCCCCGAGCCACCCGTGCAGCGCGACGCCCCGCAGCCGCGCCAAGCCGCGGCCGAGCCTGCCACCGCAGGCCAAAGCCCGGCACAGATGCGTGCCGCGCGGCTCAAAGGGCGCAGCCAAGTGCGCGGGCAGGCGGCGGTGCAGGGCAAATCCGAACTGGTCCGCACCTTTTTCGACATCACCAAGGAGCGTAAGGAATGAGCCGTATCTCCCTACCAAAGATCGCGCTTTTTGGCCTTGGCGTCGCCGGGGTGCTCAAGCTCACGGTTGAGTTCATGCCGATGATGGCCATCGCCGAGACGCCGGGTGACACACCCCCGGTGCCGGTCGAGCTTGCCGCAGCCCCCGCGCCGCCCAGCTACGACGCCAGCGCTCCGGGGCAGAGCGGCATGTGCGAGCCGAGCCATCTGATCGCCGAGGCCATCGCCGAAGAGCGTGCCCTGCTCAAAGACCAACGCGACACAATCGCCGACCGGGAAGCCAAACTGGCGTTGGCCGAGCAAAGCCTCAAGGCCGAGCAAACCCGGCTGGCAAGCCTGCGCGATGAGATCGGCGCGCAGCTGAAGGTGATCGAAGAGGCCAACAACCAAGACATGACCAAATTGGTCGAGCTTTACCGCAACATGAAGCCACAGGTGGCGGCGGGCATCATGGACGAAATCGACGTGGAAACCGCTGTGCAGGTGATCGGTGCCATGCCCGAACGCGATGCCGCGCAGATCATGGGCTCGTTCAGCCTTGTCCGTGCGCGGTTGATCACCAAAATCCTGCTGGAACGCTCCAAACTCCCCGCCGACCGCAACCTAGAAGGGCTGCGCCTGCGCTGAGCGGGCGGTTTAATCTTCGCGGATTGACGACCCCGCGGGCGGCTTGCGGCGCACGTTGCGGCGCAGGTCCATGACAAAGCCGATGATCTCGGCCACCGCCTGCCAATGCTCCATCGGGATACGGTCATCCACCTCTACCGCCGCGTGAAGCGCGCGGGCCAGCGGGCGGTTTTCGATCATCGGAATGTCATGCTCTTTGGCCAGTTCGCGGATTCGGTGGGCCATCACATCGGCCCCTTTGGCCACGCAGACCGGCACATCATCGACACCCTGTTCATATTTCAGCGCCACGGCGTAATGGGTCGGGTTGGTCAGGATCACGCTGGCATTGGGGATGGCCTGCGCGATGCGCTGGCGGGCGCGGGCGCGGCGCAACTCGGCACGGCGGCCCTTGATCTGCGGATCGCCCTCGCTGTCCTTATGCTCGTCGCGGATTTCCTTGAGGCTCATCATCTGCTTTTTCTTCCACTGCGCGCGCTTCCAGATGATGTCGGCAATGGCGATGGGCACCAAGAGCACGGTGGTGACCAGAAAGATCCAGCGCACCTTTTGCAGGGCCGCATCCAGCAATGTCTCGGGGATGAAGGCCTGCGTCTGGCCCAGCGATTGCGCAATATCGCGCACGGCCCAGACGGTGATGAAGCCGATCACCAGCACCTTGGCGGTGTTCTTGGCAAACTCGACAAAGGCCTCGGCCGAGAACAGCCGCTTGAACCCCGATAGCGGATTCAGTTTGGAAATTTTCGGCTTGATCCGTTCGGCGGAGACCACGGTCTCCCCTTGGATCAGCACCCCAAAGAGGGCCGCCAACACCATGATCCCCGCAACCGGCATCATCGCCAGCCCCAGCGTAAACCCCAATGACTTCAGCACATTCCCGGCCTCAACGACCCCGGCGCCGCCGGTGCCAATGGCGGTGACACCAGCGTCCAGCAGCGGGCCTTGCAGCGCTTCGACGATGCGGCCAATTGAGCTGGGCAGCACGAAGATCAGGATCATCAGCAGGGCAAAGACCAGCATCGCCGTGCCGGTCTCACGCGATTGAGGCACGTCGCCTTTCTTGCGCGCGTCGCGGAGCTTTTTCTCCGTCGGCTCTTCGGTCTTACTGCTCTTGTCTTCGTCTGACATGGCCTAGAATCCGTAGGTGGTGAGCCAATTTGCGAAAGGCTCAAGAAACCCGCGCATCATGGTCGGAACCGCCAGCACCATCAAGGCCAGCCCGGCGGCGATCAGCAAGGGCTGGGCAATAAAGAAGACCTGAAGGCTCGCCATCATGCGGTTCGCCAGACCCATGCCGACGTTGAGCACCAGCCCCGCCACATAGAAGGGCGCGGCGATTGACAGGCCGAGGTAGAGGCTGACTTGCGTGGCGCGGGCAAACTGATCGGTCAGATCGGCCAGCATGAAGGTGCCGGGGATGAAAACCTGATAGGACATCAGCAAGGATTCAATGATCAGGTGGTGCAGGTCGGTGATAAAAATCAACGCCGTCGCCCCGATCAGCAGCATCGCCGCCATGGAGGTCGCCCCCTCGAATGCGCCAATGTTCGGTGCCAAGGCATTGGCCAGCCCGGACATCAACGCCATCTGATAGCCCGCGAATTGCAGCGCCGAGAGCAGCGTGCGCGCCACCAGCCCGATCCACAGCCCCACGGTGATCTCGGACCCGAAGATCAACAGCAAGGCGCCGGGGCGATCCTCGGCCACCGGGCCAAGGCCCGTGACCGGATAAAGCGCAGCACTCAGGATCAGACCAAAGAACAGCCGGTGCCGCGTGGGCACCGAGGTTTCAGCAAAGCCCGGCATGAACAAAAGCGCGCTGCCGATGCGGGCAAAGACGACGAAGTATCCCATTAGCGCGTCGGTCAAAAGGGCGGAGATGTCCATCCCTAGCCCCCGATGGTGGCGACGGTCCGCAGGGATACCTTGCGATGAATTTCGGCGTTGGAGATCACCGGCGTCATCGGGCTGACCCGCTCCAGCATGGAGCGCACATAGGACCGCGCCTCGGGGTTGACCATCAGCGCGGGCCAGCTGTCTTCTGAGGCGAAGCGCTGGATTTGCTGGCGGGCTTGTAGCACGAATTCCTGCACCCGTTTGGGCGACATGACGAATGTGCGATCCTCGCCGACGATCTTGACCGCCTCGATGAACTCGGCCTCCCAAGAGGGCGACAGGGTGATGACAGGCACGAAACCCTGACCATCGGACAGGCCTTGGCAAATCTGGCTCGACAGGCGGCGGCGCACGTTCTCAAGCACCAGCGCGGGTTTGGAGGTTTGGCGCGTGGCTTCGGCCATCGCCTCGACGATCAGCGGCAGGTTGCGGATTGAGACACGCTCGAGCAGCAGTTCCTGCAAGACCTGCTGCACCAGAATGGCGGGGGAGGGGACGGGCAGGTCGTTGACCAGCTTTTGATAGTTCCGGTCCAGCCCCTCAATCGCCTCTTTCGCCGAACCGTAGGTGAGCAGTTCAGACATGTTTTCCTTGACCACTTCGGTTAAATGCGTGGTGATCACGCTTTCGGGGTCCACCACCGTATAGCCCTGCGCCTCGGCCTGATCGGCGACCTTGCTGTCGACCCAAAGAGCGTCCAGCCCAAAGGTGGGTTCGCGCGTGGCCTCGCCGGGCAGTTGCAGCGGCGCGCCTTCGGGGTTGATCACCATCATCTGATTGGCGCGGATGTCGCCTTTGGCCACGTCGACGCCGTGGATTTGAAAGGAATAGCTGTTGATCGGCAGGCTCACGTCATCCTTGATCCGCACCGAGGGCATGGGAAAGCCGAACTCTTCGGCGAAATGCTTGCGCAGGGATTTGATCTTGCTCGGCAGCACCGCGTCGGGGCGGTTGGCCAGCGCCACCAGCCCTTCGCCCAGAACCAGCCGCAACTCGTCGAGGTGCATGGGGTTGCTGTCGACCTCTGGCATGTCCTGCTGTTTCTGCGCCTCGGCGTCGGCCTTTGCCTTGGCCTCTGCCGCCTCTGCCGCGCCGCGCTGGATCACCACGCCCAAGCCCACCATGGCAGCGGCCAGAAGGGCGAAGACCAGCAGCGGAAAGCCGGGCAGAAGGCCGATGCCGAACAGCAGCAAGGCCGCCATGTAAAGCGCCTTGGGGAAGTTCGAAAGCTGGTCAAAGACAGCTTCGTTCGCCGCGCCCCGGGTGCCGCCCTTGGTCACGATCAGACCGGCGGCGAGCGAGACGACCAAGGCCGGGATCTGGCTCACCAGCCCGTCCCCGATGGTCAGCGAGGTAAAGACGTTAAAGGCATCGCCCACCCCCATGCCGCGCTGCACGACACCGATCAGGATGCCACCGATCACGTTGATCAGCGTGATAATCAGCCCCGCTACCGCATCGCCGCGCACGAATTTCGACGCACCGTCCATCGCGCCGAAGAACGCGCTTTCGTCTTCCAGTTCCTTACGACGGCGACGGGCCTCGTCTTCGTCGATCAGCCCTGCGCCCATATCGGCATCGATCGCCATCTGCTTGCCCGGCATCGCATCCAGCGAGAACCGTGCGGCAACCTCGGCGATACGGGTCGACCCCTTTGTAATCACGACGAAGTTGATGATGACGAGGATGGCAAAGATCACCACGCCGATGACGAAATTGCCCGCCACGATGAACTTGGAGAAACCCTGGATTACATCCCCCGCCGCATGGAGGCCCGCATGGCCTTCGCTGAGGATCAGCCGGGTTGAGGCCACGTTGAGCGACAGGCGCAGCATGGTCGTGACCAGCAGCAGCGTCGGGAAAGAGTTGAACTGCAACGGAGAGGGGATCCAGAGCGCCACCATGAAGATCAACACGCTGAGCGACAGTGATAGCGCCAGCCCGAAATCGAGCAAGATCGGCGGCAGCGGGAGGAACAGGACCGCCAGCACCAGCGACATGCCAACGGCAAAGCTGACGTCTTTGTTGGCGCCGAACATGCTCAGCTGCGGCAGGATGGTGTTGGGTTTCGTACTCATCCCGCATCCTCCGCGCGGACGGTGGTGAACTGCGGCAGAACCGGCTGCATCTCATGTGCCGAATAAAGCGAACGGCGCGCATTCGCCGCCCCGCCGATCTGCGCGCCCCATGTGGCCTTGGCCGCTAACCTGTCATAACTGCCCGAGGTGCTGCGGGGCGTCTTGCGCGGACGGGCGGGAACGGGGCTTGCGCTGGCCAGCGCCTGAAACTCCGGCAGCCGCGCATTGGCGGCGGAAATGTTCTTTTGCAGTCGGTCGAGGTAGGTGTCGCGGTACTCAGGCTCAAAAGAATGGTACGACCCCGCAGCCTGCATCCAACTGCCGGTGCGCCGGTGCAACCGCTTGAGGAACCGCGCCGCGTAATCGACATTCACCCGTGGGTCGAACCCTTGGGCGGGTTTGTCGAAAGCATCCGGGTGCCAGCGCATGTTGATCTGCATGCAGCCCACGTCAATGGAGCGGATGCCACTCGCCTGCCGCTCGGCGATCCAATCAAGCGCGGCGTTGCGGCTGTCGAACAGCCGCCCTTCGCCCGCCGCGTTGACCGCATAGGGCCAAACGGTGAAATGCCCGTTGCGCCGGGTGCCCGCCTCTTGCAGGCCGATGGCCAGCAGTAGGTTATCTGGGATGCCATGCCGCGTTTGTGCTGCCAGAATTTCGCGGATGCAGACGCCTTCCGGCCCGCCCTTGGCCGCCAGCGTCTGTGCGGTCGCGGTCACTTTGTCCTTGCGCGTCGGCTCATAGAACGACCCCCAGCCTTGGGCGAGGGCAGGGGAGGCGAGCGCGGCCGCCAAAAGCGCCGCTGCGATATGCCGCCAGCCCCTCACAGCCCACCGTTCTGCACGAGGTCAAAGATGGTGTCCGACAGGTTTTTGAGCGTGGCATACATGAACGGCGTCGCGGCCAGCAGGGTGACAAAGATCATCACGATCTTGGGCACGAAGGTCAGCGTCATTTCCTGAATTTGCGTGAGCGCTTGGAAAAACGCGATCACCAGACCGATCGCCAGCGCCACCCCCAGCACCGGACCCGAGGCCAGAAGCACGGCCCAGACGGTAGCAGAGATGATGTCATAGGTCTGGGTTTCGGTCATGGCCTAGATCGGCATCCGCAAGATTTCCTGATAGGCTTCGACAAAGCGGTCGCGCACCGACACGGCGACTTTGACTGTGCTTTCCATCGCCAGCATCGCTTCGACCACCTGCTGGGTATCCGCCTCACCACGCAGCCCGGCTTGGGCCACGGCCTCGCCCTCGCGCACCGTTTCCAGCGCGTTTTCCGAGGCTTGCTGCACCATGTTGGTGAAGCTATTGGCGCTGGCGCCTGCCTCTTCGGCGATGGCTTCGCCTTTTTGCGCCGTTAGCGATTGCGAGGTGCGATAGGCACCGCGAACCGCGGCGGTCGAGATCAGGGAGGCGGGATCGCTCATCTCAGGTTACCTCACTTCAACAGGTCGAGCATCTGGCCGCGCATCCGGCGACCGGATTCGAACATGTTCATGTTGGCCTCGTAGTTGCGCGATGCCTCGCGCATATTGGCCATCTCAATGATCGGATCGACATTGGGCCGATTGACATAGCCGGTGTCATCCGCTGCTGGATGCGACGGGTCATAATCGCGGCGAAACGGCGACTGGTCGCGCCCGATGCGGTCGACCTCAACCAAAGAGCCGCCGCCGTTGCGATCAATCAACTCGGAAAAGCTGATGGTCTTGCGGCGGAACGGGTCGGCGCCCGGCGTGGTGCCCGTGGAATCTGCGTTGGCCACGTTTTCCGAGATCACCCGCAAACGCGCGGTCTGCGCGGTCATCCCGCTGGCGGCGATTTTGGCGATAGACTGAAGCGGATCCATGCGTTTTCCTTACCTGTTTCCGGTGACGGCCATGGTGAGCATGTCATAGCTCTTGCGATAAAGCTGTGCGGCCAACCGGTAATGATCGCCGATCTCGGCGGCCTTCACGGCCTGTTCTTCGAGGTTCACGGTATTGCCGTCCAGCGTGGTGCCAGCAGCGCTGCGGTCGGTGACCTCACGCACGCCGGGCGTGCCATGGGCGACGCCGGTGAAGTGTTTGTCATGGGTGGTCACCAGCCCAGTATCGCGCGACAGCTCTCCGCTGAGCATTGAGGCGAAGGACGACACATCGCGCGCCTTGAAGTTCGGCGTCGCCGCATTGGCCACGTTTTCAGACACGACCTTCTGCCGGGCCGAAAGCCACTGCATCCGGTCCGAAGCGAGTCCAAGAATAGAAAGATTAGACAAGTTCATTTTTTTGCCTATAGCCTGTTTAATCCTTGTATAGTAAATATTAGCCTGCTCTCCTAGAGGAAATTTATCCATGCAGACACTCTTTTCCGAGCTGACCAGCTTTGCCCGCGAGGCGGGCGAGGCCGAGATCACCGGCGAAGTGCGCGCGATCACCGGCATTACGCTGACTGCCGTAGGGCTGGAGCGGGTGCTGGGCATCGGCGAGCGCTGCATCGTGCATGGCTCTGACGGGCCGGTCCATGCAGAGGTCGTGGGGCTGGGCACCCATGGCACCGAGTTGCTCCCTTTTGGGTCGTGGCGCGGGGTCGCGGCGGGTGACCGGGTTGAGGTCGCGATTGGCCGCGATGTGATCCGCCCGGATGAAAGCTGGAAGGGGCGGGTGATCAGCGCCTCTGCCGCACCGCTCGACGGGAAGGGGCATCTGCCCGAAGGCAACCAACCCCGCCCGCTGCGCGCGGCCCCGCCGGGTGCGTTCGACCGCAAACGCATCGGGCCGAAACTGGCGACCCATGTACGCGCGCTCGATGTCTTCACCCCGCTTTGCCAAGGTCAGCGCTTGGGCATTTTTGCGGGCTCTGGTGTGGGTAAATCGACGCTGATGGCCATGCTGGCACGCTATACGGACTGTGATGTGGTGGTCATGGCGCTGGTCGGCGAACGGGGCCGCGAGGTGCAAGATTTCATCTCGACCGACCTTGGCCCCGAGGGGATGGAGAAGGCGGTGCTGGTGGTCGCCACCGGAGATGAGCCGCCGCTCACCCGTCGCCAAGCCGCTTGGACCGCCATGGCCGTGGCCGAACATTTCCGCGATCAGGGTCAGCATGTGTTGCTGCTGATGGACAGCGTCACCCGTTTTGCCATGGCGCAGCGCGAAATCGGCCTTGCCTCGCGCGAGCCGCCCACCGCCAAGGGCTATCCGCCGACGGTTTTCTCGGAGCTTCCGCAGATGTTGGAGCGCGCCGGGCCGGGGCCGGTGGGCAAGGGCGACATCACGGCGATTTTCACTGTTCTGGTGGATGGCGACGATATGAATGACCCCATCGCCGACGCCGTGCGCGGGATCACGGATGGGCATATCGTGCTGGACCGCAAGATTGCCGAAAAGGGGCGCTATCCGGCGATTGACCTGCTCGCATCGGTCTCGCGGACGTTGCCGGATTGCCACAGTGATGTGGAGTATACGTTGCTCACCGCCGCCCATAAGGCGCTCGCGGCCCATGCCGATATGGAAGAATTGATCCGCATCGGTGCCTACCGCAGCGGCAGCAATCCCGAACTGGACCGCGCGATTGCATTCGCTGGGCCGTGCGAGACGTTCCTTAGCCAGCGCAAGGCCGAGCACACCCCGCCGCAGTCCTCATTTGCTGAGGTGGCAGGGATGCTCGACCGGGCCGGAATCAGCCCCGGCTGATACCGCCTATTGCAGGCGGCGCAGCAGATCGACCGAAGGCTCGCCCGTCGCAGGCAGGCCCACGCTGGCTTGATAAGCGCTGATCGCCTTGCGGCTGTTTGGCCCGATCACCCCATCGGTGCCATCGGTATCAAACCCCCGCGCGGTCAGCCGCTGTTGCAGCGCCATACGGTCGTCCTTGGTCAGCCCGTTTGCATCGGGGGGGAAGCTGCCGCGCAGCGGTCCGCCCCCGGCGATGCGGTCGGCCAGATGGCCCACGCCAATCGCGTAGCTGTCGGAGTTGTTGTAGCGTTTCAGCGCCCGGAAATTGCTGGTCACGACAAACTGCGGCCCACCTGCCTGCGGCTGGATCACCGATCCGGCGCTGGCGGGCATACTGCCCAATTCACCCCCCCATTTCACGCCGCGCGTCCAGCCGTTGCGCGACAGATAGGCGGCGGTCGAGGCCAGCGCATCGCTGGGGTCTTCCGACCAGATGTCGCGTCGTCCGTCGCCGGTGAAATCCACCGCGAAGGCTTGATAGGACGTGGGAATAAACTGCGTATGCCCCATGGCCCCGGCCCAAGATCCGGTCATGCGGTCGGCAGTGATATCGCCGTTTTGCAGAATTTTCAGGGCCGCGATCAACTGTTTCTCAAAAAACGCCCCGCGCCGCCCGTCATAGGCCAACGTCGAAGTGGCCGAAACGACGGGCACATTCCCGCGCCGCTCCCCGAAATAACTCTCCAGCCCCCAAACCGCCGCGACGATCTCTGCCGCCACGCCGTAACGGTTCTCAATCGCGCTCAGCGTGCTGCGGTGCCGTGCAAAAGCCGCGCGCCCTTTTGATACACGCTCGTCCGAGGCCGCAATGGCGAGGTAGTCTTCCAAGCTGCGGCTGAATTCCGTCTGGTTACGGTCCCGCTTCACGACGCCGGGCAGGTAGCCCGCCCCGCGAAATCCTTGAGCCAAGGTATTGGCGGAAATCCCTTGCGCCGAGGCACGGCCCTTAAACGCCGCGACCCAAGCGTCATATCCCGCGTTGGGCACCGGGCGCAGATCGTCCGGCACCCCTGCCGCTGCTGCGGGGCCAAGCGCGCCGCCCCCCGTTGAGCAGGCCGAGGTCAGCCCCAGAGCGGCGAGGCCGAATGCGAATGTTCTGCGTGAATGTCTCATAAAACCTGCCTGTCGCTGCATTGTTGCGTTTTGCGCAGCATATCGCAGGCAGGTCGCCCGACAAGGCGGGATCGCCAGGATGGCAAGCCTTCGCCGAGGAAAACTTGGCCCTTGGGCTTATTGGCCGGGCTGGAACAAGGGCACCGTCGACATCGACATCTTGGCCGAGCCGTCTTGCACCTGCTGGCTGTGGCTGATGTAGATGAGCGTGTTGTTCTCTTCGTCGAAAATACGCTTCACCCGCAGCGTTTTAAAGATGATCGAGCGGCGTTCGCTGAAGACATTCTCGCCTTCATCATCGCGCTCGATATCGCCGATCTCAATCGGGCCAGTCTGACGACAAGAGATGGAGGAGTTCGACGGGTCTTCGAACCAGTTGCCCTTTTGCAGGCGGTCAATCAAACCGCGCTCGAAATAGGCCAGATGGCAGGTCACGCCCTTGACCTTGGGGTCGGCCACGGCTTCGACGATGATGTCATTGCCCAACCAGTCCACGTCGACATTCCCCACCTGTTCGGCAGGGGCGGCGGTGGCGAAAAGGCAGGCGAAAAGGGCGGCGGCGCGCGCGAATATCTTGTTCATGGCAGGCAAACGCGCGACGGGCAGTGCGGTTCCCTAGGCTCCGCCGAATTTTCGACAGTCTCTACCGCCGCTCTGCCAAGGCGCAAACGGCTTCGTGATGGCTTAGAAAGACCTCGCCGGTGAGGTCGTCCAAAAAATGACTGCGCTTCAGCCGGTCCATCACCGGGCCTTTTACCTCGCTCAGGTGCAGGCGAATGTCGGCATCCCGCAACCGGGTGTTGATCGCCTCAAGCGATTCAAGCGCCGAAAGGTCGATCTCATTCACCGCCGGGAACATCAGCACCACATCGGTCAAATCGGGCTTTTCGGCGGCATGGCGTGCCAATTGGTCTTCAAGGTACCGCGCGTTGGGAAAATATAGGCTCTCATCCACCCGCAGCGACAACACATGGGGCTGGGTCTCAACCTCATGGCGCAGCACATTGCGGAAATGCTCAGTCCCCGGCACCCGGCCCACCACGGCCATATGCGGGCGCGAGGTTTTATAAAGATGCACGAGGATCGAGGTGATGACCCCTGCGCTTACGCCCGCTTCCACGCCGAAGACCAGCGTCAGCAGGATCGTCACGCTCACAGCGGCGAAATCGGCATGGCTGAAGGCCCACGCGCGTTTGAGGATTGAGAAATCAACGAGGCTCAGCACCGCGACGATGATCGTGGCGGCGAGCGTCGCCTTGGGCAGGAAGAAAATCAGCGGCGTGAGAAACAGCGCGGCGAGCGCCAGCCCGACGGCGGTGAAGGCTCCCGCGGCGGGCGTCTCGGCCCCCGCGTCGAAGTTCACCACAGAGCGCGAAAATCCCCCGGTGACCGGGAAGCCCCCGGTGAAGGCGGCCCCGAGGTTCGCACTGCCCAGACCGATGAGTTCTTGATCCGGATCGATGCGCTGGCGCTTCTTGGCGGCCAATGTCTGCGCCACGCTGATACTCTCTACAAAGCCGATGATCGAAATCAGCAGCGCGGGGATGAACAGTTGCGACAGCAGATCGGGCGAGAAGGAAGGCAGAGTGAGCGGCGGCAGGCTTTGCGGCACCTCGCCCACGATGGCGACACCACGGCTACCCAGATCAAAGGCCCAGACCGCCAGCGTGGTGCCGACAATCGCCAGAACCGGCCCTGTCTTCGCTCCGATATCGGCCATGCGCGGCCCCAGCCCGATACGCAAAAGTATGGGCTTCAACCCGCCGCGCACCCAGAACAG
>Ga0208315_1000630_pt1 | contig 23383 bp, 42 predicted proteins | sample MalvireepMed_215_FD_184239 | JGI IMG/M metagenome (GOLD analysis project Ga0208315, IMG submission 184239) | Marine viral communities from the Global Malaspina Expedition - Malaspina viral metaG DeepMed_215 (SPAdes) (version 2) | ecosystem: Environmental > Aquatic > Marine > Oceanic | place... | reverse complement strand
GGAGCCTACCACTACCCCATCAGGTCTTTCTCTCACCCGTTCCACAGTTCTTTATATCTTTCTAAATTCCTAACAGATTTAGGGTCTATTTTTTGTCCCCAATCAGCATCTGTGATGCGACTTTTTCGATAACTTGGTTCAGTAAACGGCTCTATCTTTAAGCCCTTTTTTATCATCTCGTCTCTATCCATTATAAATCTAACATCAGTTCCTACGTGCTTATGAGGTCTAGAAGTAAATTTGGGGTCTCTAGTCACCGAAACTGCTGGAGATTTTCTACGAAGAGACTCTAAATCTTCTGTCCAGCCAACCATTTCCTCGCCTTTAAATGGCTTACCCGGAAAAGCTCTCTCAGCCCCCTTTATTGTACCAGATTTAATTATACCACTTGCTTTTGGAGCAGAAGTGAAGTGATACAATGGATTCTTTAATCCCATATCCTTTATTACCTTTAATAAAGATGGAATTTTCTTAGCGGCTATGAGTGGAGACATTGCCACATTCGCTACTACATCATCGGTTCCACCTATATATTCCGGTGTTCTATCTTCAGACATCCAACCAGTTTGAGCAAATTTATCTAACTCTGATTGAAGTATCAAATTATCTATATTACTATGCACTCTAGTAGATGAAGATTCAGTAGGCACAAAACCTCCATTTGCCATTCCAAGTAATGTTTTATACACTACGCTACCGCAATTTCTTGGTTGTATAAGTCAAATTCGCCGATATCCACTATTTTATCTTGTAAGTCGAACACACTGTCGCATATATCACACATCCAGCCTTCTAGGGTATCTAAATTGTTAACTACGGGCATTTTGTTCATTATATCCCTACCCATTAACTGGCAATCACACGCAGGGCAAAATATTGCACCACAGATTAGTTCATGTAATTCTTGTCTTGTAGCAAACCTAATCGGAATTAATATATTATTCTTCTTTACCATGTTCTGGTAGCACCCCAGCTTTAAAAGCATTGAGTTTTTCCTGACTGAAACCAGTGAACTCTTGTATAAGGGCTAATGACTCTGTGTGCTTCTCGTTATTCAACATACCAGAAATCTTCATTAATGTCTCTATTGCTCTCAGTTTATCTGAATCTCTAGCACCGCCTTTATCAACAATGTCTTTAGTTTGCTCTAATAGATACGATTTTGTAATACCAGTGTCGCTTAACAGGACTTCAATTTCTTTGTCTATCAATTTCCTAACCCTCTCGCTTTTTAATAAAATTTTAATACGTTCTTTGGCATACATTTCACTCGAACAATCAGGATATGCCTTCATATAAGCATCAAGAGGCTCTAAACCGGATGCTATATATTTAGCAAATATACGTTTTTTTATAGATAATCTTGTATTTGATTGTTTCTGTTTATAATGCGTCTTACCAAAACGCCATATATCCGAAACAGGGTCACCACCTAAAAACGCAGTACGTTCACAATTCGCCATGCCCAACACTGTCCTAATATAGTCTACGCTTTTTTTATTATGGGACATAGAGCCACGTTTTATGACTTTTGTAACTTTTCCGTCATCAGACTTTATCCATTGCCCCGTTTTTGCAGTCCGCCAACTTTCATGTATATTACTTTTAGGTCTATTTTTACGAAACTCTTCTTCGTTTTCGTATAATACGTATTCTTTACCTTTTACTGTTCTTTTATACATTAGAGAGCCGCTCCCAACACTATGTTTTCACACTCGCCTGTCCTTCTCCCTCCGGACTCCCTACTCTTGATGGGTTGTTATACAATAAGTCACCATCAGGTAATATTTCAAATTCTTTCAAACATTTGGCTCGTGCTACAATTTCCATAAGTTTTCCGCATACAACAGACGTTGGGTTAATAATCTCCAGTAAACTTATGTCTTGAGACAGCTTTTTTATCTCATTACAGTTTTCAAAGATATTAACGTCACTATAAGTGTCAACGTCGCCCCGCTTAATGCGGGTACTATTGTATGCTCTACTTAATTCCATGCTGTAATTTATAACAACAAGTCAGCAATATAGAAGAAGAATATATATTGTGCAGTATAAAATCACAATTTGTGCACTAAAAAATCACACTGTTATTGTGTTATTCTGTTAAAATCGCCGAGCACTACTATAGTATTAGCTTATCTATATCATATAGTAGTATAGTAGTTTTCAAGTATTAATATAGTAGTATAGTAGTATAGTAGAAATGTTATATAACATAGCTATATATAACATAGTTATATAAAATAGTACCCGGATATATATAATGTCAATAGATAAATTAAAAAAAAATTAAAAAAAATTATATCAGTATCTTTGTCTCTCTTATTATATATATGGGTACTCCCCCAAACCCTTTTCAGGTTGAAATAAAGTGATTGAGTTTTTTGATTCGAGTTTGCAGGTAGGTTGAAAATACCCACGTGAGTGGGCTGTAACCTTAACAATATAAGCACATAAAAAACTATGGAACTTTTTACCTTGTTCACTCGTATGCGTAGCATAATACAAATAATTACATTCTCTCGCTCGTGAACTATTCGGGCAATGCGTGAAATCCTGAAGGCGAGAGATAGAATTTAATGGGTGAGTGTAAAGGTATCCGATACTTCAAGGATACTCTCACAAGTGCAGTATTGCAGAACCCAGTCGAATACGTATCGGTTAACCATATACCGATTGAATGATGGAAAGGGGGGATAACTAAATTTGAGTAATTCAATCTTAAATACTAAATAAGGAAATAATAACAATGAGAACAATCATAAGTTATTTGAAGAAATTCACGGAGAACCCTCTCTCTGAATTTGTAGATGTACCCAAAGCCCTTCCGAAATGTTACGTCTGTGATGATAATTGCAGACCGTACACGAGGTTTGAAGGTGTGGGAGTTTGTGAGGATTGTTATGATGGATTAGAATCATGCATCTATTGTAGCAATCGTAGCATTAACATCAAGAATGGCATCTGTTCTAACTGTTTGGAAAGCTCGGCAAGTGTACGAAGTTATAGCCACAAACCAGAGCCTTTATTCCATAGAGTTGGAAGACATGATAGACCTTACTTAACACATGAGTCCTACAGCAAGGGAAAACCCATTTTACACTATGGAATTGAACTTGAAATGGATTTGGAGAGAAGTCAACAAGATTCTCCAGACATCCATGCTGAGTCTAATAAATTCGCTAGTTTTGTGAATTTAATAGGCAAAGGGATTACAGGACGAGAAAACTTACTTTATTGTAAGTCGGATTGTACTTGTTTAGTCGAAGTCGTATCTCACCCTTTCTCTTGGAATTACTGGAATAAGTTTGGACGTGAAATGTTCCAAACATTATTCAGTAAGTTACGGGAAAATAAGCTACATGGATATAATGCGCCAAACTCTGGCATGCATATCCACGTTTCTAGAGATGCACTGAAACCTTACGACATTCTAAAAATCATGTCTTTTGTGAATAATCCAGAGAATTTCCAATTCATTTTGGACATTTCTCAAAGGTCAAGAGAAAGACTAGAAGAATGGGCGAATCCATATCTTTCTGAAGATGCATGGCAAAATTTACCTCGCATTTGTCAGTCTGTTTCTATGGCTTTGGATTACATTGATAGGTCATCGGCTGTTAATCTACACAATCGTCCGACTATTGAATTTCGGATATTTAGGGGAACACTTAATACAATGTGTTTTGCTAAAAATCTTGAATTTGTTAAGTCTTTGATTCAATGGGTTAAAGTCACGAGTCTGGACACTGTGAAAGGGAAACAAGGGTTAAAGTCATATTTAAGTTTTGTAGCTAAAAACTATAATGATTATGAAAATCTATGTTTCTTTCTTTCTCGGAGAGATTACAGAAAGTTTACCGTAGTTGTAAACCGATGGACTCGCAAACATCTTACCAACCTTAACAAGTTATCCTTCTCTACGGATAACGGGGAGTTATAGAATGTGTATTGCAATCCTTAAACAGCAAGGTGAAACCATAAAAAAGGCAAAACTCAAAACTTGTTTTTATAACAATGACGATGGAGCCGGGTACATGTTTTCAAAAGATGACGAATTACATTTTTTCAAAGGTTTTTTCAGTTTCAAAGACTTTTGGAAATCATATGTAAAAAATGTTATTAATAACGGTAATCCCATAACAGCGATTCATTTTAGAATCACTACACATGGGAAAACCAATACTAATAATTGCCATCCTTTCCGAATTAATGATGATATTGGCTTTATTCATAATGGAGTTATTCGCATGGTAGAAACAGACAAAAAACGGTCTGATACATCCATGTTTAATGACACCATCTTGAAACGATTGCCGAGTGATTTCATCAGGAATACGGGCATTTGTAACCTTATCGAAGAATCAATAGGAACATCTAAATTGGTTTTCTTGGATAATAAGGGACAATACCTAATTTCAAATGAAAGTTTGGGTCATTGGGATGGTAACGTATGGTATTCTAACGATAGTTATAGATATCAATATTATTACTATTCACAACCAGTAACGGCTTATCAAAAACAGCCCGCAAAGGTAGTAAAAAGCGCACCTCTTTCAATAGGTAACGTGGATTATTCCCACTGTGGTGGATGTAATACTCCGTTACTGACACGATATACCCAAAATTCGGGTTATTGTACTACTTGTGAGAAAATGCCATATTCGGGACAATAAGAAAAATTGGGAGCCTTCGGGCTCCCTTTTTTTTTGCTTTTTTTTAATATTTCTATTATACATAACGTCTAAAATAATATTATGTATAACAGCATACGCAAGTAATCAGCATCATAATTTCAAATAATTAAATTTTTTTTAATATATATATATTTTTTATGCACGTAGGTAATATGCACGTAAGTAGTAAAATTATGCACGTACGTAAATTATGAGACTATGCACGTAGGTAGTTGTATGGTAGTTGTATGGTAGTTGTAAAGTTATCCACATATATTATATTAAATTGTATGCACGTAAGTACAGTAATAATAATAACTTATCGTATGCACGTAGGTAGTTATCCACAAGTTATCCACATGTATTAATAGAATGTTAATAACTTTATGCAAGTAGGTAGTTATTCCTCGTCATATACTATATTAATACTATATATACTATATAATGTATTTAATACTACTATAGTATTCATCATATTATTTTTAAATGCTGTGAGCTATTCCCACGTCCCCTCCCACAAATTAATTTAAAATAGTTTGGAACTTTATTATTTTTGTAGCGTGTAAGCAGTATGAAATCAATAAATAACACGGAGTAGAAAGTGGAAAAATCAATTTATGTTTTAACGTGGTGTAGTGAAGTAGTTGGGGCGTATGGCAATAAGAAAAAAGCCTATGAAAAAGCAAAGACTCTCAATATAAATGATATAGTATCATATAGAGAAGTATGTAAAGAATTAAATAATAAAAAATACTTCAAAGCCACAATGAATTTAAGTAAAGATTTTGGCGGGGAATATCAACTACAATTAATCCCGCTAAATGATAAGATAAATGAATAATAATTAAAATAATCGGGAACTTTTTTCGATTACAAGCGTATAACGAGTAATAAACGGAGTAAATAATGAAAAATAAAACACTTTTTAATTCGATTGTTGATAAAGCCGTTGATGAAACAATAAAATCTAAAATCGACAATGTTTTTACAAAGTCTGATGTAGAAAGAATGGCTGTTGAAACTTTGGAAGCTCATTTTGGTAAAGATTGGGATAATCACGAAGATATCAAAAGCGCTGTAGAAAATAAAGCCGATAAATACAGCGATTTAATTAAGCTTATAGCCTATGAATCTGTAGACTGTTTATATGAATACTTGGACTAACTAAATAATAATAAAAAGGAAAAAACGTCATGAAACAATCAGTAAATATGTATCAATTCGAGAGAGCATTTAAAAACATGGACAGAGGCGAACAATTCTCATATGATGGATTAAAAGCCTTGTATGAATACTTGGTAGAATATGAAGAAGATACAGGCACGGAAGTAGAATTGGATGTTATTGCCCTTTGTTGCGAGTATGCAGAGTATGACAGCCTTAAAGAATTTCAAGCGAACTATGGAGAAGAATACAGCAGTTTAGATGCAATTAGGGATACAACGGCATTAATTCCTGTTGGGCTTGAATCTTTTATCATACAACAATTTTAATAAAAAAAGGAAAGTAAGTAATGAATAAAAAATATATTAAACAGGCATTTAGTTATGATGGGGTGCAACTAGGTAATGGTGCTATGGAAAGCATTGAATACGAATTAAAGTTGCAGGTAAGTAGAATGGCGAGAAGATGTAAAGAAGGTAATGTTAAACGATTAACACCTGAATTATTTTGGGTAGCATTGGGGAGATTAAATAATGAGTAAAACACAAAATAAAATTGAATACGTATTCAAAGACAAAGAGCATAAGGATGGGTTAAGGGCTTGTTATTTTATTGAACACCCAAATAAAAAAAGAGTAACAGACAAAGAGCTAAATGAATGGTGCGTAAAAATAGCCATTGAATTATATAAAAAGGAGAATGAACAATGATAGTTAAAATAATATACAAAGAAGCAAGTAAAGATAGTTTGGCAGACGTGGAATACATTGATGCTAAAAATTGTGCCATTATGGACAATAAAAACATCGGTGAAAATTCCAATAACGAATACGAATACGTTACAGTAGTCATTAATGAGAGAGCCGCTCCATATGAAGTACACAAAAAAAGAGGTCGAATAATAATCATGAATGACGATGGTAAGATAATTGAAGTACATTTGTCAAATAACGATATTTGGAACCAGTGAAAAATGAAGAGTTATAAATATATGGGGATTACATACTATAAAAAAACAGGGTTTTATTATATTAAAGACATGAGCATGAAATTTAAAACCCATAAGTTAATTCGTGATTGGATTGAAACGGATATAAAAGGAGAATTTTAAAATGGAAAGATATTGGACTTGTTGTGAGTGTGAAAAGCAAGTAAGTGAAAGATATTTTGATTTAGAAGAACGGATGTGCAACGATTGTTTAGATAAAGATGATGATTTGAATATTGAAGAATTAATAAAAAAACTACATCCGCAACCAATAGTGGTGAAGGATGATATAGAATGAAATACGCAAGTAAAAGGAATATTCATACTCCTGAAGCACGTAGGTTAAAATACTGTGAGAAATGTGAGCACGTATGGGAAAAAGGGATGAGTGGCACAGTATTAAAATACAATCATTTACCTACGTACAGGTTGCCAAGAATCTTGTGTAATACGTGTGCTAAATTAAAAACAGATAAAGAAAAAGAAGGGTGGCAGATATCAGAATGGTTATCTCTAAAAAACTCTAAAGAATGGTTAGACAAAGAAAGTAAGAGATTACGTGAAAAAGGTTGGAAAATAGGAATGAAAGTAAGTAATAACATGGTTTCATTATGGAGAATAAAATGAGTGAAACAATGAAATTTTATCATGGTAAAAACCACGATATGTGGACGAAGGGATGTATCCCACTAGGTCAATTTGTAACCATAGACAAAGACTCAAAAAGGAAACACAAACTAGATTTAGGAGTATGGTTAAATCCTAATAATGGTAACCCATCATTTGCTATTGTTTTTGGCAAAGAAGGTAACCAATACATTTCAGGTTCATTGAGTCATCATCTGGAATTAGATAAACATGCCCCAATCAATGACTATTTTTTGGAAACTATTAAAAGGTACAATAAACATCTTGAGGAGAAGAAAGATGATGAGTGAAATACTATTAATACTATTGACTGTATCTATTTACTACATACTATACTTAAAAACAAAATTAAGTGTAGCATTGTATAGTCTTGAAAAATGGAGAGAAATGATTGTTTATTTTAATGGTAAACATAGGTTATTAAAAAAATAAAGGAGTATAAAATGCACATGATAATTAGGAATATAGTTTATGCCGATTCTGAAAAACAGGCAATTACCAAAGCTAAAGAGAACTTTGAAAACCTATGCGAAGGACAAAGACCATTTGATTACTATGATTTATTTACAGAAGGTGGTAGTGGTTATTGGGGTGATAAATACTTATCGGTAGCCAAAGCAGATAGCATAGAAGGGCGTAAAATGGTGGTAGGTGGTTGGAGAGCCACATTAAAGGATATGTATATCCATCTAAAGAGAATCAAAAAGAAAATGAATACTCGCAAAATTACAGAACTGATATCGGATATGAGAAAAGAATTTCTTCAGTATGATTTCTATGCAGTAGGTGAATATATTGGTAGTAATGTGTGGTTATATGATGATGATGGTGAAGGAATTAAAACTAGGGAACACCTTAACTCTGCCCTGTATGAATGGAATGAAGGTAAAGGTGTGTATGTAGTCCCGGCTGATGTTCACTATTAAATAAATAATGTCAGGATTATCGGATAGTTACAGGAAAGCCCAGAGTTTATTGGGTATTGATACAGTATTGAAAGAACAGTTGCGGGTTATAGGTGCGAAATCGTGGACAAGGATGAACGCCCTAGAACGTGGAAAACTTATTAATGCCCTCCGCAAATTATGGGCAAAATCAAATAAGGGACAAGAATGAAAAAAGTAATAGTCTATGGTACGTTAAAAAAAGGCGGGAGATTACATGGATACATGGGAGATTCTAAATTTATTGTAGACGTAGTGGTTACAGGATACAAAATGTATGATACTAAAAGTGGTTTTCCTTTTATTGTGCGAGGAGATGATGAAATAGATAGAATTTGGGGTGAAAAATATGAAGTAGATGATGAAACATTGAGAATATTAGACATGGTTGAAGGAATTGGTTCAGGTTTATTTAGAAGAGTAGACTTAAAAGACGTAAAAGGTTGGTCAGACAAGAGAGATTCTACATACATATATGTTGGAGATACATCTCTTGAGTATGGGAAAAAAATATATGGTGTTGAGCCTGAAGAAATAAAAGGTGGATTTTGGAAAACTAATTAAAATAAAATGGAACTTTTTAAAAATAAGGACGTATAAGAAATATGAAAAACGAAATAAAAAGACTCGAAAGAATAAAAACGAAAGTATTTAGTATGTATTCTTACACAGAGGGTATCAATGATGAGTTGAGCAAGCGAGCATTAATAGAGTTGCTGAAACATCTATCTCTGTCAATAGAAGACATCACAAACCACATCGCTGATGAGATTGATTCTCTAAAGCGGAGTATAAACTAAAAGGAGAACAAACAATGCCTGCATTTTTAGTAGATAACGATACTTTAAAGGAAGAGCGTCTGAATGAAAATATATTCACTCACGATGTTGCCCCTGTCAGGTTATACAGGGAAACAATGAATGATGATGGTAGTATGGGATTTAGCCCTATTCACGGGTTTCATGCCATAGAACGTACAAAGAGAAATAATCCCAACGACAATGGTGACGTAGTGTACGTACATCCATCTAGTTATTGCCCTATACAACTTGAGAAGTTGGAAGAGATTGCCCACGAATTAGTAAAGTGCGGGTACACAATAACGGGTAGTGGCGAATTGAAAAATAACAAGTTAGCGTTTATCGAACTGGAAAACGAAGAGTTGCCTAGTCTATCATTTGACGGAACTGAATTAAATCCTAAAATGTGGATTGGAACATCTCATGACGGCTCGGTAGCATTAAAAAGTACAATTAAGATTGTAGATACTTGGTGCGCTAATACGTTTATGCTTAATTCAGCATCTGATGTGCTGTTTAAAGCGAAACATACACGTAATTCTATAATAAAAATTCAGGATTATAGGTTACAGATACGATTGGCTAATGATACTATTCTTGAATACTATGACCTTGTGAATAGGTTACAGGATACTGAATGGCACGAAATGAGAAATAAGAAGGAGTTTGCTAACGTACTTGGGGCAATTCAAAAACCAAGAAAGCGCAAAAAAGACGGAAAGGAATATTGGACGGGTGCTCAGTATTCGGGCAAACATAATAACCAATTAGCAGACCTTGATTGGGCATACTTTAATTCTCCCGGTCAGGAAGAACGTGGAGATACTGCTTGGAGATGGTTCTCAGCAGTTACGTATTGGGCTGATAATATGATTTCAGACAGGGAACTTGAGTCAGGTAGCAACATACTCAATGGAACTAGGGCAAGGCAGAAAGCGAAGGCTTTTGAGATTGCTAAAAACTATATTGTCGGGTAGGACAAGGTAAAGCATAGTTAGGTAGCCGGAACACCGGAGTCTTTTGACTTGAATCGTTAGAAAACCACTGCCTAACTATGTTTGGGAAAAAAATTAATATGAAAGAAAAATATACATTACCAAATACACCTAAGGAACATAAAATAACATTGTTACTAGGGTTGCGTGGTATAAAAAGTAAAGACCTTGATTTCAGGTACAATAACAAGAATGAAAGATTCTTTTCATACGGACATTGGTTACCAATCAGAGTAGAAGACATTAGTTACATACAGGAACATTGTGATATTGTAGTTAGCGAAATAAGTTGGTATGATGATGATTGCGGATGGCAATGTTATTATAGGCTTGACTCATAATCTTATTGAAAGTTAGTAGTATATATGATAAATTCAATGCAGGGCGGAGAGCGGACTTTTTTAATTTCCTTTTTAGGGTTTGCTCAACAAATTCGCCCTGCTAATCATAAGGCTACTATGCAAAGAATAAAAAAGTGTTATAAGTGCAAAAAGAACATTCCAATAACGGGCTTTAATAGAAATAAAGCAAGAAAAGACAGCCTGCAAACATCTTGTAAGAATTGTCAGAGAAAACTCTCAAGAAATTATTACGAATTAAATAAAAAAAGATGTATAGAAGTTATAGGCATAAATAAGCGAAGAAGGGCTTTGGAAAATTACATAGAAATAGTTACTAGGTACTTAAATGTGCCATGTGTTGATTGCAAGACAGTTTATCATCCCGCATCTATGGTGTTTGACCACAGGGCTGGCTCTGTAAAGAACATATACAAGAATCAAGGAGTTAATTATTTAGTAAGAGATGGGTATAGTAAAAAAGCAATAAAGGAAGAAATAGAGAAATGTGATGTTCGTTGTCAGAATTGCCATTTTTTAAAAACATCAAAAGATTTTAAGCATTGGAGTGAAATTGCTTTTCTAATTAACGACTATTCAAGTATAATAAAAAAATTATACAAAAAACATTGGAACTTTTTCGATTTTGATACGTTCAAAATACAGAAAGGAGAAATATCAGAAAAGTTTTCAAGTGCGATGCTTGAAAGGGCACATTTAGAAATACAAAAAAAGAAGGAGAAAATAGCATGAATACTAAACGTGGAAGACCACAAGGAACTACCAAAGCTAATGGATACAAAGTAGCACAAGATTGTGACAGCTATTGGAAAAATAGAGCCAAAACATATAAGAAGACTATTGTTAGTAAGAAGACTGTCGCTAGAAAGCCCACCACAGGGTTTTTGACGAAGGTAAGTAGGGGTCTTGATGAGTTTTTAAGACCATTTAATCAAGTGTCATAACATATATCCCCCAAGCAAAGGGTGGTGGAGCGTACATCTGTACATAGGTACTCCGTTTATTCATCTAATCCACCGCCCTTTGTTAATAATAACTATGCTAAAAAAACAAAAGGCGAAATAAATGTTTAATACTTTAAAAAATCTTGAGAATGATTTAAGTGATACAATAGCTAATATTGAAAATGAATGGGGTGATGACCCTAAAAAAGATTACCTTTTTCATGAAATAACAGGGGTAAAAAAAGCAGTTGATGTTGTTAAACGGGCTCAATCTAAAGAATTACTTGAATTAGACAAGTGGGCGCAGACGGAGATGCGGAAAGAATTAACATTCAAAGACATATCTCTTACAGGGGGAACTTTAAGTGATTGATATTATAGGGATTTATGACGAATACATAGCTAATACAAATAACATCCATCAAAAGAAAAGATATGATGGTCATAAGAAGTGGTTTCATGCATCTTCGGCGGGAATGTGTATGCGTAAACATTATTTTCAACACATAGCAAAGGTAAAACCAAAGCCTATTGATAAAAATACTTTACGTTTGTTCAGGCTTGGTGATTTAGTACACGAAGATATGCAAGATGCACTTGGTGAATATGCTCAAAATAACGGGACTCAAATATTTATCGAGAAAGAAATACAGTTGCCGGATGTGAATGTACGTGGGTTTTTGGATATTATAGTAGCGGATGATAATGCGCTGTATGATATTAAGACTTGTAATTCTTTTAAGTGGAAGAAGTTATTTGGAAGATACCCTGACCCTGCTCCATCTACGAATTATTACTTACAGGTGGGTACATATGCTTGGTGGTATGAACAGGAATATGGCAAGCGTATTAAAAAACTTGCTCTTATATACTATAATAAGGATACATCGGCTGTTAGGGAACTAGCTGTTGATGTGCAGTATATTGAAGAGGCTAAAAACTATTGGGTAGACCTTAATAAGAGATTCAAAAAAGGTAACCCGGCAATAGAGTTGGGTATTGCCCCCGCATATTCGTGGGAATGTAACCCTAAATACTGTGGATTCTTTGAAGTCTGCGGTGGTGGTTTAAAATCAGAAGGAGATACTAAACTATGAGCGAAACAAAACAACCCGATTGGGATAAAATAACAGAAGGTAAAATTCGGCATGGATTTGCAGTAGCCGCTTTTACGAATGGTATAGATATGACAGAAGAAGTATGTACTAACATTGAATGTTGGGTCAGGTATGTCGTAGATGGTAAGTATGTGACTAACAATAAGATTGTTACAAATGGTGCTAATAAAGAGCAAACAGATGCTGAATGTATTGCTGAAATTATCAAAGAAAGAATATCGGTTTTAACCGATAGTGACAAAGACAAGGTTATTAAGTCTCTTGATGATGGGCATATTACTAAAGAGAATCTAGACGTATGTTTAAGAAGGATAGAAGAATTAGCTAAAAACAATGAAAGCATATGATTCTGTTAATTTCGGAAGACATACAGCTAAAATTGTGGATGTTGAAATTTCTAACAACGTGAGATTTGGTAAATATATAGCTGATGTTTTTAAGCCTGTATATAAGGTTGGTACAAATACCGTTAAGGATAATGGTATTTTCAAGTACAAACAAGTTCAGGGATTTTCGCATGACCCTAAGAAAAACTGGGGTTATGCAAAATTCTTGAATGTCATGGGAGTTAAAAACAGTAGTTCTACTGATGATGTTTCTAAATTTAAAAACCTAATAGGTGAACTTGTGGAAATAGAAGTCTATGAAAAAATATTTAACAATACATTTTCTAAGAGAGTTACATACCCTGTTGCAAGAGTTGTGAAACACGTGGAGATTCCGTTTTGATTGATAAGAAAAAAATTAATGCAACAATAAAATACACGTTGCCGGAGATAGAATTACAAATAAATTCATTGGAGAATATTTTGAAGATGAGGTTCTACGGCATAGAAAGTCTTGATTATCTAAAGCCATATGAAAAACTTTTAAGTGATATGAAGAAAATACGAGAAAATCTTTTGGATAAATATCATGAAGCCAATGAAGATGACAATAGGATTGAGAGTGATGTTTTCCAAACATATAACGGAGGTATGAGTGATGAATAAAACTATAATAGGGATAGACCCCGGTGCTAACGGCGCATTATGTTTCACATCTTCAGAGACAAAACAAATGCATGAATATAAATGTCATAAATTAATTGGAGGCAGAACGGTAGCTGCTTCTGTGGCTGTTAATGCATTTAAATCAGACAAAATAGTAGCATATATAGAAAAAGTACACGCTATGCCTCACGATGGTCGTAGTTCTTTATTTAAATTTGGAGTGAACTACGGAGTTTGGTTAGGGATTCTTCATTCAAGAAGAGAAATAAATAAAATTGTAGAAGTTTCTCCACAGAAATGGATGAAATTTTGGGAAAACAAAATAGGTGAAAAATTACCTAAGATAAAAAAGGACAGGAAAAATAAGCTTAAAGAAATGGCATCGGTTTTTACGGAAAAGCCAGCAAGGTTATGGAATGCAGATGCGGTGTTGATAACAATGTATGGAATGCATATGGAAGAGGAAGGGGAGTTAAATGTACAACCCTAAATTTGATTTAGACTTAAAGTTTGGAGATGAGTATGAGCAAGGTCTTGAAAAACTTTTTAAAACTAAAGGAAAGATTGAAGTAAAAACAGAACGAGATAAATGGATTGAGACAGGGAACATTGCAATAGAAATAAGGTGTCGTGGTAAGAAGTCTGGGTTATCTGTTACGGAATCAGATTGGTGGTTTCACATACTGACTGAAAATAAAAAAGTAAAGGGTATGATTTGTTTGCCAGTTGAGGAATTAAAAAATATTTGCAAGGCAATGATTAAAAACGGAACTGCTAAAAAAGTAATGGGCGGAGATGACAATGAATCAGAGATGTTACTTTTGCCAATAAAAGAATTAACAGGATTAATAGGACAGGTTTTTTAATAACAGGAGCATTGTGCAAACATCAAAGGATGACAAATTACATGGTTGGCGCTATGTTGTGCAGATGTTGTGTTCAGTGCTCCATAAAATAGGAGTTCAAAATGGCTAAAGGCTTTGAACTAAAAGACAATAGCATGAGTCTATTGAAAAATGGGTATAAAGAAGAAGGCGACAATCGCCCCGATTATACCGGAGATGCCAAAGTTGGTGGTGTAGATATGAAAGCATCGCTTTGGATAAACAAAACTAAGTCTGGTGCAACCAATCTTAGAGGTCAGTTTCAACCAAAAGAAGAGAAATCTGACTCGGATTCACCATTTTAGCATTTGTTGTTGTTGGTTGTTAATGTCGGGGGTTAATAGCCCCCGCATTGACGTATAAATAATAGTGGCACTTAGATACCAATATTTAATAAAACGAGCATATACGGGAAATTAGACGGTGTTTTTATTCAGTAAAATTGAAAATACGTTATTATATGGTTAAAAATGAAAATGAAAGACAAATTTGACTTAATAAGCTTAAATGATGCCAGAATGAGTATTATACATAATCTGGAAAACAATAATACTGATACTTTTTTTAATAAGGATTTCTACAAAAGGATGTTATTAAAGATTGAAGACCTTATGCTTGATTGTGCATCTGATTATTATGTAGAAAATGGAACAATGCATCCTGATAGTAAAAAAATTAAGAAATGGAAAGTTCCAATCGGTGATGCAACTATAGTTAAAGTTCCCATTGATACTAGAAAAGAAAAATTTAAGTCTAATGCAAAGTTGTTTGCATTTGAGATTGGTATGGAAAATAATGTGTTAAATGATTTCAATGAATATTGGTTAGAGAAAAACAAATCCGAAACTAAGTTAAAGTTTGAGATGCAAGAAACTTTTGAAATCAAACGTAGAATGATTAAGTGGCACAACAACAGTATTCAATGGGCTATCAAAGAAAAAAAGAAGAAAAGCTTTGAAGCTAATTTTAAAAAAACAAAAACAGGGCTGTATATAGCTTATTGTTCTAGGTGTGGCAAGAAAGAAACACCTAACGATAGTTGGCAATTAAAAGATGGCTCAAATTGCTGTCGAGTAGAATACATGCCTGAAGGTAAAGCAGAATGATAATGATAGATGTAACAGAGTGGATAATTGATTTATTAATATGTGGAGTAGCCATAGTTGTTTGGAGTATTGGCTTTTTTATGATAGCTATGTTGTGCTCTATGTTAAAGAGATGTGCATATAACTGGAGAAGTAAAACAAATGGCAGTTGATAGCTACACTTTTATGAAGTTGTCTACAAACATTCGTCTTGGTTATGCACAGAACATGATGCGCCACGAAACAAGCGTACCAAATAAGCGTCTGATTAAAATTGCTGAAGTGGTTGTTCCTAAGCAAAGAAACGAAAACATAGTTAAAGATTATCTCAAGGAAATGAAAAATATTAAAATTGAAACAGAAAGAGCCGAATTAGAAAATATTGAAAATATGAAAAAGCATAAGAGACATCTTAAAAGAATCAGAGAAAGAGAGATAAGGGAAAAAGAACAGCTACGAATCTACACAGGGTTAAGAAAGGCTGGTTATATGTTTAGTCATGATTTGTAAATATGTTTATATCGTAAATAAAGATGGGCAAATGGTTAAGGCTACCTACGATTTACAAGAAGGCATTTTCCAGTCACACACTCAAAATGGAGTTCATTACCTAAGAGAGTGGGGTTGGGATATACAAAAAAAGGCAAAGACAAAAAAGTGGCATCCAAAAACTATTGCTTATTTTAATAAGATAAATAAACTTGAAGAAAAAGAATAAAGGTATGTGTGATTTGTGTGAAACAATACAATCATATGTATTTAAAGACAATGGTATATGGGTATGTGTCCCCTGTGATTGGGAGTACCCTAAAATAAAGGAGAAATAAATGAGTTGGTACTATTTATATGAAGTGGCTATTACAGGTATTTTTGATGATTTATTTATTGGATTCTGTATAGCAGTTTTTTATTACCTTAATAAATATGATAGATGGAGAGCGTGGCAAGATTATAAGGATAAATAATGGAGTGGATATTTCTAGCTTTATATAAGATATTGAAAAAAAGAAGACCGACGACAAAATTTAATTTGGAACTTTTTTGAATCCGTAGCGTATAATAGATAGTTCGCAACGATGCGAATCAATTAAAAACGGAGTTCATATGAAATACGCTAGAAAAAATAAAGACGGTAAAGCAGTATTTGAAAGTACCCAAGATGTAATAGACTGGCTTGAGTATATCAAATCGCAACACCCGCTAACAAGACACGAATGCGAAAGAGCCTATCCTCATGAAGGTAAAATGGTTGAAGTCTATACCGACCATGTTATAAAAGATAGGTATCAAGGGATGATTGATTGGCTTAAATCTGATGAAGTTGAAGGGGGTGAGTGATATGTTATCTCATAAAAAACGTGAAAAATGTGGCGGTAAAATGATTCAAACTAATAAGTCGGAATTTGATTCAGACATGAAATCATTACTTGGTTCGGTGTGGTACAAATGGGAATGTAAAAAGTGTGGTCGTGATAATGAATCTAACTTTATTATGAAAACGTGTTGCTATAAGCCTTTAGTAAAAAGATAAATAAAGTTAAAACAGTAAAAGCAATTAAGGGGCGAAAGCCCCTTTTTTGTTTTAAGGTTTAGCTCTTTTTTCAGCCCTTTTATAAGCCCTATCAATTAAAGCTTCAACACCAATATCTTCAACATAAAATGCCTTTGCTGGGTTCGCCCTATTCCAAGCCTGCATCATTCGACTCGCTTCTTTACTATTTCCTTCTAAAAGCGCATCTAATATTCTACCACGTATAATACCTCTTCTGTACCTAGTGTATGTCTCTCTTTGTCCCGTAGTTTCAAGTCGTTTAGAAATTCTTCGTGGAACAGTACCAAAAATTGGAGCGAGATATTTAGGCGCTCTTTTCCCAGCACCTATGCCAAAATCTTCTATATCTTTATATATTCTTTGTAAAGCATCTATTCCTTTCATAGCATCTTGGAAGATTGCTGGTTTAACAAGAAATTCAACTGCTCTGTATTTACTTTCACTGGCAAGTATGTCTGATATAAATCCAAAAGCACCAACCGATGATACATGGTCAAAGAAATCACCATAAGTATATTTAGACATATCTGTATTAACATCTGACCCCATTGTACCTAATGGAGTACCCGGTGGTAAGCCCGGTATAAATACACGGCTTTCATCGTATGTCATATCTTCACCAGCTAATATATTATTTAATGCCTTCTTAGACCAAGTAACGAACTGAGCACCAAACATCCCACCAACCCCCAATCTCAATATTGGCATTATATTACCACGCATAAATTCTTGAGAGAGGTTTTCTCTCATCCAATTAAACTGTTTATATCCAAACCTTTTGAATAAGAATAAGGGTCTAAATCTTGGGTCATTTGCAAAGATAGGGTCTTTTAATACATTCCTTTGTAGCTGTGCATCTCTTGAAAACTTATACATTGCTTCTAATGTCGGTTGTTCATTAGCCTTTACCCATTCTTTTCCATTAAGATTTCTTTGGGATTTTGCATCTATATTCAAATCCTTCAAACTTTGTTCAGCCCAATCTCTCCTCCATCCTATTTTACTATTCCTAGCGTTCATAAGAGAAGTAATATATTCCCGACCTGCGGCGGCGGCTAAATATTGGTTTACTTTATTAATGCCCTGAAAACCACTAGCCTTGGTGAGGACATGAGCCGCCCTGCCCATAAAACTATCAGATGGTTCGAGACCCATTAACATTTGGAATACTGACATATTGCTCAGACCAGATTTAGAAACTTCTTTCCTATAATCTTTGTCTATTGCTAGTTTTACACCACCTTTAATAGTATTCCAATATCCGGCTTTTACAGCAGTTGATATTAATGTCTGTGTAATGTTTGGGATGGTAGCATAACCTAGACCAATTTTCGTAGCAACTTCAAAGTCTACAAGAACCTTAGCGTACTTCCTAGCGGTTGGGTCTCGCCAATTAAATCGTGGGTCTGTTTCACTAAGATTAAAACCTATTTTATATATTTTATCAATTAGTTCAATTTCTTGACCAAGTTGTTTTGCAAGAGTCGGATTACTATTAATTACTTTTTCTTGCATTATTTTAAGAGCACCCATTGTGCTGTCAAACTTCTCCCCATTGGCTCCAAACTCTCTGGCATATTCTGTTCTCTTCGCAACATCGGTAAGGTATTTTGTCAGAACAATACGAGAATCTCTTTCGTAAAATTGCTCAGGAAGGTCTGTTTTTCTTGATTTTTCTAACCAACCAACGGTGGTAAATGTTTTTTGAGTTTCCTTCCTTAACCTTAAAAACGCTTCAGCCATTTTAATATCCGGATTATCTATATCTTTTAATTGCTCTTTAATATGCTTAATTGCATCATTAGTTTCTTTAGATAATTTTCCATCTGCTTGTAGCTGATTTATTTTTTCTGTTAATAATTTAGCTGTATTAGGCAAAGAACTAATTTTATCCCCTTCAAACGCTGATTCCATAGCCAGTATTGTATTGACATCATTTGCCAGTTTAGCCATCTTATCAGCCTTTACCATATGTGGAAAATAATCTTGCATATGGTCTGCAACATCAACACCTGCTTTCTTTGCTTCAAAATAAGCTTCATCAAGAACCTTTCTCATCTTTTGAACATCAACATCCTTTCGATGATTAGGGTCTTGCATCCTTCTGGCTAAATCTTCATAATATTCTTTAGCCTGAGATTCTTTTCTTAATTTTAATCTTGTCTTACCAGACTTGTCTTTTCTTACTGCACCCGGTTTTTTATTTAAAAAATCTAATTGCAAATTGTCCGGCACTTCTACCGACCATCTACCAAATATCTTTGCAAAAACACCGCCTCTATTCATCCCAGCTTCTGTAAGAGCCTGCATATAAGTACCAACTCTAGTAGCGCCTTTTATATCAACGATATCTATACTTCGCATCATATCTAAACTGGCTGTGCTTTGAGCTCTGTTATTAGCTTGTTTAATTACATCTGGGATAATCTTACTAAATAGAGTTGATTTTGGAATCATGAACTCACTAGCCCCAGACTCTCTTAAACCTGTTATAGTCTTTTCTACGTGCTCCATCTTTCTTACATAATCAAGTAGCTTAATTCTTTCTATTTCTGTTAATAAACTAAGCCCCGTATGACCTTTTTTAGGCTCAAGTTTGTCTTTACCAGCTAATCCACGAATATCATTTACTGCTTTCGTAATTCGCTTATTATCCCATTTTAATAACCCTCTCATTTTTCCTTGAATTTCACGCCACCTTGCATTTTTTATCTTATCTTGTTCTTTGACTCTTCTACTTCTATTAAACCCTTGTTCGAGAAATTGCTCACTAGTTAATTGAACTTTTTCTCCAGTTTTTACATCTTCACCTGTTACAATCTCAACTTCTTCTTTCTGACCCTGCTCTTTTTCTTTTTCTGTGAGCTTTCTTTTCTTAGTATTTAATTCTACGTTCTTTAACTGCTCACCCTTCTTATTTTTCCAAATATCATTTTTCCTAGCAGTTTCAAACTGAGTTTCAGCTATTGCCTTGCCATAAGAATCCATAGATAACTTAGGATTTTCCATATTCATTAATTTTTTAGCATATTTTGGAGTGTTTCTAGCAACTGTTAGACCTCCTATTACTCCAGCGGCATGAGCATAATCTTTCCATTCCGGTAATCTTCCTTCTAATGCCGGAGATAATGTTCCAAATTCAGCTGTCTCTAATGCTTTAACAGCAGTTGAATGAGCTAATTTTTGTGCGGCTGTTTCAGGTAAACCAAGTTTGCTAATTAAATAGCTATTCATTGCAGAACCAGAGCCAGCAGTTACAGCACCGAGTACAGCACCTTTTGAAGCATCAGCTAATGTTTGCACAAAACTAATATCACCACTCCGTACTTCCTGACCAAGTGATGATTGTAAGCCACTATAAAAACCAAGACCAGTTGCCCCCGTTATAGTTCGCTCAGTTATAAGTTTATTGGTTACTTTTTTACTAGCATCCGCTATAACCTTTTCTGCGACTTCTTGTTTCACCTTACCGTTATTCACTAAAAGCTGAACAGCTCTAGGGGAATTTCGTTCCACAACTTCTTTCACAATATTTTTATTTAGGTTTTTAGTAAGAGTTGTTTTGGCTAATCCTTGCTTTACAGCTTCTTTAGCGGCTTGCTTAACAGTTCCTTTTACAGCAAAACCACCAATACCACCTCCAGCCGCCATTGCACCTATATCCGTTAATGTCAAAAAAGACATAACGGTAGCACCAATGTCTTCCATTGTACCAAAGTTCTGTTCTACCTCATCTGGTATGTTCCATCTCTTTTCACCTGTAATTAACTGACGAGACAAACCTTCTATGCTATTATTATACCCAGCTTTTACCCAATCCGGTAACCACTCACCCGGAACGAACCCAAACAAATCAGGGTCTTCACTAGGCGAAGTAACCTCATCATTAGCCATTTGTTGACCTTGGGTTTCGTAATAACTGTATTCTCTTGATGGAATATCAAAAGGTTGGTTTAATCTATCACCTACTTTCTGAAGACCTTCTTCATATGGTTCATAGGAACTCTGGTTGGCTACAGCGCTATTAAGTAGGTCTTCATGATAGCCGTATGGGGTTCTGCCGTTAGCCATTATAATTTAGTTACTTGCTATTTGTGGTGGAAATAATTCCTCTATAAATGACATTATAATCCTCTTAAAAAGTCTAATTCGTCTTTACTTAATAAATTTTCATACTTGTTCTTATCATAAACCTTTAGCATAGTTTCAAATTGTGGTACTCCCTTCTCTGGCTTAGTGTATGGATTATAAAATGCGCCAGTAGACCCATCGTATATTTCACTAAATAAAAATTTTAATTCTTTTCTTAGTTTTGGTATACCCTTTTTAAAGTTTTTTCTAGTTTGTGGGTTTGGTGCTGTCTCGGAAATCTTAATATTTTTATTGAGTTTTTTTATTTTTTCCCTTAAAAACTTTGCGCCCATAGGAGGGCTTGCCAAACTTTTTACCTTGCTAAAAGAACTAGCATCTTTACCGGGTGTTGGCTTTGTAAATAGACTAGCTGACTTTTTATCGAAAGGTGGTTTTTCTGTTATGGGTATTTTTTCACCCACCGTTTGAGCCTGTAAACCGCCTAATACTGCCGGGATTTTCACATCACTATCTTCAACGACATCTTCAGTTGCTGGTTCTGTCCAAGCTTTTGGGATATCTTCAGGGATTTTTTCAGCTAAATCAACATCAGGTTCTGCGCCCTGTCTTTTTTTCTCTATGACAGCCATAGCACCTTTTACAGTCTCAGGTAATTCAACTGGTGGGGGTGGTGGAGGAGTGTCTATCGTGTTTTCACCTTCGACAAATTCATTCAGCATTGAACTAAATTTATTTTCCGATTCTTCACTGGGGTTAGTTATAAAATCCATCCAAGCATCAAAACCCTGTTCCGGGTTGTTTAGAATATACCTTTCAATATCCGGTTCTTTCATTTCAGTCTTTGGCTCATAACCAGAAACTCCTCCTTCAAGGATTTCCGGAGTACCCTTTAACTCTGGATACGTATTTCTGTCCTCAATAAACTTCATTATTTCTCTATTCTTAGATATACTCCCTTTTTTAATAATATTACCGTCTTTGTCTTTATAATCTATTAAAGAATTAAATTCTTTTTTTAAATCGTTAATTTCTTTTGCACCAGCTTTATATATACTAGAAGACTTACCACCAACACTCTGTTCTAAAACAGACAACTCATTTTCTTTCTCTATTATATCATCTCTAAGAGATGTTTGCCTTGCAATACCAGCATTAACTAATCCACTTGCTCTACCAAATTCATCTAAATCTTCTCTACTCCACTCTGCATCTGGTCTACGTTTACCGGCATTGTCTCTTTCAAATTTTAATGTTTTATCAAGAAGTGCTATGTCACTTTCTATTTTTACCCTTGTTTTAGAACCTTCCGCTAAATCTCTTGTAGCATCGAAAAGTTCATTTCTTTTTTCTAACCTATTATAATGTGAACCAAAAGATTCATCAGTGCTCAATGTATTAAGCTCAGATACATCAGAATCTATAATTTTATATTTTTTATCCGCTTCAACATATGGAGTTAATACACTAATCCTAGAATCAACAATCCCTTGCAATTCTGGGAACTCACTATATTCATGTCTTAAATTGTTTAACCAATCTGGACGAGAGCCTACAGGTATTTGATTTGCATCATTTAATTGTTGAGTTAATTTTATTTTAGCAGTATCCAATCTTTTGTTTTTAACTTTTTCTTCTTGAGTTAAATTCCATCTTCTGTCTGATTCTTTATCTCTAGCCGCCCTATACGCCTGTTCATTATCGTACTTCTTATTTTGAAGTTTAAGCTGTTCAAACTTTAAAAAATAGTTAGGGATTTCTTCTAAGAAGTCAGCAAGTGGCGTTTGATAAGCACCTGTTTCGTATATACTTCTGCGCCTAGCCATTTGTTGCACCCTTGCTCATTTGTCTATTACTTAAATCTTCCAATATTTTACCAACCTTTGCATATGATACATTCTCATTTAACCATTGCTTTCTCTTTTTACAACCACCACACTCTTTTATTTTACCACGAGAGACATTGCGGATAATTGAAGAAACTGTGTCCCCTAAGCCCCTATTCACCATAATCGCAATCTCCGCACAGACCATAGTTATTAGCATTAGGGTCAGTACATTCTGATAATCCCCGTGAAGCACAATCATCGCCGATGGGGTCGTCACCATTATCGCCGGAGCTCCCGCCACAACTCTGTTCACAAT
>Ga0208315_1000628_pt1 | contig 23480 bp, 35 predicted proteins | sample MalvireepMed_215_FD_184239 | JGI IMG/M metagenome (GOLD analysis project Ga0208315, IMG submission 184239) | Marine viral communities from the Global Malaspina Expedition - Malaspina viral metaG DeepMed_215 (SPAdes) (version 2) | ecosystem: Environmental > Aquatic > Marine > Oceanic | place... | reverse complement strand
TGCTGCAGACTAGCGCCCCCTTCGGCGTTGCGCGCGCCGCCTCAATAGCCGCTCTCATCTCGCGGTCTGAAACGCGCAACCTGTAGCGCCAGCCTAACTCTTCGCGCAGACTGTCGCGCCGGATGCGCCGCTCAATGCCGCGATGCTCTAACAGCACCGAAACAACTGCCATCGTCAAGCGCGGGTCAGGCCGTTGTGTTTTCATAACACCTCCTCTGTGGTTGTACCCCGCAGTGAGCGGTTGGGGAATCGAACCCCGTGGGGGCCTTCAGCACCGCGCAGCAGCCCCACCGATAAAAGAGATAAGGAGGACGAAACGCCCCCCACGCAGTTTCCGTTTACACCAGCATCCGCTCTCAGTGGACGTGGCCGGAGTCGAACCGGCGTACAGGCGGGAGGTTTTACGCCCCCGCCCGTCGATACCCGTCACGCCCATCATCGTTCGTTGTCTTTTGGTGGGTGCGCACCCAGTTCCCCGGTGGGCGGATTCACCAATCCACCATGCACCAACCACTCATACATCGTCACTATTGTGGCCTCTAGTATCTCCATGTATGATGTTTCGCCAACGTTACGGAGCGCGCCCAGAGATCGCCATCGCGAACCTCCACGGCAGTCCTTCACCAGCCCCAACACCCCGCCAAGCGTGGTTATCTTGTTGCGGCACAAACCATTAAATGCCCTCGTGGATAACCTCAGTCGCTTGGTGGACGTGGCTGATATTGCAGCGGAGACAGTTGCCGGAGCAACCCCTGCTTCTTCAGCGGCTCTACGCTGGTTGTTCCCCAACAACAACAGGTTAATAACATTCTGCTCGCTGGTCTTGTCGTTCAACTTCCCGGCTTTTCGCAGGGCAGTACGAATCCAGTGCCGCGCCTGACCCGCGGCGCTGCGCACCTCATCATCGGCGGTTTCCTGCAATGCTTCGAACTCTTTCTGCTCCAGCGCAATCTTAAACTTAGTGATCATGTCAACCTCCGCTCCCTTTGTTTGATCGCACTATCATCCAGAAATGCAAGACGGTCAACCCAATCACCGCCTCAAGAAATAACGCGATCTCCCAGGGTGACAGTTCGGTGATCATATCGTAGCCTCCAATCGTGTCCGCAGCTCCGCATATAACTGCGCGTCTGCGGTTGCGTCTGTTTCTAGCGTGTCTCCGGTGTCGGCATATCCGGGCGCAATTCCGCGCTCCCAGTTGGGGCCAGCCTGCACCAGCAAGTATTGATCCTGTAGCGCGGGGTGGCGGCCATAAGCGCGCCGCGCAATATGGAAGGTGCGCCTATTCTTCATCGCACACCGCCCCGCAGTCATCACACAACCCATCCGTCAGCAGGTGCAGGGCGAAGTGGTGGTCGCAATTTTCGCACCGCGCCGCCTTGCATTCTGCCTCGCCTTCGTGGGTGATGTGGTTCCAGTATTCTCGCATTCCGCGCAACTGAGCCGTATTCATTCCAGCTCCGGCTGCTTGAGCTTCGCATCTAGCAACGCCTTGTTCTTCTTGTACGCGGCCCGGATGTCCTCAACGCTATCATCGTCGTTGAGGGTCGCCAGTTCCCTCACGAGAACGCCCTTCTCCACACACTCGCGGAACAGCTCCCGAAAGTGGTCGCGCGCCTTCTCGTCCGGCTCATGGGCTGGTGGCCGCACTCGTGGTGTTGCCTTCCCCTTCGGCTTCGCTGCGCTTTTCGTGTTGCCGTCAGCGCTGGCGGCTGCGCCATCATCGTCTGCCGGCGCAACGCCCACCACACCCATCAGCGCATAACGTCGCCCGTAGGTTATAGCCGATCCCAATGATTGAGGACCCGCCTTCGCGGGCCGCACTAGTAATTCGCCCCTCATCCATTCGCCACTGGTGTGCAGCAGTGTGGTGACGATCACCGGCTCCCCGCTGGCCGTGTATGTGGTGGTCTGCGCCACCGCCAGGCCGTTCGCGGTCAACGGCTTCCGAATCGCGTCCCATACCGCCGCCAGGTCCACGTACTGATAGTTGTAGCCTTGGCTGCTCTTGGCTACGCCCTGTAACTTTCCCTGCGTCGCCACCAGCGCCTTCGCCAATGCCGCGACACTCTCTGATTGTTGCTGCATGGTATTTCCCCTTTTCGTCTATGCCTCCCCAGGGGGCGCACTCTCTCAAGTGGAGCACGCCCCCACACAAAGGAAGGTGCGGTGGTAGCCCACCGCGCTCTGCACAGAAGCCGCCCCTCGCTTCCATGCAGAACGCGAACGCCTACGACGCAACCTGCCGCCTGTTGCTGAGAAACGTCGTGTCCCCCAGCGCCTCTTCCATCTCTTCGATGGCTGGGCCGCGAATTACCGTGGAAGTGCCACCAACGAACCGCACTTCCATGTAGAGTTTTCCGTGCCGCTCGTGGTAGCTGATGCGCGTGACGTTATCCAGATTTATGAACTCGTCACCTACTTCAATGAACATTTTCTGGCTCCTTTGTGATGTCCCCGCCATTCGCATTCGCGAGTGCGAGGTACTGCTTTAGCGCCCGCCGGAGCAGGGCGGCGGTGCTGCGATCCTCCCGCCGCGCCTGTTCTTGGAGCCGTGCATATAAGTCCGGCTCCACCTGCGCGCCCACCAATCTCAACTTGTCTCGTTTCATTTTCGCCTCCGTTTTAGTGGCCTGCATATGGCCCTGTCTGGTGCTTCGGCTGACCGCTCCACGGGAACGCATACTCGAACGAGCAGATGCGCAGGCATGGCGTGCCTCCCGCGTCTCCGATGCGCTTAGTGAACGGGGCGCTAGTGAACTCGTCTATCAGTGGGGCGACCATTTCCCAGCCGTCGCCCTCTTCAACCACGTCCTGCGCCACCCGGCATACCCGCGCGCTCTTGCCGCTGGGGGTCAGGTCGACCACTTGATAAAAAACCACGTTGGTCTGATCGTATCCCCAACTGCTCGAAAATATGTCGCCCGTCTTTACTGTGGTGGTCATGTCGTCCCCTTTAGTTTTCGCGCCGCTATCCACTCTCGCGCCTCTGCGCGTGTCCAGAAAAAGAGATAGTCGTCATACTCATGGACGGTATTGCTGTCCTTGGGCGTGGTACATACTGCCCACCGCCGCCCTGCGTCCCACTCGTCCCGCTTGATCTCGTAGCTTTTGAACGGTTTCATCGTAATCTCCCTTGTGTGTGTGTTTCCTATATACGAATTATAACACAATATAACAGAATGTGCAAGTGGCATAAAAACAGAGCGCCCAGCTAGAAGCCAGGCGCTCACGAAAAGGGGGTGGCGCAAGGATGCGCCGTGGTCATTTTACCACATCAATCAGTTGCAGTAGCCTGGAACCGGATCGCTTTCTTTGTTCCATCGCAATATAAGCGTAGCCAAAACCCCCCAATGGCGGCTGTTCCCATTCCCCTCCGTTGCGACCAGCTGTTGCCGTCTAAGTTGTCTTGCACATAACAGCCGAGCTGTAAATGTAGCGCGTCGTTGTCGGTCACGATTCTGCCTTGCGTTGTGACAGTCTCCCGTGGTATGAACATTTGAAATCTCTGATTAATATGACCACGCACCTGTATGTCGGCGTTGGGATACATTACGGAAAACCTGTTGGTAGATATTGCCCCCCTTGTAACAGGCGAATTAGAGCCAGTGCCGTGGTGCCATTTCAAATTATGGCCTGAACGATTGCCGCCGTTTGCGTGTTGGTATTTTAATTGCAACCAACCACTATACGGCGCTACGGCAGGCATAAAACCTGTCGCGGCTTTGAGCATCGTTGACACCATAGTCAGGGGGTCGACCTCGTGCCGTCGCCGATATTCGTACTCGTGATTTCCCATAGCCATAAGCAAGATGTGGGACGCGTAAGGCGCTAGAAACGCTGCTGCGTCGGCGCATACGTTGCCTAAATAATCGTCATCGACGGCGTACTTGGGATTAATTTCAGATTTACTGGCGCGTGGGTCTTGTTTCCCCTGCATTAAATCGAGCAAATCCCCGAAGATGAAAATGGGCGCATTGTATTCTAGCGCCTGCTCTAGATGCTTTTTGAGCAACTTGTGGTTCGAATGCAGGGCATCGAAATGAATGTCAGACACCAACAAAAAACGCTGCTCCCAATTGGTGTTGTATTTCATTCGTAATTTATAACAGCCAGGTGAGTACCCGTTCTCCAGTTTCGCCAATTCCTTTTTCATACGTTAGCCCTGCATCATCTTGATAATACTGGCGACACTCGCAAGGGCTATGGGCATCAATAACTTCTTGATCCAACTGATCTCCGTCCGCAATTCCGCCACCGATGTTCGGAGCAGGTGGTATGACCGCGACAGCTCGGTGTAATCATCATTGAGCACTTTAATGGACGCTCGAATTGATGCGAGTGCGCGGTCTGACATTATCCACGCGCCCCCACGATTCGCGCCATGTCCTGCGTCCAGGTTTCGTCATCGAATCCGGAGCTGGCCGTGGCTATAAAACAGAACGCCGCCCTTACGCCGTCCAGCGTATCCCAGTATTTCACATATTGCGCCGCCTTCTCCTCTTTCGGCACGTCTGCGCTGGGGTTGCTGAACTCTGTTATTAATATCTCTTTTCCCTGATGCGGCACTTGCTTATAATATTGGCCGTCCGTCCACATGGCCGCCTCTGTCTGCCAATAGCAATGCACCCCGATCCAATCAGCGGCCTGCATCGCCTCGTGGCTCTCTGACATAAACCGCTGTGCTGGTGCGCGCACGTTGTCGATACCGACACCGGGCGACAAACCGGGATAGCCCCACAGCGCGTCAGGACAGTCGCCCCTCAGCGCATCGCGAACCGACAGCCACCAGCGCGAGAATTGCGCGCCGTCCTGCCACGCCAACCACATCCCCTCGGCTTGCAGGTTCGGCTCATTGTGAATTTCGAAATAACGCACGCCTTCCCGATACCACCGGCGCACGTCCTGGCCACACTGATCTACGAACTCGCTGGGGGTGGGGTGGTCGGTTGTTACTTTGCCCATCATCCGGACGCAGAAAAACATGTCGGGATTGATCTTCCGCAATACGCCGACGGTCTGGGCGCTCTCGTTACTGAGCGCCTTGTATGCCTCAATGCGGGCCGTGGAAACTAACCCCTGCGCTTCGGGCAGGATTGCATTTCCCCATGAGCCATCCGCCGAACCGTGCAGGCCTACGAGTGCCTTTATATCGCTCACAGGCGGCTCTGGTGCAACGGGAGGCGCTGGGGCTATGTCACCCATCACGTCGACGCCTGGATAGTGCTCTGCGAACCATTCTTGCATTCCGGGCGGGTGGTGGCCGTGCAGGATAACGCGGCGATCCGGTAAGTCACCGATGCCAGCATCGTCGGCGCTGAAGCCGCAAGTCTGGCGCAGCGCGAACACGGCCTCAGCCGCATCCAGCCAGGTCTGCATGTTGGCGGCGGCATCCACCAGGCGGTACGTCCTGGCGTATTCCACGCGCGGCGCTCCACGCGTCACCGGATCAGTCTCCAGAAGGGCGGCCTCGGCATTCCTGCGCCGAACCAGCGCATCAAGTTTCTTGCCGCCCGCGTGACAATATTCCCGCAGCGCCGCCGCAGCATCAGCCCAGCGGCGCTCATTGCACAAGTCAAGCACAAGGCCGATACCACCCACGCCCAGGTTGAAGGCCGCCGATAATAACGCCGTGTCTTGTGATGGTGTTGTAGCCACCGTGAGGCGGCTGGCGAGGGCTTCCGCGTAGTGACCCACAGCCAAGCGGAGCCTGTGCTCGGCTTCTGCCTCGGTGATCTGTTCACCTTCTCGGCTCCGCGTTCCATACCCGATGCTCCATTGGTGGTAGTCGTAATATGCCGCCAGGATGGGCGGCCCATTGGTTTCCCATCTCTTGATGAACGCCAGAGTGTCGCCGCTAACATTCACTCGGATTACTGGGTCACTCTAGTCTAGGGTCTTTTGGTACGCATCCCAAGCACTCGTTACCGCTGCAGTCCAGACCACACCGCAGATGTCTTGCACCTCTTGCGGCTCGGCGGATATATCGTCATCAGGGTGGATGACGTGCCGGTGGAAGGTTCGCGTCAATTCTTTACCACCCTCCTTTATAACGGTTGCGCGTCTGAGATGTACTGCCTTGTATTCGCCCACCACTTCGATTTTGTCATAATAGACTTCTTTTTTCAGTGCCATAGTTATCTCCTATGCTGCTATATAACTTCCTGTGAACTGCGCTTGCCCATCGGCTGTCCACTCCGATGCCTGCATATCGGTAGTCCCGCCCGATGCGTCCCAGACCTGCAGCCGCAAATACGACACATTCCCGTTTGTACGGCAATTGATGGCTTCGCCGGCGGTGATAGCCAGGCCGTCTCCATAGTGGCACACGCACCCCCCATAATTGTATGCTGCCGATGCTGCAAACGGCAACGTATACAACCTGATTCCTCCGCTTGCCGACCCAAGCGACGATGTCTGTACGTAGACGTGGATATAAACTTCCCGTCCCACTTTAGTGTAGTGGCCCTCAACAGTGTCGCTGGTCATGGCGTTGCCCGACGTGTCTTTCATAAGAGGCGTCCATGTGCCCTCTTCATAATCGTCCAGCAAATTGGCGGCTGTCGCGGAATTGACGCCGAGATATATGCCCGCGGATGCGCTGTCCGGTAGCAGGTCGTTGTTCGCCCCGTTCGCGGCCCATCCAGAGATACCGCCGCCGCCCGGGGAGGCCGTATACCAATTGGTGGCATCAATGGCAATGTAGCGACGAGAGCTGCCTGCGTCTATCTGGTTGGCGTCCACCGCATTGGCTGAGCCTCCGTCTATGGCGTCGTCGGTGTTGGGCCATACCTTGATGGTTTGCGCACTGTCGTCGTTTATTATCTCAATCTCTAGCCCAGCAATAGCGGTGGGCAGCTTGACTCCATCCCCGTTAGTTCCGACCACCGTGACCCTGTTCATCATCGTGGTCAGCGCAGTCGCGCCTGCTTGCGATTGGGTGCTGCCGGCAGTAATAGAATTGGTCAGCGTTAGGCCCCACTGTGCCGCCGAACCAGTGCTAGACAATACCATACCGCCACTGCCAATAGCCAGTCGCGCCGGCGTGTTCGCGCCGCTTGCTTGCAGTATGTCGCCGCCGCCAGTCATTAGGCTGGCTGGGCTGTTTGTCCACTCTGGTGCTGTTGCCCCGCTGTTCATCGTCAAGTTCTGGCGCGCAGTGCCTTTGGCCAGACGTGCCAACGTATTGTCTCCGGTTGCGTACACCGTATCGCCGCCAGTCGTCACCACCCCCGGCGCTGTCAGGTCGATATTTCCGGCAGCCCCTAAATAATTGTTCCAGATAGTTGCCGAGATAAGCTGGCCCGTACTATAGTCAACTCCGTCTGTCCATGCCATTTCGTCTATTGACCTCCTAGAACATGCGTTCTATTTTATCCACGGTTTATTCACGTTCTCAGCCTTCAGGGTAGTCACCGTGTCGCCATCCTGTGGTCTGTAATTGCGCAGGCCGGGGTGCGGCCTCGCTGTTAGTAGTTCCTCAATGATAAGCCTGTTTTTCTGGCTCGGAAACTTCACCCTGCGGAGCTTATGCCCCGCGCTGAAATTCACGCACTCGTCACACAGAAAGAAGTTGTCCGGCGCTTCGTATGTCACGACCATGCTGCCGCCACACGGCGGCTCGGTGTTTAGATCACACTTCGCCACCCAATCGCCCCGGCTGACATGCGCCACAATCGGCGGCGCGTCCTCGTCCACTTCCCATTCTATGTCATGCGCCCACCGCGCCGTTATTATACTCTGCAGCCATGCGCGATAACCGCCCCCGTTCAGAACTGCTGCCTGCTGATGTGCTGGAATGATCCGCATATATCGCCCTCCTAGAGCGGCCCTAGATTGGTGTTGTTGCCCAGCGTGTTCGTGCCAAGTACCCAATAATCCGTCGCGCTGGCCGACTCCAGCCCCCAGATCACGCTGTAATCACTGGCTTCTATGGCGTGGGATTCTGATAGCAGGAAATACGGAACGCTGCTGATCCCGGTCTGGGTTTCCGTCACCACCACCCGCGCGAATATGCTGTGGGTGAGTGCTGCGGTCAACAATGCCGCGCTAGTCTGCGGCTTAAACGAGATAGCCTTCACACGGCCCCTGGGGTCTTTGCGCTCCAGTAAAATAAACTCACCGATAGAATCCGCTGTGGTCGTGCTGTCGGCGGCATACTCCCACGTCAGCTGCCGCTTGCCATAGGCGGCGATGCTGGTGTCGTCTGATTGTGTCTGTTCCACCACGGCGAATTCATCCAGTTTCACGCCACGCAGCTGCCCGAAGGTGATGTACCCCGCTGATGCGTTGTTATTCGTGTAGCGGACGCCGACACGGGTGGCGAATGACTCATCAGCTATTATTGCGCCGGTGCAGTCTCCGGTGATATTGGTCCCGGTGCCTGCGCTGTCCGTATTGCATAGAAAGTCAGTGGTCTGCACGGGTGTGATGGGCGACTTGACGGCGAGACTCACGCCATTGTTTTGATTTTTTACGACGTAGGTCAAGTCAACCGTACCGCCACCGCCAGCAATGGAAACGGGGTTCTGCAGGCCCGCCACAACCTGGGCGGCTGTCTCGCGCCGCGTGCGCGCCTTGATCGAAACCACGTTAGCCATGTCCTCTGGGTCGCCGTACTCATAGGCCATGTCTGACATTGTATTAGAAACAGTCACGTCGGTGGTCTTGTCGCTAATTAGGTTGTGTCTGTTAATGGCGTGTAAGCTCCCATCACGCGCCTGCCAGCAGCGCCCATACTCCCTCCCCACGGAGTCTTGAAAGGATCCGAAAATGGAGGTACTTTCGCTCCAGTTATCGCCCGCAAATAGAAACGTGCTGATACCGGCCTCGAAGTTGCTAAACGTGGATGTGTCACCCAGCTCTGTATTCTGCCCCAGTTCCGATTGGCCCGTAACTCCAAGAAACCACGCGCTAGTACCGGGAGGATAGACGCGCGCTGTTTCCAGAATCTTGTCCAGTACCGCATCGTAGGTTACGCTTTCCTGCACCGGAATAGACACCTCCGACAATTGCGCGCGGCTCATCCACGCCTGGGCTTGTATTGTGCATTCGTCAGGCGACACGCCAGCCGTGGGTTGTATGCTGCCGATCCAGCCGATAAAATTAGTTCTTACGGTGCTGTCGGCTGGGTCTGTGGACTGGAGCCGGATGACCAGCCCCGGTTCGAGCTTGCCATAGTACGCCCCACTGCTATATTCTGGCGAAAACCGCTGATCTGAATTATTGAGCACTACCGACAGGGTGCTCTCCCTGGCGATGGGTTCGTATGGGGCGCTGAACCCCAGCGACCACGCAGCACTGAGCATGTACGCCGATATGTCGGTGTACGTTCCAGCGGTAACAATGCCGGATATTGAGAGCGTCCACGTTGGTGTTGGCATCACATAACCTTAGCGAAGGCGCGTCCGCGCTGGCGGGCCACTTTCGTGACCGCATCGAATAGTTGCGAATCCGTCTGCACGCCGTAAACGTTGACGTTATTTATAACCATGCCGCCGCCCTGTCCGCGAGGTGTAACCTGCACATGCTCGCCGCTGGTCGCACCTATTAAGAACGAGTCATTTGGAAACCCGCCCGGAACGACACCAGAAAGACCGTGAGCGCCGCCAACGATACCGCTGAAACCTGCCGCCTCCAGCCCCGCCTGTATTGTGGCCTCGTCATAGTTGCCGTAACCGCCCGCCTGTACCTGCGTGCGTAAAAAGGCGCCACCCCAGTCTGCCATCTTGCCGCCCTGATCGGCCCCGGCATGGCGCGCTTTCATGTCCTTCGCTAAGTCTCTGATGTGCTCCCACCCCTCACGGCCACCCGCGCCACTGAATGCCTCGCCATGTACCTCTTCGTGTTCTGCGGGAGTGCGCGGGGCACGTAGGCCGCCGCCCGGTGTGACGATGCCCTGGCCCGGCGCAACGGATTCCCCCTGCGCGGCCAGCCGATCTCGTACCGATGCCGCAAGGTTCCTCTCGGCGCGAGATGTAGCATTCAGTTCGCTCTGAAGCCTTCGATGCGCCCCTTGCAATCCATCCAACACCGTCGCCTCAGCTGTCCATAGCGCCAGATTTCGCGCTGTGGGCATCGCGCGATACGCCTGTGCTAACGCGTCAACCTTGAACTCTTGGTCAAGTATTTCCTGGGTGGTGTCCCCAATAGCCAAGTCTAGCGAATTCTGCATAGCTGTGTTCGCTGCTAATACTTGCGTATTTCTAGCAGCAGCGTCTGAGCTATCACCAGTCAAATTAGCAAGAAATTCCTGCGCATTCGCTTGTCTGATAGACCACTCTGTTTGCATTTCCTGGGCATCCGCTTGGCGCCCCGCCTGAGCAATCCCATCCTCCGACAACGCCTGCAAATCAGATCCCATAGCAAAACGGATTTCGTCCTCCTCCAGACCGGCTTCTTTCGCTTCGGTATAAAGCCTCTCCATCTTGGTCGCGTCGCGTGTCACTTTATTGGAGTCTTGCTGTAAATCTTTATTTCGTGTCGCCCAGCCCAGCCACTCGGCGGCTACGCCCGTGAGGGTCGTGAAGTCACCCCCTAACAAAACAACGGCCTCGGCTAGTATTCCTACATCATAAGCGGCATCCCTGCTGACAGTCCCCGTAGTCACAATGGCGGAATTTAGCCGGTCATGCGCTAACAGTGCCTTGTCTGCGTAGCCCGATTCCTCAAGCAGCGCCGCGGAAAGGTCGTAGGTTTTATCAGCCGCGTCTGCGGTTGCGGATGTGTGCATTTGTAGCGCGCCAATCATGGCTCTGTCAGCAGAGGCTACCGCGTCGGTTTTTTGCTTTAGCGTTTCTAGTACCTCAGCCCCTTCAATGCGCTCTGTCTTTAGTGCAAATGCCGTAAAACGTGCCTCTTTCTCTGTGATTATTCCCGCTGCTACTGCTCTGTCTAGCTCCGACAAGGCGGTAACATTAGAAAGAATCACCCCCGCCTGGTCAGCCATTGTCTGTACTAGCGGCTCCAGGCCGTCGTGTACTAATATCTTAAGTATATTGGTTAGATTTTCGGTTGTTGCGGATAGCTCTGCGTATGCGTCGGTGGCGCTGTCAGTCGTGCCACCAGCCTGAGCTATAAGCACCGCACCCGCGCGCAGGGTTTCATTCAGGAGCGCCTGCTTCTGCTCGTCTGCCGTCAATGCCTCCACCGTCTTGCCTAGTGCTTTGGCATACGCAGAGTTGGCTGCGCCTAGACGTATAGTTAATCCCAGATTGTCAAGGATCATAGGTGATGCTCTTTTTACGCCAGTCGCTAAACTGTTGTACAAAAACGTGGTATCTCCCAATGCCGGGTTGAGCTTCTGTGCTGCCTTTGCAATTTCAAGAAGTCGCGGGGTCGAGGATGCCAGTTGTGTCGCCAGTGCGCCCTGAGCGCCTGCAAGCAGCGTGGCGGTGCTGCTCATTAGATCCATGTCGCTGATCGTGCCTTTGGATGCTGCGCGCAGCTCTCCGAGAAGGTCAGCGCTCGCTCCCACTTTCTTGAGTAGAAATTCGAACGATTGGCCGGTTTGCTTTATTGCAGCTCCTTCTTTCCCAAGATCGAATGCCTTCTTGGCAGCAAAACCGAACGCGGCAATCGTGCCGGTCACTTTGAGCGCGGTTGCGCCCAGCGCCTTCATGTCCGTGCCGGATTTCTTGCTGCTCTTGCCTAGATCGTCCGTGGCCTTGCTCACCTTCCCCAGCGGCCCGCTGGCCTTGTCAATAGCCTGCAGGACAATCTCTAGAACATTCCTAGCCATCTTGTTTTCGCCTCATTTTCTCAACCGATGCCAATGTTCTCCATGCGCCCGGCTCGCGCCTGCTCCATTCCGTCAGTGTGACACTGCCGCGTTGCCGCTCGCTCACGAACGCCTTATAGACGTTCACCGCCGCACCCATGCGCGCAAGCAAGCCAAGCGGCTGATCCAATAACCCGCCCGGCTCCGGTAATGCGTTCCATCTCTCACACTGTAGCCCCAGCTCTAACTCGGCTGGCATGCCGCCGACACCCTCTGCAGCAGCGGCGGCAGCCAGCACTATGCTTCCGGGATTTTAGATTGCTCCAACAGGTGCAGGGCCAACTCCTCAGCCAGCCACCGCGCCTGCGCTGGTGTGTAGTCCAGCGGGTCGACCTTCTTCTTGCCAGCGAACCACTTGCCCTTCACAGCAGCCTCCAGAATCGAATGCCACTGCGCCGGGCCTGTGGCGCTCGCGCCATTCGTGGATTGGACGGCCTCCCAATATGGAACCGCTTGGCGTTGCGTCAGTTCTACAATTTCGACGTCAACGCCAAGCTCGTCATTCGTAAAGGTCGGCATACTACTGAGTTCCGATTGTCAGCGCGCCCGATCCCTGGAGAGCAATCGAGACGGTTACGAGATCCGCGTAAGGGGCCCCGAAGTCTATGGATGATACTATGCAGTTTCCCGACCATTTGACATTGCCTGAGCCGGTGCCCTCTGGGCGTATGTCTGCAGTTCCAGTCGAACCTGGCAGTATCTCCGCGTCGAAAAGCTCTGTCGTATTATCCCCGAGCATTTCAATCGTGGCGCTCCAATCTTTGGTAGTGGTGCTATACGTCTTTTCCGTCGCTGCGGCAGTCGTGTTCTCTACGGTGTCCATTGTTGAATTGACTGTAGCACTCCTCACGTGAGTCATGGTGTCCCCAAACAGTTGCACTACTAATTCCTTGCCTGTGTAAACGGCCATCTGTTACTCTCCTGTTGTCTCGTCTGATTTTGGTGCGGGCTTGGTGTACGCCCGCTTCTTCCGCACTGTGCCCTTCGCCAGCATCTGCTCCAGCGCCTCATCGTCAACATCGTCCGGCACCGGTTGCCCCGCTGGTACTACGCTCCCGTCATCTCGTATCAGGTTGCGCATCATTATGTAGTCGCTCATATATGTTCTCCGTTAGGCCAATTCTCTGACCATTACTTCTGTAATCACCGCGTACCAGACCTCGCCGCTTCCGGGTGGAAACTCTGTCACCGTTCTGGTGGCTGTGGCGCTGGTGATGTCGCTGTTCGTGTATATGCCGCGATTGCTCACCAGTGTCCCCAGGATGGCGTCGCTGTACCGCTGTTGATCTGGCAGCTCATCCGATAGTCTGGACAAGCCCACATTCTCGATCAGCGCCAGCTCCGTAACCGTGTGGGTGTAGTTCACATTCGTATCTACCGCATCGAACACCATGCTGTCAGTGTTGCCGCCCTCAGTGGTTACACCAGTGAGCCGGATGGGAACATCTGCCGACGGAACCGAAGTAGGAATCTGGTTTATGTCCTTCGCTGTCGGCGTGACGGTTGCCCCGGCCTCATTCGTGTAGCTCACGGAGAGGTTGGTTATGGCGTCGGTGATAGCGCGCAGATTACTGGCCACTTAGAAACTCCTCAGTACATACGGCGACAGCATCCGCTCCACATCTCGCGGCAGCGATGAGGGCAGGATTGTCACGCCCTCCACGATCAGCGGCCTGTCTGCGTCCGCGTTCGTATCTCGCTGTCTATAAAGAAAGGCGCTCAACCTCTTGGCGGCCTGCACTACGTCGTTCGGTGCGCTGGTCGAATAGCCCCACGACCCGGTCACGCTTATGGCGTTCACATGGTCGCCGTTCGACTTGCCTTGCCAGTAACTGCTAGAGCTGGGCAACATCTGCAGACCATACGCAGGGAACCGATTCAGCGGAACCATTACGTAGTCTGTGTCAGCCACCAGCGCCGTACCGTCGCCATTGCTAACAGCGGACGGCTCACCGGCCAACTCGAAGCCACTGGAAAAGTACAGGGTCGCACCTTCCACATCGCCCTCGGCGTCGAACTTCTTCGTGCTGCTACTCGCGTCGAAGGTTCGGTGGGTGAACTCTGCCACGATGCTTTCGGCGCTGGCGATCAAGTCGTCAAGCAGGTCATCGTCGTCGGTTGACGCGATGCCCAGGTACGTCTTTACGTCAGCTCTCGTTACTAGCGCCACCGGATACCGCCTTCGCTTTTTTCTTTGAGTCCGCCGCCTGCGCCTGCCCGGCCCGGATCACCTCTTTGGCGAACTCGTCGCTGACCTCCTGAACAGCGCCCTTCTGCATGGAAACCAGCTTGCCATTTCTGCCTGCATCGTGGCCGCCGAACGTTGTCAGCGCTTTTATTGTTTTCATATTACCTCCGTTAGTGGGTGGGGCTTTTACACCCCACCCACATGCCATCTAATTCGCCTAAAAACAGCCCTCTACGCGTTTTTCAGGGCGATTAGATACTATCAAGCGTTCTGTGCGTATTGAAATGCCTCAGCCTGCAAGACGTCTCCGCCAAAACGTATATTGACGAAGAAGCCTACTTGTCCATTACCCTGATAGAGATAAGGGTTCCGAGAGATTACGATCTCGTTCCGCTCGACAATGCCATAGTAGTTCCAGTTGCCGATAACTATCACGCTGCGCCCGCTAGCCATCGCGAGGATCTGGCTGCTCGTGTACATTGGTGCGCCGTAAAGCGATTGGCCAGCTCCACGCGTTCCCTCACCCATTGGGGTCGGCATAAACATAAAGTTATCACCAGTCAAACCACGGATCACCGCTAGGGTGGACTGGTTCGTTGCCCAGGCAACTGCATCGCCTTCGTTAGCATAAGCCCCTCCGAGCAGGAAAAACAACTCTGGGATTTCCGAGGCGGCGATGGTCGTAGCGCTGTCCAGCGTGAGTGCAGCTGTTCCGCCAACAAGCACACCTTTAGGCTGCGATGAACCCGTTCCCTTAAGGAAGTACTCATTTTCAACGTCCGCAGCTGAGCGCGCCCACATATCACCGAGGAACCCTTCGAGGTTAGTCTTCTCATCAGCGAGTAGTTCGTCAGAAACCTTGGTGAGGTTCGTGAACTTGTACACCTGAATGGCGTTGCTGGTGAAGGTCGGCTCATCCTGATTAGCTGCACCTTCCTCGGCCGTGAGTGCGAAGCCGCCCGTTGCGTTCTCGGATGGTATCTGCACGCTGTCCACGGTGGTCTGCACTACCATTGCTCCAGCTGCGCGGGCTACACTGAGGTCATCGCGCTTGGCTATGATTGTCTCGTGCAATCCCTGAGGGACAAGTACGCCGCCCTCGGTGGCCGTTCCTTCTTGAAGCGCAGCTTTAAGGTTGCTCTTGGTGTAGTAGTTACTGGAACCTGTCTTCACCCAGTGCATGAACGCGTCGCCGCCGTCATGATCTCCGCCCATCTTGGTTTCCTTCTTGGTGGCGGGTGCTTCGGTGAGAATGCCGCCGCGCTCTGCGGCTTCGGCTTCCCACGCATTCTTGACAGCATCCTGCGCCGCCAGGTTCATCTCGGCCTTCAGCGCGTCCATGTCAACGGTTGGCGCTTCCGGCTGTGCTTCTGCGGCCACCTCTTCGGTGACCTTGTTTTCGTCGCTCATTGTCTTGTCTCCTGTATTAGATTTTGTAACCGCATCGGCTTCTGCATCTGCATCCGCTCTGGCTGCGCTCTCTGGCTGTTCGCCCTTTAGCGTCGCGCCCTCTGTCGGTGCGTCTGCGTCTGCCTCCGCAGGAATTACCACTCCCAAGCCCTTCAGATACTCCACGCCCAGCGTGCGGGGCTCTGCGGGTGTGGGTGTTAGCGACAGCTCATATATCGGCCACCGCTTGATATTTCCTTTCAGGCGCTCGACCAGGTGCGCCACCGATCCGGTGCTATAGCCGAGTTTGCCGTTCTTCACCAGCTCAAGCACCTGCTCGGCGTAGTCCTTCGCGCGGCTGATTTGCGCCTCCATCCATAGCCCGGCTTCCTGTTGGCTTATCTTGGTCACGCGCCCCAGCACGCTCTTGATTTCCTGCGCGTGGTCGAATAAAACCACCGGCTCCGGCACCGTGTCCAGCATGTAGTCGGTGTCCACCGCGAAGGTATCGCCCTCCAAGTCTCGGCCCCCGTACACGACCCCATAACCAGCGATGGTGAAGTGATCGTCCGTTATGGCCTTGACTTGCACCGCGTGCTTCGGCCCCTGTTCTGTGTCTGTCGCTGCATACTCTCCTTCGGCCTCATCGCTGCCGGTGTGCTCTTGCCAGGCCGCATGGGATTCACATGGCATGTAGACTGTCTCGCCGCCCTCGGTCAGCGTGTGATAACCAGCGCACCCGATAACCTCCGCACGCGCCACAGCTTCCTCTTCGGTGCTGTACTTATCCACGCCTACGCGCGCCTTCTGCTCGTCCTCTGTGGCCTCGTTGAGTGCCGCCAGGTACGCTCCGGCCTGGTCCGGCTCCGCGTAGCATTTCAGCAGCTCGTCCGGCTCTAGCTTCCAAACGCAGTACTGATCGTCATCGTCCTGGCGTATTTCGTATGGCATTATGTTTTCCTCATCTCGCGTTCGATTGATTGCATGATATGCCGTTCAATAAGGGAGCGCTCCGCTTGTAAAATTTGGGCTTCTGTTTTCCAGCCCGTCTTGCGATGATAGCTGGTCTGGTGTGGCCCCTGTACAAAACTGGCGTAGCTAACGTTCGTTCCAACTACCTGCCGCAGTCCACGCCGCTCGGCTTTCTGCGTCCAGCTGTGGGTTATGTCTTGGCTCCCCGGCGAAATGCGGCGGCGGTACGGAACCTGAATCTGTCCGCTGCGTAGCTTGGCGAAGAACCCGCGCCGTTGCTTGTTCGTCTTGAATGGCTGTGGCCGGTGCGCGCTTGACGCTGGCGGCTTGGTGTTTTTAAGCTCCCCTTGCACATGCAATGCGGCAGCCTTTAATCCCACGCGCGCACCTTTTTCTACGGCAGCCAATTTCCGCTTCAGTCTCTCTGCACCCTCTAGCCGGAGGCTTGTCATTCTGTCTCCATAGGTGGCAGCTTGTATGCGGTGTCACATCTGCACCGAATATGCGCGGGCGGCCCGTCTATCCTCGTCCAGCCATCACCCAGCACTTTCCCGTCACGCGGATAACAGATAGGGCAGACGCGCTCATCACGCTGTGTTACCCAGCTCTCGATCATCGTGACGCCCTCGGCTGCTAACTCGTCGGCCACAATTCTCCCGCCCTCCACCGCAGCGGCGGTCACTTCTGTCACCGCCACCATCTCGCTGTGCATCGGGCCAAACCGCTGTTGTAGTCGGCGGCGCAGGTCGCCCACCGATAATCCCTGCTCGTAAAAGTCCGCCACCATATCGCGGGCGGCTTGGCTGGTGTTGCCATACATCTCGCGCACCACACGGCTGTTATGCGTGCTCGCCCAGCTTGCAGCGCGCTGGTTCACCATGTCCCAGTTTACGCCGATAGGGATACTGTTTACCACGTTCTCGGCGGCCAGCAGCGACGTATTAATAGTGGCGGGTGTAAGCACTCCCAGCATTTCCTTTCCCATTGTTTCCCATAACTCCAGCGTAATGTCATCCAGTTTCGGCGGGTCGCCCAATATCTTGAGCAGCTGGCGGGCCTGCCTGCCTTCCAGCGAGCTGATGGTTTTCGCCAGCTCGCGCTCCAGCTGCGCCCGCTTGCGGTCTGATAACATCAGGGCCAGCCATGCCACGCCCACGCGCCACCGAAGATATCGCGCACCTCGTCCGCGTTCTCCGCGCCCTGCAACGCCCCTTCAATCGCGCCGGCAACCGCGCCGCGAATGTGCTGCACCTGAAATGGGCGGCTCTTGCCGTTCTTGCTCAGGTTGCGCAGCGCGTACCGCTGCCACGTCGCCAGCTCGCTCTCCACCAGTGCATCTTCTGGTTCCTCTTCCACCACCTGCTCGGCCTCTGGCTCTGGCCTGTTCTCGATGGGGTCATATCCCAGCATCAGCATCGCATCATCCAGCGGCACGCCCGCCTGCACCAGTTGGAGCAGCGATGCGGCGCGGATGGTTTCGTCTTCCTGGAATACGTCAAGCTGTTCTGGTGCGAACTGGAGCGTATAGTCTGTTCCAGCCAAGAGCTGTATATTGATGGCGTTCTCGTACATCGGCAGACGCGGGCGTATTGTCATGTGCCAGAACGATTGCATGTCCGTCTGGCTCGTGGCGTAATTGGCGGCGTCCGATTCTAAAACGGATCTCGGAACCCCAAGCGCCGCACCGATGTCCAAGGCGACATGGGCGGCCAGCTCTTTCATGCCCATACTCTTTAGCTCTGGTGTGAGTGTGGTGACCTTCAGATCACCGCGCATCAGGAGGGCGCGCCAGGCATTGCTCACGCCCGACATTCTGCGCCGGAAGAAGTTCTGCGCCCGCTCCATTTCCACTTGGCCAGGATTCGAAGTTGTAGTAATGAGAGTAGCGGGTTGGGCGCCATTAGCGAAGAACTGGCTCGCGAACTCGTCCATATTGAAACGCAGCTTGGAAGCCTGCAGAGCCACCTGCGCCGGAGCAAGCCCCGCGCCTGTATCAGCGGTCATCGATGGTTCGCGGAGTGCCATAACTATGTCAGGCCCCCACGGGCCATACGTCTGACTGCCCACCCGCTGGGTGAAGTGATCCTCGCCGCGCTTGTGCGACCATTTCACTGTCGTCGGGTTCAGCACCTGCACCCCAGTCATCACGCGCCCCACGTACTGCTTCAGGCCATAGGCCGCGCCGGTCAATAACAACCCCAACTCCAGCGCGTAAATGATGGTCTGCAAGTCTGGCTCTAGCGGCCACTCGACTTCCTGCTCGCCCTTGAATACCACGAACGGAACGCTGCTCAAACTGCTGGCCCGCAGGCTCACCGCCCGGTACAGCAACGGCACAGTGGCCCACGCGCTCACGGGGTCGTTGGCGCTGCCTGCGGCCGTCTCGTTGAAGTCCTCGGCCCATCCCGGAATGCCGACGATCGCCTTGAGTGCCCCTTCTTCCAATATTGTTTTAGTGCGTAGTCCCGCCATTAGTCGTTCCTCACACCTGCATCAGAACCAGCGGCCCGGCATCCTCACGCGCACTCCAGGCCAACGCCAGCGCCATCACTGTGTCGTCATGCATGCCCTCCGGCGCACTGTACCGCATCGCGCCGCTCGTTAGTCTCTTGCTCTCATACGCCTGCAGCTCGCCGATCAGCGTGGGGTCGCGTGGGATGTGGATGTCGCCGCGCTCGAACCCCAGCGCCAGCCCGTCAATGATCTGCCCCTTGCTCTGGTTGGTGGTATTGAATGGCGTAACCGGCAGTCCGGCATTCTGCAACGCCTCGACAATGGGGCCACCCATAGCGTTAGTTTCAGCAATGATCTCCGCGCCCGGATAGCGCCCCCAGAGCGCGTGCAGGCGGCTCACCTGCGTCTGGTAATCTGTCTTCACCATGCGGTCTAACTCCACCACGCATCCGCTGTTGATCTCCACCACGCAGAATACGGTCGCATCGGAAACCCTTCCCCAGTCACAGCCGACAACATACTGACCGCTATCCGGCACGCTGTCGCCGTTCACCGCATCTAGAACACGCCGGAACACTCCGCCGCCATCCTCCAAGAACTGCGCCCCGTACTCTTGGGCGAATATGCGCTCCGGCAAATCATGCCGCGCCGCCTCGATCTCGTCTGCTGGGATGTGCGGGTTATCGCTGGTGGGAAAACTGAACGACTTCCAGCTGCCGCCATCCTCCTGCCCGCGCTGGTGCAAGCGCCAGAACCAGTTACGACCTTTCGGCGTACTGATGAACAACGCGGTGCCGCTCCTATCGCTCAGGCTGGGCCGGATGCTCTCTGACCACGCGCGCTCACTCATAAATGCACACTCATCCATTACGCAATAATCTAGTCCTTCTCCGCGTAAGCTGTCGGGCTCATCTGCGGATCGCACCTGCACTGAGCCGCCGTTCGGCACAGTCACCAGTCGCTCCGTGTGTTTCACCTCTGCGCCCGGAATGGATGCGCCGATGCGCGATATAGGGCGCCAGCCCACTGCGCCCATCTTGTAGCTCGGTGCAACCCACCACGCGCGGCCACCATCGAACGCTGTCTCCATCGATTCGTATACACCCAGTCGTGTTTTTCCCCAGCGGCGGCCACCTGCCAGAACGCGAAAGCGGGCCGGATGCCCGTGTACCTTCTGTTGGCCTGCGTGCGGTTTAGCGTCCAGCCTAACTGTCATCGTCGCCGTCCCAGTTCACAACCAGCTCGATTGCCGCCCCATCCCTGCCGCTTATCTCCTGGCGCATGTGGTCGCCGTAAAGCTCGCGACGGTGCGCCTTCAGCAGGAACTTGATCAACCCGTCCGAATACTCCTGCGCCCGTTTCCAGGCGGTCATCTCCAGAACGTCCACCGCGTCGGCCAGCGCGTGATCCCAGGCCTCGCGGAATGTCGGCAACTTGCCCCGCGCATGATACGCCGCCTGCCTGGTTATGCCTGCCGCCTGACATGATGCGCGCACATTTCCACTCTTGCGGAGTGCCTCAATGAACGTCGGTTTCCAGCCATTCAATCGCGCCATTTTATGTCAAATGTGTCAAAGCAGATCAGGCAGGCACAGGCACGCAACACTGAGGGCGCAGCACCTTTGGCACGGCATTCTCCCAAGTTACCCTGTGGTGAAGTCTTCTGTGCTTGTGTCCCATTTCCGCAACCCTCACGCACGAAGGGTTATACATCACAGAAAAAAGCGACTTGACATAGGTTCCGAAGTCTTTATAAACATCAGTCAAGCCTCCCTCCATCTTTTGCGAGCGCTGCTGAATAATGGCCACATTAGGAACAGTCAAGAATAAGCCACCCTTGCCCCCTAAATTCACGTACGTATTAACATCCTCGTTCAGCCTGCCCACAAATTGAAATGGCCGCTCCGTACTACACAAAAACGTATTCATAGCCTTCCGGTGTAACTTAATATCCATCGCCCATTTACTCTTCTTGCCGCCAATATAATCTCCGTTCTGCGCCATTGCCACCGTCAAGGCGTTGGTGCCCTGGTAGAATTTAAGCAGGGCAGTCACCACACCGTCTAGATTCTTAATTGGTCGCTCTTTATATTTCAGCCTTTCATCGAATTTGTATAAAAAGCTGGTGTAGTCATCGCACATGGTCATGTAGTGCTTTATACCATTAGCCCCAGCCAAGTCGTCAATAGTATTCGCCGCAAACAAAGTGCTCCGCAAGTCCCCTGTGTTGTCCCCTGCATCAACACCCAACGCAGCTCTCCTCTTATCAAACACCAACAACTCGTCACCCCACCTGTGTTTATATTCCTCAACAGTTGCATCTAGATCATCTGCCACTAAAAAGATTTTGCCAGTGTATCCATGCCTTCTAAGACTGCGATAAGTCCACATCTTTTTGGGTCGGCCATGCACCATAATGAACACAGCAAAATCACTCTGCATAGTCTTCCCCCATCACATCAATAAGGGCATCAGTCAACTTCATGTACCCCAGCTCTATTGCCCTGTCAACATCAATCAGCACCAGCACTGACTGCTGCATCAGCTCCTGCACAGTTGGGCTGCTGTGTGCATAAAAGTCAGCCACCTTTGCATAATTAAAAACAGTGTGCCTGTGTGCTGCGTGTATCAAAAACCTCTTTTCTTCCTCGTCCAGCTCTTGGCTATTCTCGATATTCTCAATCAGCGCCTCTGTTTTGGAGAGGTCACACAACTCAGACACATCAGGCTTTTCACCATTTGGCTCATAAACTATGGGCGTGACCTTCTTGGTGTAGTAATCTTCCTCATGCCCTAACAATTCCTCCAACTCTCCCGGCTTCCAGAACTCCTCAAGATCGACGATACCGCTGGCCGACAGGTCAAGCAGCGCCTCGGTGTTCCACTCCAGCCCCGTCTCGCCGGTTCGGTTATCTGCTATCGCCAGACCGCGCCCTTCGCTGCTGTCCAGGTCAAGGTCGGTGCGCTGAACCACCACCAGTTCGTTCCCGTCAGTCTGAACCACGCGCACAGGCAGGTCGATCTCAGCCGCCACGTCTACAGTCTTGTTTCCAGCGATTAGGTTGCCCTCACGATCTGCCAACACAGAACGCCCCGCGCCGTATTGCCGCAGGGACTTCTCCAGCAAGCCGCGCCCGCGCTGCGTTCCCATGTTGGCGTTCTTACTGTCCGGCTTCAGGTCAGCAATCTTGCCAATGCGTTTAGCGCCGTTTGTTCCGTTCGTGGATGTCACGAAGTAGCGCATCCACGCGCGCGCCCAGATAGAATGTGTACACGATAACCACACCGCACAACAGTGCCGCCACCGTGTCGATAGTCAGCATTTAAGCTGATTGTTTTCATGCGTCCATTGTCAGTCAGCCAATCTGGTGCAACCCACTCTCTATTCCCGTCGCCACGGAATACGCAGCGCCTGCGCCCACCGCACTCTGAATGGCCTGCCACATATCGATCTGCCCTTGAAAATAGCCAGCGGCCACAGCCACCAGCGATGCCACCAAAACCCAGAACTTCCTGCTTCTAATTATCGTTTTCAGTTTCATAGGATGTGATCTCCTTAAATAAAAAGCGCGATAGCCGCTTATACGGTTGCCGCGCTGGTCAGCCCAGGGGGGCTTTTAGTGTTTATTCTGTGGTGCTCTGCTCCTCAGCCGGGGGGCTTGCCGCTAGAAATGTGTCTATCGCAGACACCGCCAGCAGCAACGCGCGCCGAATGGCTTGCATGAGCACGTTGATATTCTTGTCCGTTGTACCAGATTTCTCTTCTGTTGTCAATTCCTAATCCATTATCGTGACCGTCACCACCAGCGAACCGTGGGGGCTGTGTTGGTCATATATTACCTCAGCCTCGCTCGGTGGGATATAGGGCTGCTCTCGCGTCAACAGATCAAGAAAGAACGTCTGTTCCTCGTCGTTGAGAACGGATATAGCCCCGCCGCGGTCGACGCACGTCCAGATACCAGAGCCGAAGCCGTCGATCTTGAACTTCGTGCCAAGCGCAAACCGCACCGGACAGGCCACGCCGATATTCTCCCAATAGCTCCAATGTTCCCAGATGCGCCCATCGGTCAAGTATGTGGTGCATTCTGTACCAGTCCAATTTTCAGAATGGCAATTCGGCGGCCCATACGGCGGCCAGTAATGGCTGAGGCGAGCGCGCAGCACTGGTTCAGCTGTCGGCGTGGGTGCTGCCGTGGGCACTATCGTCGCCGTGGGCGCGATCACTGTAACCACCTTCGGCGCCGGTAGCGTGTCCGTTGGCGCTGCTGCCGCAATCACCGGCTGCGGCATGAATAGGCCCCCTACGTATATCACGATGCTCGTAACTGCGCCACCCATAAACGCCATTCCCAACACGATCGTCAAGTAGTCTCTTCGCATGGTTGTCTCCCTTTCGTATTTCATCATCGCATCGCCGCCCGGCGTGCGTCTTCACAGTATGAATTGTGCCGCCAGCGCAGCTCGCGCTCGGCGGTGCAGATGCCAGCCTTTAAAATTGCGCGCTCTGCTGGGCGCATCTCGCGCAGGTGATACACCTTTTCCCCGTGCCCATTGCGTCCGCGCGCTATCACTAACCCCTCGCCCGTGCTGTAGTGCAAGAACCCGTCGCCAGGCCGAAAACCGCGCCCCACCGCCTTGCTGCTATAACGCCGTGATGTCACCCCCAGCACGTCCAGTCGATTGAATCCGCTGCCGATC
>Ga0208315_1000622_pt1 | contig 23650 bp, 23 predicted proteins | sample MalvireepMed_215_FD_184239 | JGI IMG/M metagenome (GOLD analysis project Ga0208315, IMG submission 184239) | Marine viral communities from the Global Malaspina Expedition - Malaspina viral metaG DeepMed_215 (SPAdes) (version 2) | ecosystem: Environmental > Aquatic > Marine > Oceanic | place... | reverse complement strand
TGTTTGGGGGCATACAAAGATCCCCAAAGCTGTATAGCTGCTGACTTTGCGGGTGATCAATTGTGTACTGGTGGTGCTGAGTGCCCTGGTTACATTTGTAAGGACAAGGAGTGCGACCCTCTAGCGGAAGGGGATTGTGATGGCACTATGGTTGGTGATTGGGAGTGCCCTAACTTTTTCAATATTCTTAAGGAGTGCATTTCAAGCCCAGGATTAACTTGTCAAGTTGGTGGTGAAACGGTATATAGTGATAAGCCTAGTTGTGATGCTACCTGTAAAGAAGAGTTAACTTGTCAAGCATGGAAATGTACTAGGTTGGAAGGGGGAAGTTATCATCTATGTACCGAAGTTACTTTAAAAGGTGATAATTGTGATATAGCCCCTGAAGGGTGCCCCAATGGTATTTATAACGGTTCTAAAGCTGATCATTATCTAACAAAAGATGCATGTGACACAGCATGTGCTGGGTGTCCTGATGGATATTTATGTATAATGCCCATAGAGGATAGGGAAACTATAGTTATAGGAGGACCAGATCTTAATTGTGAGCCAAGCATTTCATGTGAGAAGCATATGGTAAATGGGGCGTGTATTTTAAAACCTCTTGCTCCTCCAACCTGTTATGAGACTCAGGCTGAGTGTATATTAGCTGGTGAGGAGTGCGACCCCAGTACGAGGGAAGGGGGTCCAGGAGAGGAGGATGTAGTAGAGGAAGTAGAGGAACCTGTTGATGATGGGTATGCTCTTTATGGTGGGAAGACTGCTTACGAAAAAATTTATGGTGTAGATGGTAACACGGATCCTGTATACCAAAAGTATGTTAACAACACAAAATTTGAAAACAGTAGAACTTTTGTAGGAGTTCCTAGAGGAAATTTAAGAGGTGATTTATTTAAAGATATAGTTCATGTAGGTATTAAAGCTACTGTGGATATCATTAATAAACAAATTAGATTTAGTGATAGACCTTTTACTGATTTAAATACTAAAAATTTAGTAAAAAGTATACATGATAGTATTATTGAAAGATTAAATAAGGCTAAAGATTCAACTGGAAGAACAATAACAAAAGAATTTATAAGGACCGTTAGAAATTTAATAGTACTTAATAAAGTGGATACTTTAGATATTACGGATTGGCTTCATGTTGCAGATAGGATGGTGGATGTTGATGCTCAAAGAGTTAGAGTGGGTTATAACCAAGATGAGGTGGAGGTTACTAAAATTCTTACTACTCGTACAGGCACTATAGCTAATGAGGCAGCAGCTATACAGTTAGCCACCGAATCTATATGGCCTCTTAAATTTGATAACTATACCGAAGTTAGAGTAGCGGAGCGTATTAGGACTTGGAAGACTTTGGCTCCTGATTTAGAGAAGGGTCTTCCTATAACTACCTCTGATGGTACTACTACTATTTTATATTATGATATTAAGGATACCATAGTTCTAGACGGGGATGGTACATTAGTTATGAGTAATGGTGATTTACAGAGAGTTACTTTATCAGACGGGGGGATAGCAGAAATACCCGTTAAGAGTTTAATTGATAGAGCAGGAATACTTAGTCTTGAGGTATTACAAAAACTAATGTATATACTTGGGGATGAGTATGATTTTACTATGAAAGTTACTACTGATGCCTCCTCAAGAGTAGATGAAAAATATGGTATTTCTAATAAGCGAAAAGATTTTTATATGTTTACTCTACAGGATGTAGAAGATATGCCTAGAGATAATCCTTTTATACGTAAAAGTAAAGCTACTTATAAGTATGAAACAGATGTAGACGCAAGGAATGCCTGGGTAAATACGGAAGGGTCGGGAGCAGCATTCCCCTACCTGGAGTTTTATTTTAACGCTGAAGATCCTATAGCTAGTTACTGGCAAAATGATGGAACTATCGAGGTTATATCCAAAGATTTTGTATTAGATTTATTCGATGAAGCTTCTTACGATAATGGTGGACTCCCAATAATCCCTAGAAGGGGTCCTGTACAGACCATAGTAGCCTACCCCTCTGACAGAACGGAGAATATTCTGACTCACGCTATATCTAAGTCTGTAGGTTACGGTATGAGAGAATTGAAAATAGTGTTAGATTATAATCCTGACAAATTAGATACTTGGGATCCCATTTTCCTAAAAGAAAGATTAGCGTACCCAGGAAGGGGGATAAACCCCACTGTTGAGAATACACAGGCTGTACAATATTCTATGAATACTAAATCTATAGCTGATAATAATCTTTATAATGAAGGTGAACCTACATTACCCAGACCAGCTTTTGGTGTAAGAGAGGTTTACAGGCTGGCTAAAGCTATGAAAGATGATTATGTAATACCTTCTAATAATACTATTAATTGGTACGAGGTTTATGATAGGATGGAGATACCCATGATGAAGTATCTACATAGAGAGTGTAGAAATTTTAATGAGTTTAGTTCTGCGTTAAGTGTAGGTAAACCCTCCTCTGATGAATCTGTTAATAAATTATACCCTAGACTAAAGAATTATAGATCTCAAAATTGGTTGGGGAATAATGATGATAAGTCTTCAGTTTATGAAAATATAGTATGGTTGAAGGCTAAGATTGACCATACCCCCATAGAGCCAACCCCATTAGACTAAAATGAAAGATTATAATTTATCAGCGGTAGCTAGAGGAGATGAGACCGACTTCGTTGATACTGGACATGCTTGTGATGCGATGACCACCACAGATGAATGCTCTGATGATGTATTGATTAATGGTATAGGAGTTGTTAGGATGGGGGACGCATGTACAGACCATAAATACCCTGTAGGGGATAAGTGCCCACTACATACTGTCCTAATGGGTAGTGGATCACCTACAGTATTCGCTAATGATAATGGATTTCAATCAATCACAATATCAACAATGGGGGATGACTATTCCTCGCACCCTATAACGGTATATAGAAATGAAGAGGGGACATCATTAAATTGCTCCCCTAATGTATTCGCTATGCCTGGGGACCACCCAGACCCCCCTGTATAAGCTTAACTAATTTTAAAAAAAATAGTCTAAATACCTCTATATGTAATAGATACAATAGGCAGGAATGCCAATACCAATTTTTGGAGAAAAAAATGAATAAAGTAAGTAGTGATTTTGTTAATCAGCTTTTAGAGACCCGTGGTTGGGATAAGGCTGGTATTCGTGTTGATGAGCGTAAGTCTGAGGAGACTCAGGTTCAAGAGGAAGAAACTGAGGTTACCAATGTTTGTCCTCTGTGTGAAGCTGATTTTGGTGAGTATGAGCTTACAGATGAAGCTCTTGAAGAGCATGCCTCTGCTATGATGGAAGTATTCTCGGAAGCTGGTCTAATTTCTGAGCAGGTTGAAGAGTCTTTTATTATTGAAAACGCTGAGGAAATTCTTGGTGTTCTTTCTGATGCTGGTCTGATTGTTGAGGCTGTTGACGAAGACGACGAGTAATGGGTAAATTAGAAGAGTCGGGAATGAGCATCGGAGACTTTGCTATGTCTCTAATGGACTCTGGGGAGGTATCTAAAGAGGGCTCTACTCCTGAAGTAGCTCGTCCTAAGGAATTACCTACTACAGAGGTCGATATATCTGATGTAGATATTCCCATATCTATGGTTGAACAAGTCTTACAAGAATCCTTTGGTGTGGATAAGAAGTCTTCTAATAGAGAAACCGTTAAGAAGCCTTTACTATCCGAGCAAGAAATTCTTCAGGAAAAAATAGTAAGTTTGCGGGAGGAACTAGTTGAAACTATCAACAAACTTACTTCCTTAGTTGCAGAGATGGCTGGTATGGGTATGCCTACCACACAGTCTATAGGTACTGGTTATTCTTCTACTAACATTACTGGAAAATATCGTGGACGTAATAAACGCACTAAAGTTATTAAACGAACCTCTTAATGAGAAAAAAAGTAGTCGTTACCCCTCAGGTCGAGGTTCTTACAAGACTAAAGGGAAAAGCGGAAACTTAGCTATTAAGGGAAGGGTAAAGGTATACTCTACCATCAAAGCTGCTTTAAGCTCTCATGGACCAGGACATATTTTTTCTACTAAAGGATCTAGAAGACTTTATGTTATTTCAAAAAGAACTCATGGTGGAACCGATTCTGAGTCGGTAGTGAGTGGAAGGATAGCAAAAGGATTTACTCCAGGAAGTGCTACTCCTAGTGCAGAGTGGGGTTCAGTTAAAGATCATGCAGCTAGAGTGGGACACAAGTATACAGGAAAGAAGGCAAAGAAACTTTCTGCGAAAGGGAGAAGAGAAGCCCGTAAGGGTAAGAAGTATATTAAAAAAACTAAAGGATAGCCTATGAAATTATTAGAAGACGTATTCATTATTGAGAACTTACAAATTATAAACGAGGGTGCTGGCTCTGGTCCTATGAAGATTCGTGGATGCTTTCAGAGAGCAGATGAAGCTAATAATAACAAAAGAATTTATAGAAAGCCTCTTCTGGAAAGAGAAATTTCTAAACTTGCTGAAGCTATGACTGAAAGAAGGTTGATGGGAGAGCTAGACCACCCACAAAATGATTCAGTTAAACTTTCTAATGTATCTCACTTGATTACTGATCTTAAAATGAAGGGTAATGAGCTTGTTGGTGAGGCTGAAATACTTGATACTCCGTCTGGTAAGGTGGCTAAAGCTCTTATTGATGGGGGAGTTAAGATAGGTGTTTCTTCTAGAGGTATGGGTACTGTTACTGAAGAGATGGACGGTAAGAGATATGTTAACGAGGACTTTAAGTTAATCACTTGGGACATTGTGGCAGATCCTTCAACCAGAGGTGCTTTCCCTGGTCTTACAGAGTCTACCCAGATCCAAGAGATTATTGATACTGTGTACCCAGAAGCCCAAAAGGTTAAGAACTTTACTACTCTTCTTAAAGAAGAGTTAACGGTTGAAAGTACTCCTGCTGGTAGAAGGAGGAGCAAAAAGATAGGGACTGAGGCTGCTAGGGAAATTGCGGCACTGGAGCCAGCCCCTGGATTTCCTATAGATGAACCTGAGGCAGGAAAGCAGGACGACATTAGGGCATCAGCCATTAAGAGGGGGGGGACGGAAGTACGAAGAGGCAGAGTGAGAGTTAGAACCCAAGTTAGAAGACAAAAACTTGGATTAAACCCAGGACAAACAACTAGAGGAAGATCGTCTCTGGGTTTAGGTGGTGGGGATGCAGCCCTACAACAACTTAGGCGTAGCCAATCTACCAATGATTCCACCCAATTCATTAACTTTATGAGAGATAAGTTGAACGAGATGAAAATTGCTGGTAAATCTTCCTCCACATCAACGGAAAGAACTAAAAGAGCTATAAGTCCTAAGTTTAAGAGGGCTCAAGGGGAGGCTGCTGAGGAAGCATTACAGAAACACAAGCTTAAAACTGCTGAGAGGAAGAGGAAAGGCCCAGCGTCTACAACAGATGCAAGTGTTAATCTAGCTTCGTCGGCTAAAACTAAAAGAGAACAGGGGCTTTTAGCTGCCGTTCAGAGAGCGGGGGGTGTCCCAGATAGCCCTCCAGTTAGAACCATTATCCGAAGTAGATCTAAGAAGTATAGAGATTAGGCGAACAAAAAATAATAAAAAACACCTCTATTAATATGGGGTGCATACATATAAACAGATAGGAGACTTAATTATGTCAGACAAAGTAAAAGATATTGCAGACTTACTGCCAGAAGGAATGAGCGAAGAGCTTATTTCTGAGATTGCAAAGGTTATGCAAGGTATTATTTCCGAAAGACTTGACGAAGAGATGGATATGCTTACTAATAAAGTTCATGCATTCCTTCGTCACCAAATGGATGCCATTCAAGAGGCTGCTCTAGACGAGCTTTCTGAGTCGCATGAGATTTATCGTGACGCTCAAGCTCTTCACGATATTAAGACCATTCTAGCCTTTGAAATTGATCGTGATGATTTAGCTCCCGTAGTTAACAAAGTTAATGAGGATGTTGAAAAAGTGCATGATGATAATGATATCCTTGCTAGAGAACTCTCTGATACCATCAGAGAGAACCAAAGATTAGATAGGGTTATCTCCAATTTGGAAGATAAAGTATCTGTTATCTCTGAAGAAAAAGAACAACTTCAAGAATCTTTTAATATTCTTGAAGAAGAAGTTGGTAGTGATTTCGAGTCCACCGAGAGAGCTATTGTTATTACAGAAAATGTGGATGCACCTGTAAAGGACAGCCCTAACCATAACTATGAAGGGAACCCGTTCTTAACTGATGAAGTTATGGCTTACATGCCAAACTCAAATAATTAAGGATTTTTCCTATGATTGATAATGACATTATTGAGCCTGGAGCAGATGACGAAATCATGTGTAAGTGGGCTCCCGTTCTTGAAGATATCGAAGATTATTATACTCAGAGAGTGACAGCACAACTCCTTGAGAACCAAGCAAAGTCTCTTATGAACGAGAGGTTAGACGAAGCTTTCCCAGCAGATAGCGGTGGTGCTACTACCACTGGATCTCTTGGTACTTTCCAAAAGTTCGCTTTCCCTCTAGTTCGTAGGGTTTTCCCAGAGCTTATTGCTAACAGGATTTGTGGCGTTCAGCCCATGAGTGGTCCTGTCTCTCAAATTTTCTACCTAGGTTCTGATCGAGGTATTGGAAATCCTCGCACTGTAGAGACCTTGTACAGTAAGTACGACCTTACGTGGCAAAACTTGGTCGCTTCTTCTATCGACAATACCACTACTGGTATTGATGGTACTTTCACTGCCCCAGCTACGGGGTATGACCTGTCTGATATGAGCCTCGCTGGAAACGATCCTGGTTCAGTTAATCAGACTATTGGTGGTCAGATTGCTAACTTCCCCCCTGTTGGTGCTAGATCTACATGGGGATTTAGTATGAGTGCTGGTGAGATCTTGTCTGGTACTAATATTCCTGACATGACCTTCCACATTGAGCAACAGCCTGTTGTTGCTCGTACTCGTAAGATGAGAGCCCTCTGGACTCTTGAAGCTCAACAAGATCTTAAGGCTTACCATAACCTTGATCTTGAGCGTGAGCTTACTGAACTTCTTAGTTCTGAGCTTCGTCTTGAGATTGACCGTGAACTTATTGAAGATCTTCGCATGATCGCGTATGATGTTACTAGTGTTGTGGGTCCGTGGAATAGAAGTAACCTTAACTGGGCTAACAGTAATAACTTTACTGGTCAGGGTACAGAACCTAATGATTCTAACTTTGGTACTTTCCAAAATAACCCAGTACTTCCAGGTACTGACCCAGCGGGATCACTTAGAAATGTGTACCTTATGGATTGGACCTCTACGGCTCTGAACTTTGCTCCTCGTCATGTTGGAGATACTTATGCTAACTTGCTTGCTTTGATTAACATTGTATCGCAAGATATTTATAAGTCTACTCAGCGTGGTCCTGGTAACTGGATCCTTTGCTCTCCTGTGGTTGCATCTCTTCTTGAGTCTTCTGCGAAACTTCAAGGTGGCATTGACAAGTCTGATGGTCCTACTAACATGGGTAGAAACACTGTTTCTTATGTTGGTAAGTTCATGGGACGCTACGATATGTATGTTGATCCTCTGTACCCAGAAGATGAAATTCTTATGGGTTACAAAGGTAACAGCCCGATGGATGCTGGTTATGTGTACGCTCCGTACATTCCTCTCCAGGGTCTGCCGAAGATTGTTGATCCCGAGACTTTCCAGCCTCGTAAGGGTCTGATTACTCGGTATGGCAAAGCTGCTATTACCCCAGAGTCTAGATTCTATCGTATCATTAGATTCGTTGGTTCTAGTAACCTTGTGGGTGACTGGACTGGTACTGCTACTAACACTGGTGCCGGTGCTGTGTAGTAACTACTAAATGACAATTATATGGGGTGAGGATGAAAAACTCCTCACCCTATTTTTGTTTTAGTGCTATATAAAGTAGGGGATTCATGTATAAGTATAAAAGTACGTGTAGATTTAAGATGTTATTGTATGTAGGATCTGACATTCTAGAAATAAGACCACAGCAGATAATTGAGTCTGCTGTTAAGTTAGATTATTCCTATTTAAAACTAATAGAGCCCAAGAAAAGTAAACCTAAACCTAAAAAAAGTAGTATAAAAACTAAGGGGATTAAAGATGGCAACGATAGGTAAACCTATGATGAGTGTATTTGGGAATTCGGGGGCACTGGCTCCTATGTCCAATAATATGCTAGAGAATATACCTTTAGGAGTTATAGATCCTAGCAAATTAAATGCTACAACTGAATCTGATGGTGTTGAGTTTAATCACTTTGAGGAGACTATTAATAGTTTTGTATTGGCTAGGATGGGTCATCCTATTATACGAGTAGAACTTACTTCTTATCAAATTAAAACTTGTATAGATGAGGCTATCACACAATTAGATTATCATGCTCCTACATGGACCAGACAGTTCGCAGTATTTGATGCGTCTGCTAATATAAATCTTTATTCATTGCCCCCCTGGGTGATTAATAATCTTTACAATGTAATATACAAGAAGTCTTTACTAAGTATTCAGTCTCAGGCAGGAACCTTAGAATTTGACTTTTTTATTAAGTATTTCCAAGATAATTATCTTTTTAATAACTTTAGTATAGGTGATTACTACCTTCTTCAATCTACTATGGAGATGACTAGAAAGATTCTAGGCCAAGACGGCACTTGGGATATTATTAATAACCAATTTTTACAGTTATATCCACCCCCTGCTGTTACGCCAGAGAGGGTTATATTAGAATACAAGGCTATAGATAGTAATACTATAGCTCCTGCTTACAGGAACTGGATTCAAAGATTTGCTTTAGCTTGTGCTAAGGTGGTTCTTGGTGAGATTAGAGGTAAATACTCGACTATCCCTGGTCCCGCTGGAGGGTCCCAATTAAATGGTCAGGCTCTCGTACAAGAGGGAACCGCAGAAAAGGAACGCCTTAAAGAAGAGCTTCTCTCTGAGATTGAGCAACCACCTAGATTCACTACTTACTAATGTCCAAGAGAAAGAATTTTAAAGTAACTACTCCTATGCCTCCGCTCCCTGAGCTTTTGGGTGGGACAGAGCTTAGTTTATTTGACCAAACCAATAATGATATTAATTTATTTAACTTGATAGATGATGAAATTATAAGGCTTGGGGGATCGGAATTACTTTACTTTAAATTTAGAAGATCAGAGGACTACGATAAAGTTTATAGAGAAACTAGAGGTAAAGTAGTAGATACAGAGCCCGTTGTGGTTCATGGTCATTATAATCCAACAGTTCTAGAAGAATCTTTAACTGAATTTGGTATAGAACTTACTAATGATCAATTATTTATATTTAATAAATCCTATATAGAGCAAGCTTTACACAGATCACCTATCCCAGGGGATATCGTAGAGCCTAAATTTCAATCTCAAAAGTATGAAATTTTTGAGGTACAAGAAGATAGCTTTGAGATTTATGGTGTTTTCCATCTAGCTTGTTCTGCTCGTCTTCTTCGGGACTCTAAAGAAGTTGTGGATGAAGTTCTTCCTGATAGGTCTGATAATTTAGGTGGGTATATAGATGTCGAATCCTAGAGAATCTGTATATACTGGTAATCAGATACCAGATCTACTAAAAGATACAACAGAATATTCTGGGACCTCCACCTCTGGTACGGGAAGGTCCTCTAGAGTTAAAGTTAGGTCTTATATATTGGAGGCTACTAGTAATTCTACTCTATCTCCGTTTGTATATAAGGATATACTACGCGCACTAATTGTATCCTTTGGTAATGTTCATTTTCTTGATGGGGAAAATAAACTTACGAGAGTAAAGTCTGTGCATGGAAACCCTGAGAGGACCGTAGCTAAGTTATCTCAAGAAGATAATATAATTCTACCAATAATAACTATTCATCAAGATGGGGCTAGGGACGATGCTACAAAGCGCAGATTTGATGATATAATTATATATGAAACAGTATGGAATCAAGATATACAACGAGCCGAAAGGATAGTTGGGATTGCTGACGTTCCCGTTAAGTTAATTTTTAATCTTAATCTGTGGTGTAAATATATGGAAGATATAGACCAAATATCCCAGGCTATTAGGATTAGATTTAATCCTAGCGTACTCCTTAAGACCCCTGTAAGTAGCTCTATTAAGGCTTTTTTACTTTCCGAGACCAATAAAAGCACTGTTGGTGCGGGGGATAGAGAGGATAGGGTGTTAAGGAAAACTTATGCTTTGGAGGTGGAGGCATTTATACCTAGCCCTAAGTTTAAAATAACCTCTACTGGTAGGATGGAGAAGGTGGTAAGTGAGCTTTGGGTTTCCTAAAAAAATAATTAGTGTTATACTCTCTTGTAGGGATAAATACAGATAGGAGAATGTTATGAAAGTAATTAAGAACGATTCGTACACGGGAAGAGAGATCATACTTTCTACCCCTAAAGGTCCTCAAGGTATTTGGATCACCCCCAGGGAACAGGTTGTTGTTCCTGATTCAGCTTTAACCAATACAGTTAAGAATTTGGCTAAAAGACGAATTTTAAAGATTACCAACGCATAAGGAGATAAATTATGGCTAGTTTTGTAAGCCCAGGTGTATATGTTATAGAGAAAGATTTAAGTGACTACCCAGTAGCCATTAATCCTTCTGTTGTTGGTATTGTTGGGTTCGCTAACCAAGGACCAATTAATAAAGCTACTCTAATTACTAGCCAAGAAAGTTTAATTCAGAACTTTGGTAACCCCACCGAAGATATTGTGGGTCAGGCTTTAGAGGGGTCTCTAGAGATTTTAGAGACTACTAATAGTATGTATTTTGTCAGGTGTAGCGACTCCGCTACTGCTGCTGATGCTTCTTCTACTGTAGTTATAGGTTCTTGCCCAGCGTTTGATACCTTAGCTAGTGGATACGGAACTAGCTCAGATCTGTACCTGGATGTTCAAGTGAATGTTAATGGTGTAGATGTATTCGCTACCCCCAAGCAATTTGATATTCCAGCTAGTACTTCTACTGGAGATGCATCTTCTCAAGCGTATGCTATTAAGAGTGTTGTAGGTGGGGGTTTGGATGGTGCTGCTGTTGGAGCCTATTTTGATGGTACTGATACTAGTAAGGCTTGGGTAACTGCTGGTTATGCTGGATCTGGTGTTATACTAACAGCATCAGCATTTAGTGGTTCTGGTAGAACTGTTGCTGAAGGAGTATCCGCTTTGTATCCTGTTGATATATCGGGTAATAATTTACAAACCGCAAACGGGTTTTCTATGTCTTCCGTGTCGGTTCAAGGTATTGATATAGACTCTACAGGATCTCTTAGGAGTGCTTCATATTCAGTCCAAAGTTTATACCCAGGAAAAGGGTACAATGAAGGTACAGCCCCAGACGGAACTACTAGTGGGTTCTCTACTGAAGTACTTCGTACTGGTGGTGTTAATACTAATGTTCAAATAAATAAGGACGGGGCTGCGGAAGAGTCTTTCAGAATGTCCTTGATAGCTTCAGGCGCATTCGCAGAGGACCAGCTTAATACTGGAGCCACAGATCTTAAATCTCAGTTTGTTAAAGGATATTTTGTTCAGGGATTAGCTGACGCTTCTCCTACCGCTATGACAACCTTCCAATCTAGATTAAATACTAACTTTTTTGGGGCCGCGCTTGGTCTAGATGGTAATAATGGTTCTGGAGTAAACTTAGTAGATCCAAGATTCTGTAAGTTTAAAGAGGGGACTTTTGGTTTAACTGGTGGGGATAATGGTACGGAGGGCACTTCTCAACTTATTGGTCTTGCTTCTGATAAGACTGGTATTTACGTCCTCGACAACGATACCCTTAACATTTCCTTGGCTGCTGTCCCAGGTATAGCCACACAAGCTGTTCAGAATACACTTATCAGTTTAGCTGAAACTTCTCAAAACTATCTGGCTGTGGTCGCTCCACCTGAAGGTCTAACTAGTGTTCAGCAAGCAATTGATTGGACTAATGGACAATCAGACGAAAGAACTGCTGCAATTGCAAGCAATTATGCTGCTGTTTATTGGCCTTGGGTAAAAACTTTTGATGTAATAGCTCAGAAGGATAGGTACTATGACCCTGCCATATTTGCTATAAGGCAGATGGCTTACACAGACGATGTAGGAGAGCCCTGGTTCGCCCCTGCTGGTGTTGTGCGTGGTCGCCTGACCAAACCTACAGAGGTGGAGGTTAGTGTCAACCAGGGCGACAGGGACACTATGTATAGCGGTGGTAATATCGTGAATCCTATTGTTAACTTCCCACAACAGGGAATTATGATTTTCGGTCAGCGAACTGCTCAAAGGGATCCTACTGCTCTTGATAGAGTTAATGTAAGAAGACTTATGATAATTGTAAGAAAACAATTATTACTTTCTACTAGAAGATTTGTTTTCGAGCCTAATGATTCGGTTACCTGGGAGAGAATAGTTAATGTAGTTGATCCCTTGTTGGGCGATATAATGAGAAGAAGAGGTTTAGTGGACTACAAAGTTGTATGTGACGAGACCACTAATACACCAGTAAGGGTAGATAGAAATGAATTGTGGTGTAAAGTTCTTCTTAAACCTACTAAAGCAGCAGAGATTGTGGTCTTTGAGCTTAATCTCACTAACCAAGCGGCAACCCTATAAAGGATTAAATTATGGCTAGATCATCTTATTACGCAAATAATCTTAACAGAAACCTAAATGAAAATGATGGACTTCCCGTTATTTCTCAGGATCTTGAGTCTGTAAGAGCATATCAATGGGAGATAACTTTTTTCCCACCCTCAGAAATAGAAGTACCAATAACTTTTTCTAAGCCATTAACTTTAGCCGCGAAGAAGGTTTCTGGTATGCAAATGCAGGTAGAAGATATACCTGTTAATAGAGTTAATGACGTTACTTACTATCCAGGTAGACCTTCCATGGGAGAATTGGAAGTTACCTTCGATAACCTTTTGAAGACTAAAGCTGGGTGGCAACTGTATAAATATTTCCAAACAGTTTTTGATCCCATGACTGGAGAATTTACTAGTACCTATTTAGATAGCCCTGGTCAGTATAAAACTACTTGTGAGGTTCTAGAGTTGGATGGTCAAATGGACCCTAGATCTTTAGTAAAATTTGTAGGGTTGTACCCTAAAAAGTTCGTTAAGACTGAGAAAGCATACGCAACTAATGAATTTGATACAATAGTTGTAACTTTCCGTTATGATTTCTTAATTCAGTTAGGGGATTCTAGAGATTAATTAATAGCTATAATAAATAAGCCAAGAGCCCAACTCAGCCTCTGTCTTTGGTTGGGTTGGGCTCTTCTACTATCATGAATTTTTTTGAAGATTTACTAACGAGCTACGGACTTCTTAAGAAGAGGAAACTGCGTATCAAGATTGATGAGTCTTCTAGGATTGATGAGGCCACTTCTGATATTACCTACGGAAAACTTCTTCTTATAGCCAAACATAATAATCCTGATGGGGAAATTGATCCTCTCACAGCAGCGGGTAAGACTATTCAAGAGATTATTAGAAGAATCACATCTGTTTTTAGAGGAAGCACTCCTGGTCAGAGTGGGGATAATGTAAGTGTAAACTTAGCTGGTGATGCAGAGTTAGTAAAAGAGTTTGCTATAACCCAACCTAGATCTGAGAATACAGAAGGGGCTACAACACAAAAAGATAAATCTACTGAAAAAAAACCTGATTCCGCAGCATTAGATTCACCCACTGCTAGTGATGAATCTTGCGTGGGTGCAGTTTATTGGACTGCAAGGGGGGCATCAAACCCAAACAGGGACGCAGTAATAGATAAAGAATGTAATACCACTTTCCAATTTGAGCAATTTTTCACTAATGAAGTTACTAGATGGTTATGGCAGTCTGAGTCTGGGGCTGAAGTTGGTGAGGATCTTGGTACTAACCCAAATTATCAAGAATTTCGTGACACTCGTTTAGGGGTTGAGTTACAAACCGCATTTCCCCCCAAACGTACTGACGAAGATGGAAATACGGTTTTAGATGGTACTTTAGGGGATCTTGTTGCACTTTATACTAAGTTTAAGCAAGACCCAGAAAAATGGGGGAGGTATGGGGACATACATGATGATATGTCTTTCTTTGGTGCCGTTTCTAAAACTATGAAGGGGGGTAAGGCTTTCGGAGTATCCTTAGGGGAGCTTGGTGGTCTAAAATTAGATAGATCTATCGCAAATCCTGATCAAATAGAGGGCGCAGTAGATAATTTATTAAATCTTTTGCCAGCACTTACTAATCCCATAACTGATGAGGGTAATCCCTTAGTAGATCAATTAGAAATGATACGAAATAATTTCAAATTAGTAGAAACTGTAAAGGGGAAGACTTTACTATTTATATCTGATGGGTTTGGTGATTTGGGTATTCAATTTGATGGTGGTAGACATAAAGAACTCATAGATACTATCAAAGAATACAATGGTGTTGTTGAAAAATTAGATGATGATCATGCTAAAACATTGGTTATAGAGACTATAGATAGAGGGCTTCTTAAGACTAGAGATACATCCGTAAAGTCTACAGCAATTATAACTAATGTATCAGAGAATATAGATAGGATTATTCTTTTACTTAGTTTAGAAAGATGGGAACAGGCTAAGAAAGAGTACAATAAATTAGATAACGAATACAAAAAGAACATTGGAAAAGTTCTTCAGATATCTGATGCGGTTTATAGTGGGGAGATGGGCACCACGGAAATTGCCGAGGAATGGATAGAGGCTATGTCCCAGATAGAGGATGTATCAGATACTTTTGGGGGATTTTTAAGAGTAGCTGCACAGATTAGAGGGGAAACTATAAAGAATTCTGGGGCGATTGCAGCTTTACGAACTGGTGATGCTGCTGATGCAGGTAAACAGGGGTTTAAAGCAGACCAAGTTTTACTTTTTAGTGGGGATAAGGATGGTGAAGAAAAAGCTAAAGAGTATTTCGGTTCTACTACTGATAAAGTTGCATTAGGAGATATAGCTGCTCTTATTGGTGGTAAGGTAGAGGATATAATAAAAGATTGGGGGTTAGACTCTAGTTATGATTCTGAGACAGAGGTGTATGCTGCGTGGGACTCTCTTAAGTATTACACTAGTGGTAATCCTAAATTAAGTAGTACAAGAACTTATCATGATACCATCCTAGAAACTTTAAGTCAGCTTACTGTTGGTAAGAATGGTATGTTTGATGATCATGTCCCAGGACAGAAAGGGGGTAGAAATATTTTACTTGATCAGAAGTGGATGTCTGCTATGAGAGAAAATATCAGGATTCCATTAAAGGGTGGTAAAAGTAGAGCTATGCAGAAAACTGAGCAGAGAGCTATGGTTGACGTCTTTGAGGGTCTGGAGAGGGGTCTAAGTCATATTGATAAATTGCTTAGTCCTGATACTAGAACCCCTAATCTAGATGGTGATCAAATCAGATCCGAATTAATGGCTGCTGTGCCATCAGACACTGGGTTATATATGCCTTCTGAAGATGATCTAGGAAAATTTTCAGCTAATAGAAAGAAGAAGAGGGAGGCAGACCTAAAGGATCAGTTTGTTCATGGGTTCCTTAGAAAAGGTTTGGCTGCTAATGATCCTCGATATAAACATGTTATAGCATGGATGTTTGCTAGAGGAGCTATAGATAGAGATGACTGTAGTGATGTCATTTGTGATGTTAGTCCCACAAAAAGAAGCTTTAAAAAATATAAAAGAAATAAATTAGTACGAGATGCTGTTAGACCTATGATTGCTTCAGATAATCCATTATCTTTCTTAAAATTTAGGGAGTCTGGGACAGGATTTAATTTAGGGGGTCTTGGGACTGAGGGTGTTGGACACGGGCTATCGTATACCTCTGGTAATGGGATAGGTAGAGATGGATCTATAGGTTTAACTGGTAAGGATGAACCTAAGATGGATTTAAATAGTACCCAGTACTCCTCTAAAGAACTTATGAACAAGCTCTTAGAAGTTCAACAGTTAATGTTTACTCACTTAATTAAAGAATAAAGACCTATCTATACTTAGTAGATCTTTAAATGCTGTTAAGGCATAGTCCTTCAAGATGTATATTACTCTTTTGTTGTTAAGCTTTAGTTGATTACATATATGGCTATCCTGCTTAATTAAAACTATAATATCACGACGATCCTGAGCCATCAACACAATTCCTGATTTATTTGCTTCTTCAGCATCTTTTTCTGTCTGTTTGATGAACTCATAGATCTTAGATTTTGGATTGAGTAGGGAGTATAGGTCCAGATCGTTGTAACCCTTCTTACATTCGATGGTATAGATGAAATTCTTAGGAGTTATCAAATCTCCATGGATTTTTAGGTGGTCTGGTAGCTTATGAGTAGTAGCGAATGCACCCGACCCAGGGGTTCTTTGGAAGTCGGTGGTTTCAAAGTGTTCATTAAGAAGCTTTGCTACCTTCCTTTCAAACGCTGACCCCTTGGCCTTACTGTTCTTACGCTTAGGTTTCTTACGCAGATTATCTAAATTGTATAAATCTTCCATGTTTATCTCCTTCTGTACTATTATAGAGTATGTTTAACATGGACATTCAACCAATTTCTTGCTCTGGTGGTGAGATAGACGTTAATAACTGGAATGTTAAGTTAACTTACAGAGGTAAAAATCGTATGAAAATTACATTTAAATTAAGTCAGGATGAAGCCGCAGCGTACACTAGTTTTCAGCAGGTTACGTGCCCAGAGCATCTATCAGAGGAGCAATTCGTTAAGTCTATCTTCTTTTTAGGTTTAACAACCTTAGAACAGAATGTAACTGAGCATATGGCAGACGCTATAAAAATAGAAGACGGAGAGGTTTCTTTGAAGGAAGTTGAAGAGGATATTTCGGAATCAGAAGATAACATAATATGATTAATCATCCACCCAGAAAAATTATAAAAGAAAACGAACTCAATAAACTTATTAAGGATCAGAAGATTAGGGGATCTAGAGAGTTTATTCTTTTTACGTCTCTTTGGGATAAAGTTTCTGATAACTTGGTACAGAGGCTAGAAAGCAACCCTTCCAAGAGATCAGTTAGCATCATAAACTCTTTTGACGCTCCCCACAGTTTTGTAATTTGGAAATTAGATAAGGTTCCCTCGTTGGTAATTCTTGAGGGAAGAGGTAATGATAAGAGGGTGGTGGTTACTAATCATGTAACTGATATTTGTAAGCGGCTGGGGTTGGAGAGGTAATACGACTTATTTAGACCTGTTCTTAATTATTTCTTCATAAGCCTCTAATTTAGACAGGTATTTTTTATTCTTTGTATAGATAAGCCTTAAGTTATTCATTATAATAGTAGTGAAGTAATTAAAAGCTTTTCCATTCTCTGGTTTGAATTTTCCTATAGTCTTTAGGATTAGTAGAAAGCACTCTTGCTTGGCATCATCCCTTTCTACATCGAACCCGTAAGAGTTAATAATATTCTGAATTAATAGGTCGAACAAAGAAAATAGCTCTTCCTGATGTTTTGTGGATTCGTTCTGGTATAATAAGATCAGTTCCTCAAATCTGTCGTTGTCTATGTAGTGTTTCGCCATGAACCTTAATAATTTATATGCTGAGAGCGGAGTTGGTATCAACCCCTTATGTGAGGGTTGCTCCATTCTTAAGATCAACAAGTCTGAACATTGTATTGTTGATTATGAGGATGTTAAGCCTGTAGATGTACTATTTGTTACTGAGTCTTACGCCTGTAAAAATAGTGGGAAGTGTATCCCTCTACCTAAGCAAGCAAAAGATCTTATCGAAGATATTATAGTCCCACTTAAAGTTTCGTATGCATTCTCTCCCTCAGTTAAGTGTCCGAGTGTTAAAGATGCTGACATGACCCCCTCAGATAGGGAGGTTTGTCGAGCCCACTTGTCCCATACTATAGAGAATTATAAGCCCAAGTTAGTGTTCGTTTGTGGAAACCTAGCTATGAAGATGCTTATTAAAAAGTCTGGGATTACTAATAAGAGAGGCTCCCTGTACAAGTACGAAGATTATAATGTGGTTCCTTTGTACCACCCATATCAGGTAGTGGTTGAGCCTAAGAATAAGTTTCTCTTTGAGAGGGACATTAAGAACGCTGTTGATAAGTATGTGTTTGGAAATACAACCAAGGCAGACTTTGATTACACTCTGCTCTCTACTATGGAGGAGGTTGAGGAGGTCTGTGATGAGTTAGCCCAAACTAGTGATGACCTAGCGTGTGATATTGAAACCACAGGGCTTAACTTTTTAACAGACACCATCATGACCATAGCCTTTAGTACTCACAAAGGAAATTGGGTTATTCCCATATTTCATAGAGAAAGCCCTTTTACTGAGGAAGAGGCTGCTAGTATACTTGGTACTCATGTGAAGTGGGTGCTGGAGAATCAGGCTAATAAGAAGATCCTCCAGAACTGTAAGTTTGATATTAAGTTCCTCCTCAAGTATGGTATTTCTCCTGTGAATGTATACGATACAAAAATAATGGCACACCTGTATAATGAAGTCCTCCCGAAGAGTCTCATGGATCTAGTGAAACTCTTCTTCCCTGAAGAATTGGAGAACTTCTAGTGCTTACGGTAAAAGAGGGAAAGAAGTTTGATTGGGCAGCACTTACTTTGGAGGAGTGCGCTACAGGTAATGCTTTAGATGCGTCTTATACTTTGAGGATATATGATGAGCTAAAGGATAAACTGGTGGCGAACGGGACATTACCTGTGCTAGACAAACTTCTTTCTCCTCTTTTCCCTGTATTCGCAGACATTGAATATAAAGGATTGGATGTTAGCTTAGATGAGTTGGGTGTGGTGGGCCGAACCCTGAATCAGTTGTTGATGGATATTGAAGATGGATTGTATGTGTCAGACAAGGTAGCGAAGACTGCAAACTTGTTGTCTACAAAAGATCTTATAGATATTCTCTACTCTGATGAGGGGTTCGGCTTTTACCCACCTATAATGACAGACAAGGGTAGCCCCTCCACCAACAAACAATCCCTAGACACATTACTCACACAAATTGAAGCGGAGCTAGAGAAGCGTGGTAAGAAGAAATAAGAATCTAGACAAGCAAATCAGCGAAGACTACATTAGCAAGAAGTCTACGGAAGATTTGCGTGAAGCTAAGAGTTGGTTAGATTCCTTACTAGAGCTACGCAAAGTACAGAAGCTGTATAATACTTATGTGAATGGTATTAAGAGAGCAGTAGACTTTAATGATGTTAATAAGGTGTATGTAGATTACCGAATGGACGGGACTTTAACTGGTCGTCTTAGTTGTGCTTCTTATAGTAATATGGGAGTCTCCTTTCATACATTACCTAGAGAAGACAAGCACAATATCAGGAGTATGTTTACTGCTCCTGAAGGACACTCATTTATTACTGTAGACTATGCAGCGATGGAGTTGAGAGTTCTAGCACACATAGCAAAAGAAACTAAGATGCAGGAGGCATTTACTGCTGGAGTAGATCTACATACTTATACGGCAAGTCTGTTGTTCCAAAAGAAAGAAGAGAAAATTAAGAAGCAGGAGCGACAGATTGCTAAAGCGGTATCGTTCCTTATTGCTTATGGAGGAGGAGCATACCGACTTTCGGAAACTACAGGCATCTCACAAAGAAGATCAGAAAAGATAATTGAAAAGTACGCAGAAGTTTATCCTGGCATTTTCCGCTACATGGATTTCGTCCATGATTTTATTAGACAAAACCAATATGCTTATACTATATTTGGCAGGAGGAGGAATCTTCCTGATGTACGCTCACGCGATAATCAAGTCTCTAAAGGTGCGCTCCGACAAGGGCTCAATTTCACAATCCAGAGTGCAGCATCTGACATACTGCTCTGTGCGATCAAGGGTATCACGGAATCGTTTAAGGGGCTCAATGCCCGTATAGTAGCCACCGTACATGACTCTGTAGAGATTATTGCTCCTCACGATGAGGTGGAGGAGGTACTAGAGATCGTGTACGATGAGATGGTGAATTATAAGACAGTTAAAAAAGATTTTGGTATCCAGTTTAACCTCCCATTGAAGATTGATGCTGAAGTAGGTACTTCCTTTGGGGATGGTAAAGAGGTAGAGTTTAAAGATGGGAGACCTGTTCTATGAAAACTGTAGTTATTGGAGACATTCATTTAGATAGTAAAAGTAGGGGGCATCTTAATGCTCAACTAGCTACTATAGAATCTATTATTGTTGACGAGAATCCTGATGAGATTATTTTTCTAGGGGATATCTTCATGCATAGAAATCCCAGCCCCAGGGTGTTGGTTGGGTTTAAAGAGTTGTTAGACATTTGGACAGATGCTAATATAAATGTACACCTGTTAAGGGGTAATCATGACTCTGCTGATAAATCAGATAACGGGTTGACAGCATTAGAAGTGTATAGATCTCAGTATGTCCATGTTTGGAACCATTTTGGAGCTTATAATGATAAATATTTCATCCCTCATTACGAAAATGAGAACACTACTAGAGCGTACTTGTCACGCTGTCCTAAAGACGCTAAAGCTTTTGGGCACTTTGGTTATCTCGGTAGCCTCAATTCTGTTGGTGATGCCGATTCTACTCTTAGCATCTCTGACTTTAAGTGTAAAACTTACCTTGGACATATTCATAACTTTAAACAAAATGGATTGGTTACAATTCTTGGCACTCCATACAGCACAAACTATGGTGAAGCAGGAACCCAAGGATATTATCTTGTCCTTCATGAGGAATCAGTCGGACCTGTCAGGGAAGAGTTCAAAGAAGTACGATTCGGACCAAGACATGTGGTAACCTCTTTAGAGGAGGCTAACAACAGAGCAGAAGAATTAAGTGACGCTAGTTGGTATACTATGTTACGAGTATCATTACGATCAGATGAGTCTGCCTCTGAATTATCTGAGAACTTGCGTGTAGAGGAGTTAGATATTAAAGTAGCCCCTGCGTTTGGAGATGATGATGAGATATCTAAGTATAAACCTAATAGAGATTTGTTTACGATTAACGAGCAAATCATTACTGATTATGTCGAGAACTGCGATGTATCTCCTACCTTAACTAAAGAAAATTTAATGGAAGGATACTCTCTGCTCAAGAAAGGAGACCCACTACCAGATGAAGATTAGAGATATAACAATACAAAACTTCTTGTCCATTAAGAAAGCCCGTATAGACTTGAAGAAGTTTGATGGGCTAACAATTATTAAAGGGAAGAACTTAGACACTGGTGGAAGTAATGGGTCAGGTAAAAGCTCTATCGTAGAAGCTATCTACTTTGCTCTAACTGGTAAGACTCTTCGTAAGAGTACCGAAGCTTCTCTTGTTAATACCCAGGCAGGTAAAGGACTTGTGGTTAGTTGTAACATCCTACTTGATAACACTAAGATCTTAAGCATTGAAAGATGCAAGAAGCCTACCAAGATGACACTTACTCTAGATGGGGAAGACATTACAGCTAAACATGCTAATGATTCTCAAGCTATTATTGATGAGTTGCTTGGTACAAACTATAAGGTTCTATTAGCATCTATGTTCTTTGGTCAGTCTAATGATGTAAACTTCTTGGACTGTACTCCTGCTGTTAAGAGAGATATCATTAGAAACTTCCTTAACCTAGATGAAATCTTTGATATGCGTGAACATATTAGAGAGTATAAGTCTGAGTACTCACAGAGAATTAAACTAGCAGACGCAGTAATAGATACATACAAGTACGACATTATGAATCTAGATAGGAAACTCTCCAAAGTGCAGACAGATGTTGATATAGATTTAGAGGAGTTAGAGAAGGAATGGTATGTATATAATAGAAATGTTCGCCTATGGGAGGAGTTGGACAGAAAAAAAGAATCTCTACAGTATGGTATATCTCATTACGAAAAGAGAATGGAGGATGAGCATCCCAAATGCCTTACTTGTGGACAAACTATATCTAGAGATGATTTTGAGCAGAAAAAAGCAGATAAACAGCTTGAATTAGATGAGTTGTATGCTACAATGGATAGCATAGATCTCCCAGTTAAGCCTCAGTACACCGTAGACTATGCTAGACTGGCTCAAGGTAATGCTGAGATGCTGGAAGGTTTAAAGAAGGAGAAGGAAGAGAAGATTAAGGAGTTTGAGGATAAGAAAGCTGTTTCCCACACAGGATCTCAGGTAATGAGGTTCTGGGAGAGGGCATTATCAGAGAAAGGAATTATTAAGTATATTATTCGTAATGTTTTGGAGTATTTTAATGACCGTACCAACTACTACCTCTCATATCTAACGGACCCTAACTTTTCTTTAGAATTTGATGAGGAATTATCCGAGTTCATAAAAATTGGTGACCAAGAAATACACTATATATCATTGTCTGGAGGAGAAAAGAGAAAACTAAACCTTGCCATCATGATGGCTCTTAAAGACCTTTTACTACTCACAGACACAAACCACTCAAATCTATTGTTTTTCGATGAAGTAGCTGAGAATATAGATGAGGATGGTATACAGGGACTCTATAATCTATTGTTAGAGTTGAAGAAGACAAGACAAATATTCGTTATCACACACAACAAACACCTAAAGACATTATTAGACTCGTCTAAGCGTTTAACGGTGGAGAAAAAGAAAGGTATATCTAAAATATGGCACAAGTAAAATTATCCGAACTGGGACAAGAGATCTTTGATACGAGATACGCATACCCAGGGGAAACTAAGTGGGCTGAGAGAGCTAAAGTTATTGCTAGGTCTGTAGCTACTGCTGAGAAGGATTCGGATAAGGAGAAAGTAGAGAAACTATTTTATGATATAGTGGGGAGTGGAGACTTTATTCCTGGGGGTAGGATTATCTACGGTGCAGGAAGAAATGGTGGTAGCTACAATATGCTCAACTGTTATGTCATTGTACCTGAAGATAATGTAGCAAGTATAGGTAAGACCGTAGCAGATATGTACCAGATCTCTTGTGCTGGTGGAGGCATTGGATTTAATGTCTCTAAGATTAGACCTAAAGGGGATGACATTGGTAATGTTGCTAATTCTGCTCCCGGATCTGTCTCTGTACTTAAAATGATCAATGAGATTGGAGACCATGTTAGAGCAGGTAAGAACCGTCGAACCGCACTCATGGGTATACTTAATGTAACACATCCAGATTTAATGGATTTTCTTCATGTAAAACTGGACAAAGGTGAACTAAATAACTTTAACATTTCAGTTGCTATTACTAATAGATTTCTTGAGGCTGTAGAGTTAGATGAGGACTGGTATTTTACATTTAACAATAAGAAGTACCACCCTTATGTGTTAGCCAGAGAGAACGAACAGCAACCAGAAGTGTATGAAGAGATTATGGTAACTGGTCTCGATAAAGAAGATGCTATAACCAGAGCTAAAAACTTCTATCAAAAGCATTGGAAGGATGAGTTTAAATATGTGGGAGAAGGACAAATCAAAGCAAGGGATCTTTGGAAGACTATTTGGGAAAATGCTGTCGAGTCTGGAGACCCTGGCGTTTACAATATTGATCTTGCCAATAGCTTCACTAATGTATCTTATTTTGAATCCCTCGACTCCACAAATCCATGCGGAGAGATATCTCTACCAAGCTACGGTAATTGCTGCCTTGGCAATGTTAACTTATCTAATATGGTCCTCGATGATAGATCTGATGT
>Ga0208315_1000616_pt1 | contig 23924 bp, 33 predicted proteins | sample MalvireepMed_215_FD_184239 | JGI IMG/M metagenome (GOLD analysis project Ga0208315, IMG submission 184239) | Marine viral communities from the Global Malaspina Expedition - Malaspina viral metaG DeepMed_215 (SPAdes) (version 2) | ecosystem: Environmental > Aquatic > Marine > Oceanic | place... | reverse complement strand
GTTGTAGGAGTTGTCATGCCTAAAGGAATTGGAACTTACGGAACCAAGAGGGGGCGGCCCCCCAAGAAATCCAAAAAGTCAGGGAAAAAGATCAAGAAAAAGAAGTAATGTTTGACAGGCAGGAGATTCTTCTCGGAACGATAGTCGTAATATTCTTTGTAGGCGTGTTCTGGTTCTTTTCATAATCTCACTGCGGATACACCACCGATTAGAAATTAGCACGAAGGTATCCAGCATAGATTAAAGAATGGGCAAGAGGTCTAACTTCATAAGGCTCAAGGGGGACTTTTACAGAACACCCAAGAAGGCCGTTGATGTTTTATGCTCACATATAGAAAGAAATTTTACTTACCACGAGCCGTGCGCTGGTGATGGTGCTTTAATCGAGGCGTTAAATTTATACCAGATTCCCTGTGTCTATAAAAATGACATAGAGCCAAAGCATAAAGAGATAAAAAAGCAGGATGCTTTTGACTTGGATAAATGTGCTGGTGATTGTTTTGTTACCAATCCGCCGTGGACAAGAGACTTGCTGCATCCGTTAATAATTCATTTGTCAAACTTGGCACCAACATGGCTGTTATTTGATGCAGACTGGATGCACACAAAACAAGCTGAAGAATACCTAAGCAGGTGTGAAAAAATTATCTCGGTAGGCCGGTTAAAGTGGATTGCTGACAGTGACCATGCAGGGAAAGATAATTGCGCCTGGTATCTGTTCGGCAACCAGCCAGAAGTCGGTACTGTTTTTATTGGTAGGCACTAATGGCTAGAAGATTTGATCTGAAACATGACCCCAAAACGCGGGAGAAAATACAGACAAGTCAGCTTGTTAACAGGTTGAATTCATTTGTATTAAATGGAGTCGATCCGAAAACAAAGAAGCCAATCGAAATGAGCAGGGAACAGATAACAGTTGCGTTGGGTTTATTGAAAAAAACCCTGCCTGATTTATCGAGCGTTGAACTGAAGGGCGACGAAGCCAATCCGTTGAATATGTCGTTTACGGTCAAGTATGCAGACAGTGACTCTTCCGAGAGCGTTTGAGGATCTAAGACAGCCCGCGAGATATAAAGCATATTATGGGGGTCGAGGTTCGGCCAAGTCTCATTCGTTTGCGACAGCCTTATTGATGCGTGGGGGTGAGAAGCCTCTACGGATACTATGCGCCCGTGAAGTTCAGTTAAGTATCAAGGATTCCGTTAAGCAGCTACTGGACGACAAGATAGCAGACTTTGGTATGGAGTCGTTTTATCAATCGTACCAGAGCGAGATACGGGGCAGGAACGGGACTAACTTTATCTTTGCCGGTCTGGGTAAGATGACGGCAGACCAGATAAAGAGTATGGAGGGAATTGATATAGCCTGGGTCGAGGAGGCTCAGACAATTTCGGATAACTCGTTGGAGATACTTATCCCGACGATACGAAAGGACAAGTCGGAGTTGTGGTTCTCATGGAACCCAAGGCATTCGAGCGACCCGATAGACAGGAGATTCAGAGGCGAGGTCGTTCCTGACAACTCGGTTATTAAAAAGGTCAACTACCCGGACAATCCGTTTTTCCCCAGGGAACTGGATAGCGAGCGGGAGTTTGACAGGGACAACAACGCAGAACGCTATGGTCACATCTGGATGGGTGACTATGAGCCAACTGCAATAGGAGCTATATGGGATCGGGCAACCTTGCATTCGGGCAGGACTAAAGAGCCGCCGCTAATGAATAGAATAGTGGTCGCTGTAGACCCGGCGGTGAGTGATACGGACGGCTCAGACGAACATGGAATTATAGTCTGTGGTGTAGGCGAGGACAGCAAGGGTTACGTTCTGGACGACCTATCCAGGCATGGTTCGCCGAAGCAATGGGCGGAACAGACGATAGCGGCTTATGATAAATGGTCTGCGGACGCAATCGTGATAGAGGTTAATCAAGGCGGGGATATGGTTCGGCATACGCTTGAGAGCGTGAGGCCGGGAATACGGATAATCGAGGTGCGGGCTACAAGGGGAAAGCATGTTCGAGCGGAGCCGATCTCGGCTTTGTACCAGTTGGGAAGAATATCACACGCCGGGACGTTCGATAAGTTGGAGGATCAAATGTGCCAGATGACTTCCGCAGGGTATCAGGGTGATGGTTCGCCCGACAGGGTGGACGCTATGGTATGGGCATTTAGCGAGCTATTCCCCAAGCTCAACAGACAGAAACCTAAAGTAGACCACCGCAATAATGCGGGCGGGTCTTGGATGGGATAATGGACGATATTGTAAAAGAAGCTAAAGAGGCATTCGAGACCTGTCAGGAAGCGGAGGAGGAGAACCGCGACAACGCCGAGAGCGATATTAAGTTTGCCCGGATGGGTGACCAATGGGACGAGGCAGACCGTAACAAGCGGAACAGGGAAGGCCGACCCGTTCTGACGATTAACCGTATGCCCGCGTTCATAAGACAGGTGGCTAACGACGCCCGGCTGAATACGCCCAGCATTAAGGTGTTCCCCGTTGATGATACGGCAGACGTAGACTGCGCGGAGATACTCAACGGACTCCTGAGGAACATACAGGTCCAGAGTAACGCCGACGCTGCCTACGATACGGCCATGAGCGACGCGGTCACTGGAGGGTTTGGGTATTTTATCATCGATGTAGACTATGCGTATAACGACACGTTCGAGCAGGATATTTTAATCAAGAGGATTGCCAATCCGTTCACGATACACGGCGATCCAAGAAGCACGGCGATAGACAGCAGCGACTGGAATATAGGGTTTGTCAGTGACATGATGAGCCATGCAGAGTTCGAGCGGGAGTTCCCCAAGGCCGAGAAGGTGGACTGGGACGCCGACTTTGAATCAGAGAAAGACTTTGACTGGATAACGGAGGAATCGGTAAGGGTTGCAGACTACTGGAAAAGGGTAGAGGAAGACCGGCCTATCGTTCTCCTGAGTAACGGCGAGGTAATAGACGAAGAGGTCTATGAAGAACAGAAAGACTGGTTTGATGTCCAGCAGGCATTCGTAGAGAATACGCGGACGGTCAAGTCATGGAAGGTCAGGAGATATACTTTAAGCGGTCAGGAAGTATTAGAAGAAATTGACTGGCCGGGGATGTATATTCCCATTATCCCGGTATACGGAGAGGAAAGCTGGGTCGAGGGAAAGAGACACTTTAAATCCCTTATCAGGGACGCGAAGGACCCTCAGAGGATTTATAACTACTGGAGGACGGCCTCGACCGAGTTAGTAGCCCTGGCTCCCAAGGCTCCTTTCATTGGGCCTGTTGGTGCATTCGATGAGGACGGGGACAAATGGGCAACGGCCAATACCGACTCACATCCTTATTTACAATACGACGGACAGGTAGCGCCGCAGAGACAGTCATTCGCAGGGCCACCAGCGGGAGCTCTACAGGAAGCCCTCAACGCTTCAGACGATATGAAATCCGTGGTCGGGATGTTCGATGCCTCTTTAGGCGCGAGGTCGAATGAGCAGTCAGGACGTGCGATTTTAGCGAGACAGAGGGAAAGCGATGTCTCGACATTTCACTTTATCGACAATCTCAACAAGGCGATTCAACACGCCGGGAAGATCATCCTCGACTTGATTCCTCATGTTTATTCGGGCGAGAGAGTGGTCAGGGTTCTGGGTGAAGACGACAAGCCTGAGAACGTCCAGGTCAATCAGCAAATCCCCATGATGCAGGACGGCCAGCCTGTCATGGATGAAATGGGTCAACCGAAGGCCAGAATATACGATCTGACGAAGGGCAAGTATGATCTTGTGGTGAGAAGCGGGCCTAGCTTTACGACAAGACGCGAGGAAGCCGCTACTCAAATGATGGAACTTCTCAGGGTATATCCGGACGCCGCTCCTATAATCGGAGATATATTCGCCAAGAACCTCGACTGGCCTGGAGCTGATGAGATAGCCAAGAGACTGGAGAAACTAACCCAAGGTCAGCCTGAAGACCCGGAGAAAGCCGCTTTGGCAGCGCAGTTGCAGATGGCCGTGGATAGAATACGGCAGCTTGAAGGCGACCAACAGGTAGACGCCGCCAAGGTACAGATTGACAGACAGAAGCTCGACCTCGACAGGCAGAAGGTGGGCATAGATCAATTCGAGGCTGAGACCGACAGAATGGAAGCCCAGGCTGAGATACAGAAAGATTTAGCACAGGCGCAGAGTTACGGGCCTGTCATTAATTACCCCTTCCGGGGGTAAATCGACCAGCCCTACGGGGAGTCGGAGGTACACCGACCAGCCCCAAAGGAAGTCGAAACCACAACCCATGAGGTAAATTATGGCTGACGAACAACCCGATGAGGGAATCGTTGAAGGGGACGAGAACGAACCCCAAGAGGTAGAGACCGAAGAAGAAATCGAGGAAGCTGCCAAACAGGAACCGACAGAAGAGGATGAGGAGGACTCGGAAGAGCAAACCGAACCGTCCCCTGAATCGACGACTGTAGAATACGAGGGGCAAGAGTATAACATCCCCCCTGAATTAAAAGAGATGTTTTATCGACATAAGGATTATACGACCAAGACTCAGGAGATGGCGGAACAGCGGAAGGGTCTGGAAACCGACAAACAACGGTTCCAGGAAGCCATTCAGTTGCAAGCCGCCCATACTGAGGCTTACACCCAGCTAGGCATACTTGACCAGCAACTAGCTCAATACAATGAGGTAGACTGGAATACATGGGCCTCCCAAGACCCTAATGCCGCGCAACAAGCGCAGATACAGATGGGTGCGTTACGGGAACAACGAACACAAGCTCAGGGGAAACTGCAATCTCTACACACCGAAACTCAACAGCAGATGCACACCGAGACAGCAAAAGTTGTTGAGCAAAATCGTGCCAGGATAGAGAGGTCAGTCCCTAACTGGAGTTCGGAAACCGAAAAGGCTGTTTTTGACTTTGGGATTCAAAGCGGCCTGTCCGAGAGTCAACTGGCCGGGACGAACTACGATCCCATCTTGATAGGGATCTTAAATAAGGCCCGACTATTTGACGAACTTCAACAGAAGCAGACCGGCAAGAAACCCAAAAAGTCTGAACCTGTCCCGCAAGCCACGAGGGTAAAACCCAAGAGGACTGCCCCGAAGGGCCTGCATGACGGTTTAAGTATGGACGAATGGGTGAAACGTCGGAACGCTCAAGTAGCTAAACGAGGTTAATATGGCTAATACAACTTTAACTCCGACAGCGGTTACGAGGGAAGCCCTTCGTATACTGCACCAGAAGTTGAACTTTGTAGGCACGATCAACCGTTCCTATGATTCATCTTTTGGTAAAAGCGGTGCAAAGATTGGCGACAGTCTGAAGATCAGGCTTCCCAATCAATACACCGTAAGATCCGGGGCGGCACTCTCTTCACAAGACGTCGTGGAGTCGAGCGTGACCCTTCAGGTCGCGACCCAGAAGGGCGTCGATACCACATGGACAAGTGACGATTTGTCACTGGATATAGACGACTTCGGTTCGAGAATATTAGAACCGGCAATGTCAGTCCTGGCGGCGAACATCGAATCCGACGCCATGTCCATGTACAAGGATGTCTATAATCATGTTACGGACGTTGGCGCGACAATTACGTCAAGCGATGTGATGACGGCGTCCAAGGTGCTGACGGATAATCTGGCACCATACGACAACCGTTGCTTAAACCTGTCGACTCAGGACAACCTTGACTTGGTTGAAGCCCTAAAAGGTCTCTATAACGACCGGACTAATGTAGGCAAAAACTACAAGGAAGGCCGTGTTGCTTCTAACACATTCGGGTTCTCCGAAATTATGGAAAACTCCATGTGGCCGCAGCATACATCGGGTAAAACTATCCATTAGATTGCCCCCTTGCCGTGCAAGCGGTGAGTGCAAATTCTGTGAATTGCTGGAAAGCTAAGTTAGGAATAATAAGCCAATCAGCAGCCAAGTCTGGCAGTAATGTCAGGAAGGTTCAGAGACTAGGCCAAGGAATCCTCGCAAGAGGATGGTAAAGGCCCAAGAGCGCAGAACATTCCTTTGGGATGATGATATAGTCCGATACTCCGATGAAAATCGGAGACAGTAATTAAAAAAGCTGTGTAACAATTGACTGACGATGGTACAGGCGACTATCTGGTGAATGATGCTGGCACGATAGCCGAGGGATCGACTTCGATCACTACGGATACCGGCGCTGGAACGTACCTGATAGGCGATATTTTCTACTTCGCTTCCGTGTACGCGGTTCATCCTGAGACGAAGGCAACACTCACGAAGTTGAAAGAGTTTACCGTTACGGCGAACTCCGGGACTTCTGCAACTACGATCAGTTTCTCTCCTGCGCTTTATAGTTCAGGTGCGAAACAGAATGTCAGTGCGATGCCTGCCAATAATGCCGCCTTGCATAAAAACGAAAGCGACCAGTCTACTGATATAGCTGCAAGCGCCGATTACGGTGTGAGCCTCGCTTATCACAAGGACGCTTTCTGCTTTGCAACGGCTGACTTGATCATGCCTCAGGGCGTTGATTTCTCGGCACGGGAAGTTATGGACGGTATCTCAATGAGAATTGTACGGGATTACAGTATTTCAGCAGATACGTTCCCGACAAGGATCGACGTTCTCTACGGGTATAAAACCATCAGGCCAGAAATAGCCTGTCGTATCCAGATGAACTAAACCACAGGGAGGGCTTCGGCCCTCCCCTTCTTCAGGAGATAAACATGCCAAAGTGGATGTATAAAAAGGACAAGGGCGAAATCGTTTCCAAGCTCTTCCAGGATGGCGACGATATTCCGAAAGAGTGGAAAGAAAGCCCTGGCGAAGCTGAAAAGAAACCCAAGAAGAAATAGATGGCTTTAACGAATTTTGCGACCTTAAAAACCGCAATAGCTTCGGAGTTCTCACGCTCCGATACGGGGTTCACCAATGCTGTGCCTGATTATGTTCTGAGGGCGGAAGCGGTTCTGAACAGGCGTTTGAGAACGCACCAGATGCGGGCGACGGCGACGGTTACTATTTCCTCATCGGCAAGCACTGCCTCCCTGCCTACGGGATTTCTATCGGATATTGGATTGCACTACACGTCCGACCTGAGTCAGCTAACCCCTGCGACAGACGCCGATCTGGTCTACTGGGGCGCAACGGATTCAGGCCAGCCCCGGCTCTACAGGGTTGGAGCGACGGTGTACGAGTTTGATAGACCAGCGGACCAGGCCTATTCAACGAAGGCCGTTTATTTCAAGGCGAATAATTTAACGTCCGACGCCACCAACTGGCTGATGACCAATTACCCCGATGCGTACCTTTATGCGGCGTGTTTCGAGGCTGCGGCGGCAAGACAGGCCAAGGATCGAATGGCAATATATAAACCTCTAAGGGACGAGATTATCGAGGAAATTAACCGTCTTAATTCCAAGACCCAGGGTCGTGTAAGAATGCGGCACGATTCGAGCCTTGCAAGGGGGAACCAGTTTAACGTCAACACCGGCGGTTATCTATGATTGTATTCGGGGAGTTCGCTCCCGACCAGCCAGCCCTGGATTCGGGCGGTCAGTTCAGTACGGTTGCCAAGAACGTCATCCCAAGGACGAAACACTCCTATGCTCCCCTTGGAACATTGGCGGCATTGACAAATGCCCTTGATAACAACTGTCAGGGTGCGGCGGCGTTCAGGGATTCAACTGGTGCGGTTAATTCATTCGCAGGGGATACGAGTAAGCTCTATAAACTTTCCCAGACAACCTATTCGGACGTTACGGGCTCGACCACTCCCTCTGTTGCAGACGACGATACATGGCAATTCGCGAAGTTCGGCGAGAGAATTATAGCGGTCAGCGGCCACGCCACGAATACCCAGAGCTATGTAATGAACAGTTCGAGTACCTTTGCCGATCTGGACTCCGACGCCCCAAGGGCGAGACACATAGCCCAGATTAAAGACTTTATAATGCTGGGGAACACTTATACCTCAGCGGACGACGCTGTGGCGAACAGGGTCCACTGGTCAGCGATAAACGACCCCACGGACTGGCCTACCATTGGAAGCGCGGACGCGGCAAGTAAACAGTCTGACAGACAGGATCTCCCTTCGGGAGGATGGATTCAGGCAATCACGGGAGCGGTAGGTGGTACGGACGGGGTCATATTCATGGACGACGCCGTGTATCGCGTCATTTACTCTGGCCCGCCAACGGTCTTTGAATTCTATGAGGTTGAAAGAGCCAGGGGGACGATAGCTCCGAGGAGCGTCGTTAATATAGGTGACTCGTGTTTCTATCTCAGCCGGGACGGTTTCTTTCAGTTTAACGGGCAGGACTCCATACCCATAGGTGACCAGAAGGTAGACAAGACATTCTTTTCAAGATACACGCAGGATTACCCTCATTTAGTATGGGGCGCAAGCGATCCAATTAATAAGGTCGTGATGTGGACCTACCCCTCCGCCTCGACTTCAAACGCGACAAAGGCGCTCATATTTAACTGGAGTCTCAATGAATGGTCTGAGGCGGAGTTTAATTCCCAGGTGTTATTTACCGACCTGACCCAGGGATATACTTTAGAAGGTCTGGACGATGTCGAAAGCCAACTGGACGACCTTCCCTATAGTCTGGATTCGAGGATCTGGACGGGGGGCAAGGAAGTCCTCGCAGTTTTTGACACGGATAAGAAAAACGCCACATTCTCAGGGGTGAACCTTGCGGCGGTGATTGAATCACAGGAGATAGGCGGGGGCGAGAGGGTTCTGATCGACGGTATCAGACCTTATGTGGATGTCAGTAATACGGCGCACCTTACCGTTGCCTTAAAGACACGCGACGACGTAGGCGCTTCCATAACGACGGGGACGGCTTCGGGTATAGACGCAGATGGTCAGGCTCATTTCACCACGTCCTCGAGATATGCAAGGGCGCAGGTCAATATAGCCGCCAGTGCGACGTGGACTCACGCCCAGGGAGTAGATGCAGATATAACCGCTGACGGAACGGCGTAATGGCTGACTATTTCACAAGAATCCCCGGCCCTCTGGAGGTTATGCGGAGGCTGGGGTTAAACGTCCCTTCGGGCCAGCAACTGGGAAAGTTTTCTACGGCTGCGCCTGAGTTCGTAGGCCCACAGGCTGACGTTGCGGGTATGGTCAGGGATGCGGGCCAGGTTATGCCCAACATACAGTCTGGAGACTACGGGCAGGCATTAGCGAACCTCGGTATGGCTGCGGCGGCTATCCCGTTTATGGCAATTCCGGGGACGGTATCACAGGTCAAGAAGTTATTTCCTGGCCCTAAAATGACACGTCAAGAATTTAAAGACGTTTTCTTGAGTCGTAGTAAAGACCGCCAGAAATGGGGTGCGGAAAGAAAAGAAAGAATCAATGATTTGCGAGATCAGGTAAAAGAAGTCCAGAAATACCGGGGGCATTCTCTCTCATGGCAGGGGCCACCTAAACGAACCTGGGAGCCTTCTCGTAAAGTGGAATTAGAAGATGTTTTGGTAACTCGCTCACGAAATCGGCCTTATGAAGCTGATAAATTAAGGTCGGCCCGTCCATATTTAGCATTAGACAAAGGGAATTTTTGGGGTAAACGTTTTAGAAAAGAGGTTTCTGATAAAGCGGGAAACATTGATATTTATGGTCGGCAGGGAGTAGCAGAGGCCATAAACAGGGCAAATATGGAAGCTGTTCCGCGCATTTTGAAAAAGGAAGGTTGGACACTTCGCCACGGGTCCAAGGGCCGTTCTGGGCGGAAATCCAGTCGGTATCTTGTTTCCCCTGACAAGGATTATGAATTGCGACTTTCTGACCATTATCTGCCTGACACGATGGAACGGGCACATAGTCGCAGTCAATACGGGACCAGATGGGACGATGAAATTGTTTTGGGAGGCACGGAATCGCCTGATCATATAATTGATAATATAAAGAAATTATATTTAGAAACGAAAAAAGTAACGGATGAACTTCCTATGGATACAGCAAGCCGCATGGCAAGGGCAAAAGAAATGGGGTTTGATACAGAAAAATTACTTTATAGAGGAACCACTGAAAAAGGTGCAAAAACAGCAAAGCCATCATTTGAAGCTGGTGAGGGAGTTTTCTTAACGGATAACCCAGATGTAGCTGAAATATTTAGATACCCAAGAGAATGGGGTGAATCGATTACGGGAAAATTTGACGAGGTATCTGGTGAATATATAGATATAGAACCAGGTGATTTACAGGAACTCTTTGCAAGAATAAAAAAGCCACTTAGACTTAATGCAAAGGATGCTGAGAAATTTACCTATGATACAGCTTTTCAATCCAAAACTATACGTAATGCGAAAAACTCCGATTATGACAGTATAGTAGTTCCGAGTGTCAAAGAAGGTGTCGGAGATTGGGTAGAGGAAGGGACAACTTATGTTGTTCTTGATCCGAAAAATATCCGCGCTCGTTCTGCCAAATTCGACCCAAGTAAAAAGACAAGCGCGAATTTATTAGCAGGGGCGGCTGGCGGTATGTTGTTCGCTCCAGCATTTATGGACAATGAGTGAATTCCCCGGCATTACAGCTTCAACGGCCAGTACAGGGTTATTCCTGAGGGACGCCCTTGAATGGTCACGCCGTGTCATGCAGGGGAAACTGAACAATACCGCCCTCTGGACTCTGGCGGCGGATGCGGGAACCACGACATTCACGGACGACAGGATAGGACTGGAGACAGCCTTACACTGGAGTCCAACTACGGTAAACGCCGCTGCAATAGTGGCGAGCATGTACGTTTCGGAAACAAGCAGAAAGAATGGTGAAGTGACAATCTCACATACCAATAATTCCAACACGGACAAGATATTCAGGATCACGTTTCATGGCTGAGCCTCTTCCACATCGACTCCCCGCAGGCGGTCTGCTTCCAGGGCGGTATAGTTATTTTTCGGCACCACCTTGGTTTATGGACACCGATGACCAACGCCGTGGCGGCACCGGCGCGTATTTTGAACTTGATCATTCTATCTATGATAATCCTGGAGGATGGGCCGCTTCTACTTTTGCCCCGGATGTAAGGGATTTTATTGAAACGGAAAACAGGAATGTTTCCTTTGCTCCTTATTCGGATCACCCTACAACAGTGACCGCGAGAAATCTGCCAGTTGGGGCTTTTGGCAGGGGAAAAGACAGCACCTATGGTGAGATAATACAGACCCCAGATGTGGCATATTTTACACAGTCAAGACCTGAGCTACCATCACCAGTAGCAGAAGACAAGCCCCTGGTATCAGGTGAGCAAAGGTCTACTTTCCCCATACCGACAACCCAATGGTTTAACCCAGATACAGAGGAGGTTGTAGACATAGGACAAGGGGGACCGCAGTATTTCAGCGGCTTATCTACAGCCAGGCCAAAGCCGGAAGGCTTCCTTGGCAAGGTGGGCGATTTCTTCACCAGACCAGGCAGAGATATAAGAGATATGACCCAGGTTCCTGTTATGGGTTCCGGTGTGGCAGCGGCAGCGAGGGGCATTCTTCCGTTTGCCATACCTGGCGCGGGGTTACTGAGTTTAATTGCCGGGGCGTTAGGCGGAGGTGATGAGACGCCGTTTCAGTACGAAGGCAAACAGGTGACTGATATTGGAATCGGACCAAACCAGACCTGGCTTGGCGCAGCCGACAGATACGGAAAAGACGGAAGATTTATCGAGGGCGCAAAGGGCGGCGGATATTATATGTACAACGACAAAATAGACATGAGCAAGCTGGGCGGCGGACGTGAAAAGGATGACAGGGGAAATATTATCGGACGCGATATAACCGTTCATACTGATGAGGGTCCGATAGCTGCGACTTACAGGGTAGACGACACGGGCGCCGCGTCAATTACAAGTGAGGGATTCGGCGCACCCGGCGTGGACTACGGTGATATTTACTATGGCGGGGCTGATTACGAGGGACTTGATACTGGATCAGACGAGCAGTGGGACGCCTATTGGGGGGATTGGTAATAACGCAACTCTGGGGAGTTACGGGGTCGGAGATAGACGACGTTTGGCCCAGTGTCGAACCTTTTATCCAGAGGGTTGTGGATAAGGGTTCGGACAAGACCGCAAAGGAAGTCTTTAAAGGATTGAAGGACCGGCGCTATCAACTCTGGGTAGCGTGGGACCAGGAGATAAGGGCCTGCTGTATCACGGAGACGATACACTACGAACCCGACGGACTTCTGTGTTCAATCCTCATGTGTGCCGGTGATAATTTAAGACGCTGGATTAAGCACATCAGGACAATCGAGGAATGGGCGGAGTCAAAAGGCTGTTTCGCTATCGAATTGGTGGGGCGAAAGGGCTGGGAGAAAATCCTTGAATATAAGGTAACGGGACACGATGGAAACGAACTGATAATGAGAAAGATGTTAAAATGAAAAGCTCAAGACCGCAACAGACAGGAACGCAGGTAGTTACCCAGACGAATGACCCGTGGAGTGGACAACAGCCATTCCTTGAGACGGGATTCCAGAGGGCGCAGACGGATGTTCTGGAAAAGCCCGAAACATTCTTTCCTGGGTCTACAGTGGTTCCCTTCGATCCTGTCACAACAGAGGCTCTGGGTTCAATCGAAAGCAGGGCGAGAGCCGGTTCCCCTCTTGTCCCGACAGCGCAGGAAGCTATAAGGAGTGCGGCAAGCGGAGAGTTACTGGAGCAGAACCCGTTTTTAAGCCAGACCAACCCCTATCTTCAGGATGCTATCGACGCGGCGACCCAGGGGATTACGAGAAATTACCAAGGCACAGTAATCCCTGCAATTGATGCGGCATTCTCAAGCCGTGGAAGATATGGCAGCGGACTGCAGGCTGAGGCTATAGATAGGGCGCAGGAGAACCTTGCCGACCAGTTGAGTGATGTTGGAACTCAGATGGCCTTTGGTGATTATGGTCTCCAGAGACAGGCGTATGATACCGAAAGAGCCAGACAGATGGCGGCGGCTTCAGCGGCTCCAGGCCTGGCGGCACAGGATTACGTTGATCCCGGACAGCTTCTCTCCGTAGGCGCGGCAAGGGAAGGCCAGGCGGCGTCCCAGTTACAGGAGGATATTAACAGGTTTAACCTGGAACAGAACGCTGAGAAGAAAGCCCTTGCTGATTATATGGCGCTCGTCGCCGGGGGGCAGTACGGCGGAACGTCTTCAACCTCGACCCCGATATATCAGGATACTTCAAGCAATGTCCTGGGGAATATCGCGCAGCTTGCGGGGGTAGGCGGGTCACTGTTCGGCGGCATGGGGCCGTTCGGTGCGTTTGGCGCATTCGGATAGGGGATAGATCATGGCTAAAGTAGTTCCACAGAACCCCATGAACGCCTATTTTACGCAAATTACAGATCCGCGCTATAGACAGGCAATGCAGCAACAGAACCTGTTTTCCAATCTGCTTAATTTCGGGGCGCAAATGAGCGCGGCTGGAGCGCCGTCTTTTGATCCAGGTTATGCCGCAAGAACCCGTGCCGGTGCTTTGGCTGGTTTAGGACAAGGCTTAATGTCGGGCAATCAGGCTCACCAGAACCAGCTTATACAGGCCATCAAGTTAAAGCAGTTAATGAGAAAGAACGAAATAGCGCAGAAGAAAGCGCAGCGGGAAGAAGACAGGCCATTTGGTAAGGGGAATTTAGGTTCAGCAATGGCGATAGTGGCGAAAGGTAATGAGAAAAACTCTGATGGCACTTGGAAGAATCCTGACCTTCGTAGTAGTTCATTATTTGAAATGGCTGTAAGTCAAACAAGTCAGCCTCGCACTATCAGAACTGAACAAGGATTAGTTACTTACCCAGCAATTACGACTCCAGCGGGGCAACCATATATACAGCGACAAGGCCAAGTTAGGCCAGATGTTACACGCCCAGAACCAACAATTACAGCGCAAACAGCAGAGCAAAAACTTGATCTGACTCCAGCGCAAAAAGCGATAGATTCAGCTTTCGGCGAACAATACAGCGAGCAAATAGTCGGCGGGGGACAGGCTGATTTTGACGCGAATGTGGATAAGCTGGAATCGGTATTAGGCAAACTTAAAACAAGTGATTCCTTTACTGGCCCATTTATCGGTTCACTTCCTCAAGGCATTAAAGAAGTCACCCATCCAGAAGCGGCAGGGGCGCAGGAACTTGTCGAGGAAGTAGTACAAAGAAACCTAAGAATAATTTTGGGCGCACAATTTACGGAGAAAGAAGGCGAAAGATTAATTAAACGTGCATACAACCCAAGGCTTGAAGAGCCTCAAAATATAGAGCGTTTGAAACGGTTAATTACCTCAATGAAAAAAGCCCGTGAAGCTCAAATGACTGCAAACGAGTATTTCCAGAAAAACGGAACTTTAAAAGGATACGAGGGGACTAAAGTATTTAGTCTTGAATCCATCGAGCGTGACGCTGGGTTAAGCCCTGGTGAATCTGATGAGGAAATAGGCCCGCCGCCAAAAGGCGTGACGTTAGAGGAATGGCGAGCAATGACCCCAGAAAAAAGAAAGTTATTTTAATGACCCCAGCGCAAGAACAAGCCATAGCAGAGGCCAGAGAAAAAATAGCAAAAGAAGCGGCACCTGAAGAAACCGACACGCAAGCGAAAAAGAACGTGGCGGGGGAAATAGACCGCACATTATGGGATGATATTGTAGGGGCGGCTGGGAAAGTGGCCTCTGGTGCGACGTTCGGCTACGCAGAAGAGTTAAGGGCATTAGTAAGGTCACGTTTGCCAGAGATCTACGGCGACAAGACTTACGAGGAGCATCTGGCCGAAGCTCGCGGAGCCCTGGAAGAGTTCGGGGAAGCTCATCCCAAGACAGCGTTTGGACTCGAGCTTGCCGGTGGTGCTGGTACTGGCGGTCTGGGTGCCGCTAAAGTTTTAGGAATGAAAGCAATACAGGCCGCTCCCAAGCTAACTCAATATGCAACTATGGGCGGTCTGGGCGCTGGTCAGGGTGCCGTGGCCGGGAGCGGATACGCAACGGAAGGTGAAAGATTAAAGGGTGCCGGGATAGGTGCGGCTATTGGCGGTCCTCTGGGTATGGCAATCCCTGCGGCTATCGGAGGTGTGTCAAGACTAGCCATGCCCAAGTCGAGTGCGGGGGGTTCAGCACAAAAATTAATACAGGAAGGAATCAGTCTAACGCCTGGACAGAGAATGGGTGGTGTAACTCAAAGCCTGGAGGATTTTGCGACAAGTCTCCCGGTAGTCGGGACTGCGGTCAAGGGCGCTCAGAGAAGAGGTATTGATGATTTTAACCGTGCAGCTATCAACAGGGTATTAAGTCCGATAGGGCAAAAACTCGACGATAATACTCCCGTAGGCAGAACGGGCATAGATGAAATGCTGACAAAATTATCAGGTGCCTATGATGAACTTCTGCCAAACGTAAGATTTCAGGCAGACCTTAGATTCAGAAGTGAAATATCTGAATTGGCAGATATGGCAAAATCAATGGAAAAAGGAAAGTTTTTCAAGAAATATCTTGATGATAAAGTAATAAAGAAACTGGGTGCCAACGGTGAAATGAGGGGAGAATCATTCAAAAAAGTAGAGTCCGAGCTTACCAAAAAGATCAGAAGTTATAATAAGCCACAGGCAAGCGGGGCCGATACCGAACTTAGAGATGCCTTAATTCAGACAAGGCGTTTATTAAGAGAGGGGCTGGAAAGATCCCCTCATAACACTCCTGAACAGGGGCAGTTTTTACAGAAGATAAACAAGGCATGGGCAAGAAGCCAGATAGTGGAGGACGCTGCTGGAAGCCCTTCTGCGACTGTGAAAACAAGCCCGAGAATGTTTGGAACGGAGGAGGATATTTCAGGCGTCTTTACGGCAAGCGATTTAAACAGGGCTGTCAGACGGGCAGCGGGGAGAAGAAAATTTGCGAGAGGTAAGGGAGAAATGCAGGACCTGTCCGACCCCGCTACGCAAAGGCTGTCACAAACCATAGGCGAGTCTGGAACAACGCCGAGAGCTTTGGCGGCTCTGGGATTATTAGGTGGGGGCGCTCAAATGATTGATCCCGTTGCTGCTGGATTAACAGGCCTGGCAGGGTTGGGTTATACAAGACCAGGGCAAGCGGCTTTAAACTGGGCATTAAGTCGAGGTGCAAACCCGCAATTTGCTCCCAGGGTTGCAAGGGGTATTCGAGGATTACAGGCTCCAGGTATCGGCGCTGGGGCTACATACGGAGGTACAAGATAATGGCCGAAATTAATGATCTCAATGTAACAGACGCCTCTAACACGGCTCGATTTCCTGAGAATCAGGCCCCAAGCACGGTCAATAATGGGGCCAGGGCATTAGAAGGAATGCTTGCAAGGTTCTACGCGGATAATAATGGATCAATATCCACCTCAGGTTCCTCCAATACTTATGTTCTGGCCGCAAGTAGAGTGGTCGCTGCCTATGCCGCCGGGGATACATATCTGGTCAAGTTTAACCATGCGAACACGGGCGCTGCGACGATCAATGTGGATGGCCTTGGAGCCAAGGCAATAAAGAAAAATCAGGGAACGGCTCTGGCGTCGGGGGATATTCCAGCCAATGCCATTGGCCTGATTTCCTATGATGGGACAAACTTTCAGTTGCTTACACCAATTCAGGGTTCCGGGATTTCAAACGTCGTCGAGGATACCACTCCCCAGCTTGGCGGCCAGCTGGACGTCAACGGACAGGCTTTAGGCGACGGCACTCTGGAATTACTGAAATTCTCTGAAACGGGTTCGGCGGTGAACGAGTTCACCATAGCCAACGCCGCAACAGGAGCGGGTCCAACCCTTTCAGCAACGGGCGGCGATGCAAACGTGGGCATAAACATTTCAGCCAAAGGCAGCGGCGTGGTCACTGTTTCTGGATCAATGAACCCATCCCTTACCTCAACAGGCAAGGCGTTGGTGCTTGGCTTTTAACAGGAGTAAATTATGGCAAGTGAAATTCTAAGCGTATCCCATACGGCGGGGGTTACAAATTCCGAGAGCGTTCTGCTCAATGGCGTCAACGGTCACACCTACACAATCATCAGTATCAGTGTATGTGAGACGGCTGGTGCTGCAGAGACATTCGATCTTTATATTGACGATGGCGGCGGAGGGACTGACTACGAAATTCTTTCAGATCAAGCCCTCGGAGCCAATGAGACCTACATTCATAATGACCGTATTGTCATTGTAGACGAGGATCACCTGTGCGCTGCAACGGCCTCTTCGGCCAATGTTGACGTGGTGGTCAGCTATCTGGATCAAACTCGATGAGCGGGGTAATTTCAGATAACCTGGGTCGGTCGTCAGGTCTGGTGAAAGCGGCTGGGGGTGGCGGTGCATGGAATCTAATCGGCACGTCGGAAGCTTCAAATTCCGCAAGTCTTACAGTTACAGGCTTAGATTCCACTTATGACACCTACGCCGTTACTTTCTCAGACATGCATCCAGCCAGCGATGGCGTGCATCCATATCTCCGTTTAGGTGATTCAAGTGGTGTAGACAGTGGGGCTAGTGACTATGCTTGGAGCGGATCAGAGAACGTGACTGACGATTCTGTCGAAACATATGGGGAAGATATTTCCGACAGTGAAATACACATGAACAGAAACAACAATACTATCGGAACAGCAGCGGGTGAAGGGTATGGCGCTATAGCATACATCCATAATCCAGGAGATGGGGTTGTATTTCCGATGGTCACAGGGCAATTCATTGGATTTAATACTGGCGGCGTAGCATGGCAGGGCAGTTTTGGGGGTGCTCGTTTATCAGTTATTACCGTGGATCGCGTCAACTTTTCATTCTCATCTGGAAATGTAGCAACAGGACGCATGACAGTCTGGGGATTAGCACATGCTTAAATGTTTAAGAGGAGACAGTTAAATGGCTCGACACCACATGGTCGATGGCATGAAGGTTATGTTCACAGCAGAAGAAGAGACTGCGCGTGACGCTGAAGAGGCTGCCTGGGCAGGGGGTGCTGACGACAGAAAAAAGAATGGTTTGAGGGTATTACGCATTCCCCTGTTGGAGGAAGCGGATCATGCAATTTTTAAACTTGAAGATGCCGGTTCAGATACCTCAGACTGGAAGACCTATAGACAGGCTCTACGGGATATAACCGCTGGTGATTTGGACAATCCAAGTTGGCCGAGCAAGCCGTAATGCATGGAACTGATTACAACGCACTGGCACCAGATTGTTTTCATAATCGGCCTGATTGTCGTGGCCGTAAAATTAAACGCACAAGTTAAGGAAATCCAGAAAGACCTTGATAACATTCAAAAAAGAGACACCTACGTCGAAACCGTAAAGCTCCGCGCAGAGGTCGATCAAATTTCAAGTCAGGTTGGTGCGCTCTGGGACTACACCAACAAACTTCGCGATAAATTCAACGGACATAAATAAATGAACAGAACCGCACTGGATCTCAGCGTGGGCGCTGGAGCTATTTCTATCCCCTGGTGGATGCAATTAACCGCCGGGCTTGAATTGTTTATTGCTGTTGGCGGAGCGATATTAATCTGTCTTCGTCTAGCAGTTGCGGGCAGGGAATGGTGGAAACGGTGATGTGGTACAGCGTGGTTATTTTTACTGCAATGGGTCTGCCGATGGTACAGATAGATGACCAGCGTGGCCCCTATCCTCACCTCCCCCTGTGCTACCAGCGCGGGTCGGTGATGATTAATGACGTCATAACTTCCGGTAAATTCCCACCCGTGATTCATGCACAGGCGCTTTGTATCGACAAGAAAAAAGAGGTTCCGGGTAAGGACGCCTGAATGACTTCGCGTAAAGTCTACACTGCGGATCACCCGGATGTAATTCGTGCAAAACAGATTTTTCTTGATACCGGGTCAAAGGCAGAGGTGGGTCGCCAGATGGAAATTTCAGCCAGCAAGGCGGTGCGCCTTCTTGAGGCGTCAAAAACAGAACCCGTCATTGAACTTCCGACCTTTCCTGACGACGACATTCCCGCCGAAGAAATCCTTGACAGCCTTGAAAAGCGTTTCGATCAAAAGCTGAAGCGTGAGGAGGCGATCAAGTGGTTTCAGGTCAAGGTCAACGATCCCAAACCTACGGGATGGGTATTCGTAGGAGACCCGCACCTGGGGTCGAATTGTCACATCAGTTTATTGCGCGATGATGTCAGGATTATGGCTGAGACCGAAGGCATACACTGCATAAATTTAGGCGACACGGTGGACGGGTGGGGGGGATATTTGACGAAATTGTACGCCGAGGAGGATGTTTCAAGAAATACGGAACAACGCCTGGCGAAGTGGTTTTTACAGGACGCCGGGATTCCTTGGAGGGTTTTTTTGATAGGGAATCACGACACGATGGGAGACTTCTCGACCTATCTAAAAGCCATCAATGCCGACAAAATCCCCATGATAGACTGGCAGGCCAAGTTTCGTCTGGTGTTCCAAAACGGCTCAGAAGTCAGAATTAACGCGGCACATAATCACAAAGGAACCTCGATTTATAACCCTCTTCATGGACAGAAACGCGCAGCCCTGTGGGAAGAAAATGCGGATATTTACGTTGCCGGACATCATCATAACTGGGCAATCCAACAGGAAGAATTAAGCGATGGGCGCGTAGTAATTTTAGCGCGAAGCAGAGGTTATAAGTGGCTCGACACATTCGCACAAAGACACCAATTCCCAAGCCTGCAATACGGCGCTTCCATCATCTTTGTTGTAGATCCTGCGGAGGAAGTTCCTACGAGACGTTTGAAAGCATTCGCCGACTTAAAGGAAGGAGCGGAGTATCTGACATGGCTGAGAAACAAATAGGGTCAATCACCGTAATCCCTGAAAAGCGGGCAGGGGATTATACCGGGCTTGGCCAGTTTATTCTGGATTACGGCGGGAAAGTTACTGTTGCGCCGATTACGCACAGGAATCTGACAAATTTATTAAAGGATACATACCTCTGTCTAAAGAAAATCGAGACCCTTGAAGTCGCGGATCAATTTCACAAATAGGTGAATTATGCTTACTTTACTTGGTAGTGTATTGGGGTTTGTCACTTCGACTGGCCCCGGCATATTCAAGCAGATAATGGACAGTCGCCAGGATGCTAAAGATAAAGAACACGAATTAAAATTACTAGCCCAATCAGCTTCCGATAGACGCGACGAGGCTGTAATTACAAGCGCCGGGGATGCAAACGTCGCCGTCCAGGAGAGTACGCAGGAGCTAACAAAAAGAGGTTCACTCTGGACGGTAAATCTCGCGGCGTCAGTAAGGCCGATTATTACCTATTGTTTCTTTTTCGAGTTCGTTCTGCTGACGGTTCTGAGTTCATTCGGGTATATCGATCAGGCGCAATTTAATCAGATATTCGAGCCTGTCAGCGGGATTTTTGCCACTATCATTTCTTTCTGGTTCGGGCAAAGGCTCGTTTCAAAGTGGGCGAAGTAGAGACAAATGAAAAAGGCGTTGACCTTATTAAATCAATGGAAGGATTTAGCCCTTCTGTTTATCGCTGTCCCGCTGATATATTTACTATCGGCTACGGCTCTCTGCATGGTCTTGATGGCGATAGGCTTGACCGCGATCATAGGGACATTACCCATAACGAGGGGACAACGTTACTTAAAAGAGACCTACGGAAAACTGAATATTTCGTTGCGAAGCTGGTTGGGGTTCCTCTGACCATTAATCAGTTCTCCGCGCTCGTCAGCCTGGTATTCAATATCGGGTCTGGTAATTTCCAGAACAGCACCCTCAGAATGAAACTCAACAGGCGTGATTATCAGGGTTGTGCGGATAACTTCTGGCAATGGCGCAGGGGCGGAGGCAGGATTCTTCCGGGTCTGGTGAGAAGGCGCGAACTGGAGAAACAGTTATTTTTATCCTGAACACGGCGTGTACATTTTTTGTACACAGTTTCTAACTGTATCTGACAGGAAATCCTGGTATTCTGCCGTTTTTTACTATATCTGACAGTGGGGACATACGTCCCGAACGATGTGCGCTACCAGACTGCGCCACTCCCCGACTCCTTGATTTTAAAGGGTTTTTCCGGTTCTCCTTATTTTCTCCAATGTACACGGTGTGTACAAAAACGAGCCTAAATCCTCTGCCTGTTTGACCAGATTCTCTGGTCTTCCATGACGATAAACCCGCTTGACGGTTTCAAAGGAGGTTTCGGTAAACTCTGAAATCTCCTCTATCCCCCAGCCTTTCTGTGCAAGCCATGTTATCGCGGTATGTTTTAAAACATGAGGACTGCACCAGGGTACACCGGCACGGTCGGCAGTTTTTTGAAAAGCTGTCTTGATCGACTTCACTGGCTTCCCATTCCACTCGATTACATAGTCTGTTGTCGCCATAAGGTGGGCCTCTCTCAGGGCCGTGATTAACTCTCTGGTAATGGGAACAACGGATCGTTTCTTGTTGGTTATAAACATTTCGGGGTTGTGGAAATCAATCACCCCTGCGTCCATATCAACACGGTCCCATTCAAGATCGAGAATTGCACCCTTTCTGGCTCCAGTGGTCATGGCAATTAAGATAAAAAGTTTTATATGAGGGCGGTGCGCCGCTCTTAATAAATTTATTCCCTGTTCCTGAGTGAGGAATTTATCCCTTGGCGAGGGCCTGGGAGGCAGTTCAACGTGCGGCGCTTTTTCTATCCAGCCCCTTTTCTCGGCCAGCTTTAAAGCGGCCCTCAATTCCTCCAGTTGCCGTCTGTTGTTCTTACAGAGTCGTACATGGTCTTCCACTTGTTCGGGGTACTTATTGCCCCAATATTTCTTCAGGGCCATAGCGTGGTCCCTGAGGGCTTCAGGACGGGCAACGTAGGGCGATCTTGCCCTGACCCGTGCGTCCAGAAGCTCGCCGATTGTCTTCCCGGCGGGTGATTCCAGTGCGGCCTTGAAGTTACTTAAAAATTCTTCCGCCGCTTTTCTGTCTGGAGTATGTGTAGAAATCCTGCGTGTTGTGCCGCGCTCCGTGATTCTGACATACCAGTTTCGTCGTCCGGGTTCTTTAATAAGGCGCGGTCCTTGTGGCATTCGGTTTTCTTTTTAAATTCTTCCAGGTGTTCAGGCCAAACTCTATAATGCCCATTGAGAGGTTTGCAAGCGTTCAACTGACCCGTAGAAATCAAATGATAAACGGTCTGGCGTGAATAGCCCAGTTTTTCACAAACCTGTGGAATGGTAAACGCCATTATCCCCTCAGATATTTTAGTAACTGCATGACCAGTTGCCACGCAGTTCCACGGCTGATTTCTTCGTAAACCACTTCCATTCCTCCAGCTTCATGCACAACCAGAAACAACTCGCCATCCTCTTCCCTGAAATTCGGGTAGATCAATGTCCCAACTCCGAATTTAATTTGACCGCCTGGTCGTAGGTCAGACAGCGCATTTCCCTGACCTCAATTAACTCCTTGCCTAGGTAATTCTTCACCGAAAGGGTTATCTGGTCATATGAATTGGCGAGGCTTTCCATGCAGATTTCATGATTGTTGTAAGATTGTGTCCATTGAATCCAGCCCTCTGGAATTGTGCGGGTGGTAACGACCAGAACAGTGACAAAGAAGAGTTTAATCATCAGAAAATGACCAGCGCGAAATAGGTAATGGTGAAAAACAAAAACACACATGCCCCTTCGAGCAGGGTCTGGATGATTCTGCCCCGGCGTCTGAATCTCAATAATAATAAATTGTCAATCATGAATATACCTCCGCCAGAAGTTCGTCTTTATCCATCCCAAACATGACTCCAATGGCCTCCGCCGCCTCGTCCATAAATTGGGAAAATTCCTCATGGGTCATATTTGAAAACGCGAGTGATTTGGGAATGGGAATCGATTTGCCGTCGATAAATTTGAAATTCTCGAAATATCCCAATCTTACGGTCAGGGCGTAACGGAACATATCCAAAGTGGGGTAGTATTCCTGATTATCGAAAGCCCTGTTAAGGAGCGCGAAAAACAGCCGGTGTTGCTTGACTGACCTTCGCCGGGGATCTTTCACGTCAACTGTCACAATCTCACCTGTTCCGATTTTGCCTAAGACCTTAAAGGCGGTTTCAGAGTCGGGCTTCAGACCGCCGAAGTCTTTTCTCATTAAGACTTCAACCATGCTGCGGGATTTCTATTTTTATTTTCATTGCCTGAATCGCCTTAGGAGATTCAATGTATCGTCCGAAATATACTGCGCCCGACGCCCATCGGCGTACCAGATCGAAATAACCCCAAGCTCAACCCATCCACAAAATTTCGCGTCTCTAGTAAAATAGCCGTTAGGCCATTTCTCAGGCCAACTCATGCGCCATCCTCTGAAATGAAAATATCGCCAGTTGCTCCAGCCCCGCCAGGTCAGGCGGATCTCGCACTCGCCAAAATCGTCGAAGTTCCAATTTTTGCTCTCGTCTTCCATCCATCCCCAATTTTTTTTCACTGAATCCCCCTGACGTATATGTCGGCGTTTGCCCACGCCTGACCGGCATTATCGAAGCGGTTAAAAATATCCCACAAACCTTCAGTGATTTCCCTGGGGTCGAGACCCTTTGAGTCCCACCAAATCTCCTCGCCCCGACTGTGCTGTTCTGCATGGCACGGCTGACAGAGACTCAAACAATGCTCGTCGGAAGGTTTTATTCCGGTTCCACAGGGCGCAATATATCGGACGTGAGCCGCCTGGATGTTTTGGTTTGTCTTGCAGACCACGCAAGGCAGCGTCCGAATGTATTTCAGATATTTCGGCATTCTTTTGAACTCTGCCTTGCGTATCATGTTCATTAAAATGGAATCTCATCGTCAAGCTCGTTAGAAACGTCCGCATGAATTCCGTCGTCGGGCTGCATGGGTTGTCTATCGTCGTAAATGTCGGACATTCTCAGGCTTTGAAACTTGCCCTTGGTGCCGGTTTTCGTCCATGCTCCAAGCTCCAGCTTTTCGCCCGCTTTAATATCCCTGTGCGCGATAATGTACCCGGTAGCGTCG
>Ga0208315_1000611_pt1 | contig 24042 bp, 31 predicted proteins | sample MalvireepMed_215_FD_184239 | JGI IMG/M metagenome (GOLD analysis project Ga0208315, IMG submission 184239) | Marine viral communities from the Global Malaspina Expedition - Malaspina viral metaG DeepMed_215 (SPAdes) (version 2) | ecosystem: Environmental > Aquatic > Marine > Oceanic | place... | reverse complement strand
TTCCAAGACCATCCTGAAAGCCTAACGGAAATTGAAGAGCTTTTAGAAAAATTCGCAGTAGAACGTGTCCCTGGGAAAAAGAATATTTATGAACGTTCTCTAGGCAGAGAAACAGGAGCAGGAAGTGCTTTAGCTGCGGAAGCTGATCTTATGCTGGCGGCTAAAGACAATCCTATGATCGCTGCCGTTTTTAAAACACAAATCCTACATGGCCAGAAAGTGGCCACGACACTTTTAAAGCGTATGCATGGCGGAGATTATCCTAAAGGTGTGAATGCGGATGAACTCGCCACCTTAATTCTGAAGGAACTGAATATTAAGAAGGCGGCAGAAACCCTTCCTTATTCGCAAGTAATACGAGCGACTACTCGTGAACCTTTAAGACAGTTTGAAGAAAGAGTAGGGAAAACTTACCGAGATGCAGATCTTCTGGTACCAGGGCTATGGAGAGAAGGGGATACACCAGCAGAGGCATTTGTACCCCGTCCAACGGGAGGTCAGGCCCTTGCTGAAGAGATCAAAAAAGGTCCTCGGGAGGCGTTAGAAGCTGCCTTAAAAAATCCTGAGTATCAAGGCGGCATGGATATGAGTCCGTCGCTTCAGAAGTCATTTAAACAATGGCTCAAGCTTCAAGAACCGGGAGATAAAACAATGGCTTTTCGAGACCCCCGTGTCTCGGAAGGTATAGAAGCAATTTTTGATCTTGTTCCCAACAGCATTACTTCAAAAGGTGATATCTATAACCGATTGTTCCAATTAGCGGGGTACAAAAGAGCACCTAAGCTAGATGCTAGAGGGAAAGTAGTCACCCATAAAGAAGGAAGGAGTAAAGGCAGGACAGTGATGGTGGACATTCCTGAACTGGGTCCATTGACCCTTGATGAACTCAACACCATGCGCTTGGTTCTTAATTACATGGTGGGTACTGCAGATGTTGGTACGAACCCAACATTACGCAACCTGTGGCAAGAGACTAATACAAAATTAGGTCAAGAAATAGGACGCTTAAAAAGAAAGCTAGCGTCGGACATTAGCGGCCATGCTCCCAGTTCTGCGGCTAATAGAAAATGGATTAAAGATAATGAGTTCATGGACGATATAAAGCTGGGCTGGCTTGCACAAAGAGATGCTATTGAGGTATCCAGATACGCCTTTACTCAGGCAATAAAAGACCAAGACCCCAGCCGATTTATGCACAACCTTTTAGCCATGTACCGTAACACTGGGAAATCAAAGTTACCGGATCAAGAGCTCAGTGAAATTATTGAGAACTTGGAGCGCATCGGTCGGCATGAAGACATACGGGACATACGTGGGGTGGTGGTTGAATATATTCGTGAAGGATTGAAAGAAAACAATAAAACACTTCTTGAGCAAAGGAATGCGTATCAATTATTCCTGCAAGAGTACACGCCTTTTCTTAAAGCTCTTTTCCCAGCTAAAGATTTCGGCAGCTTGAATAAGCTCACAGGGTTTTTAGACAACGCAGTCAAAAAGGTTGAAAGACTTGATCTCCAAGTTGCTGAGATTGAAGGACGTTATGGTAAAAAAATTAAAAACATCGTGTCTGATTATCTCAACAAAGACCCGGATATATCCGCCGGAAAATGGAAGGCCGAAATCAATGATTATGTAAAACTCATTGAGGATAGCCCAGCCCTTCAAGAAGAAACCAAGCAGGTAGCTTGGAACTGGCTGTTATACGACAAAGACCATGGCATTTTAGTTGGGGATCTATTTAGGAAAGAACGAGTTATTGATCCTCAACGTCTTAATGATTTGTTTGCAGGCTTCCGTACCGGAGGAGATCAGACGCATCAACTGGAAAGCTATTTTGGTAAGTTGCTGGGTAAAGAGGGACCTGAATACATCAGAGCCCTGAGAAAACTTAATACAATCGTACAAGAACAATCAACTATCCCTCCGTCTATGCGAGGTCTGAGTTTAGAGGGAGACAACTTAGAGCCACAAACAAAGTTCTTTGAACGTATCTTCATTGCTCCGTTGACTCAGTTTGGACGCCGATTCACCGCGTTCCGAGGAAGGATGGGACAACGAGCTCAAGTCGCCGCAATGAATGCTCTTCATGATCCTGAGTTGTTAGGCAAGCTTATGCGTCTGCAGGGACGCAGGCTTACCGCAAAGCAATACATAAGCGCATTAAGTGCCTGGGATGTGGTGAATAATTATGATCTCGCTGCAGAAGATGAAGAGGAGCCTCTTGATCCAGAACAGGGTGGTCATGTCGTGGACCTTTTAAAAGGAGTTCCCGGAATGTCTTTATATCTTCTCCGCCAAGCCCTTGAAGCTGGCGAATTGATAGCACCTACAGGCTTTGTGACCGAAGACCTTCCTAACCTTCCTGCAAGACGCGAGGCAACAGGCACAGATGGCTAATGGTTTCGGTCCAACTGGTTTCGGAGGTCCCGGTCCTGGGATGCCTGCCAATATGGCTCCTGCCGGTACCAACATGCAGGACGTGGCGCAGTACCTCCAAGAGCAGGGCATGCTCACTGACCAAGACATCAGCGGCATCGTAGCCGCGGCTCAGGAAGGGCGTATCCGACCTGAGGACATCAGTGCTCAGATTCAAGATGCCATGAGCGGAATCCCCGCAGGCGTTAGTGCCCAGGATCTCACCGCAGCGACCGCAGGTTTCCTATCTGCCGATGAGATTAACCAACGCATCGCTGACGGCTCGTTATCTCAAGCCGATGTCGAAGCACTCATTGACGCGAACCGCTTAACTCGGGACCAAGTACAGCAACTGATTGCAGAGCAGCAGTTTGATCCAAGCCAACTGGAAGGGGGCATCGATGCCCTTGAACAACGCTTGGCTGAAGCTGAAGCAGGGGTAGGGTCTCAGATTGAACAAGCCATTGCAGGACTCCCTCCCGGTCTAACTGCAGAAGATGTGTCCGGTCAAATTGGACAAGCTATCGAGGGCCTACCTCCTGGAATGACTCCAGAACAAGTCCAGGAGATTGCCCAAGGGGCAACGGCTGCGGGTATTGCAGGGCTCCCTGAAGCTTTCGATCCCACAGGGATTCAGGATCAGATAGCTGCGTTACAGGCCCGAGAGGGTTTCGATCCCACGGGAATGGAAGGCAGACTCGCTGCATTAGAAGGTGCCGAAGGTTTCGATCCCACGGGGCTGCAGGATCAGATAGCTGCGCTACAAGACGCAGAGGAACCCACCTTTGATCGTGAGCAGTTAATCGCTGACATCATGAACGAAGTGTATGCCGACATGGACTTTGCCGGTCCCACAGGTGGCGATATGTCAGGGATGGGTCCAGGAGACCCCACCACTGCAGTAGACGTTGAACAAATCGTCGAAGACTACATTGCCAACAATGTAGACACGCTGAGTGCCGCAGACATGGAAGCCTATGTCGGGGCCAATCTCATTTCCGAAGAGCGAATTAATGAATTGGTGGAGGCAGGTAGCCTCACCCAAGACGAAGTAGATCAGTGGATCGGTGCAGCAACAGAAGGAATGCTCACTGAAGATGAAATCTGGGACGCTATCGCCGACGGCTCTTTATCTGAGGCTGACGTCCAGGCTCTCATTGCCGATGGCGTACTGTCTGAAGATCAGGTAGCCGCTCTCGTAGAGAGTGGACAGTTCACTGAAGATCAATTCACCGAGTGGCTAGGCGAAGCCGATGTCTTATCAGAACAAGAGATCTGGGACGCTATCGCTGACGGTTCGCTGTCGGAAGAAGAAGTACAGGCACTCATTGCTGATGGCGTATTGTCTGAAGATCAGATCGCTGCGCTTGTAGAGAGTGGGCAATTCACTCAAGAGGCCATTGACGGCTGGATCACTGCGGCCACCGAAGGTTTCCTCAGTGAGGATGAGATCTGGGATCTGATTGAATCAGGACAGATGACCGAGGATCAGGTGCAAGACCTGATTGCCGCGGGACAACTGACTGAAGATCATATCCAAGCTCTTATTGATGTTGGCACCTTTACCGAAGATCAAATTACTACGTGGATCACGCAAGCCACGGAACAGTTCCAGTCTGAAGACGAGATCATGGATCTCATCCAGAATTTTGCGCTCTCATCAGATGAAATTCAGTCACTCATCGACCAAGGCCTACTGTCTGATGACCACATCAAGGCGCTTATTCAAAGCGAGCAATTATCCCCCGATGAAATCCGTGGACTGGTAGCCGAAGGTCGCTTAGACCCTGACGCGATCCGAGCAATCATTGCGGAGATGACTGGGGGCATAGCGAGTGGTGACCTTGCTGATTACGTTACGCTCTTGGATCTGGAAGACCGTTTGGCAGGTTACGCCACGTCCGACAGTGTAGGCACTCAGATTAGTGAGGCTCTGGGTGGTGTCGATGTAGCTGGACTTCAGGACCAGTACGCGGCCATGCAGGATCAATTGGCCACACTGCAACAACAATATGCTGACGCGCAAACAGAATACGAAGCCGATGCCACAGAACAACAAATTCAGCAAACGCAGGACAACTTGAACAACTTCTTTACAAATGCCCAAGCGCCTAACGTCACCACAGGCAGTACCTCTGTCTTCGGGGACGCAGCGAGTAGTCCGATGTCAGATCTTGCGGCTTCTCAGCAATCCATCTGGGCACCGTTTGTAGGTAATCAGCCTGTGACATTCCAGAACATGGCCTATGGCCAGGGGGGTATGCAACCAGGCTATGGCGATTACCCTGACCCCATGGACTACGGCACATGGGGTACTGCTCCCGTGGGCTCCACCAGTAACTTAGAATACCCGTCCCCGTTCTTACCGCCAGGAGGTGGAGGCAATCAGGGGGGTCTAGTAGGTACCCCGCAAGCTTCCACATTGCTCAATGGTAAGATGGGCGTCGATCAGACACAGCAGACGGGCATCATGAATCCTTTGGCGTTCCAAACGAACGTCGCTCCCTTTCAAAATGCATTCCGACCCAACCGACCGAGGTGAATCATGGCCTTAAATCCATTAGATGAAATTCGAACACTAGGAGCCCCTGAAGCTTTAGGCGGTGGTGCTCCTCCAGGTATGGGTGGGCCACCTCCAGAAATGGGTGGACCTCCGCCCATGCCGGGGGGTCCTCCGATGGGTGCTCCTCCCCCAATGATGCCCCCCGAAATGGGCATGCCTCCTGGGGCAGACGCCATGGCAGGTCTTATGGGTGAAGAGCTCGTTAATGAAGACATCATGGCGGAGGACGCTGCGTTAGGCGAAGAGGCCAGCACAGAAGAAGCCGCCACTCAGGTAGCGAGCGCCATTGTCGGTATGGCTCCCTCCCCTGAAGAAGCGATGAACCTCGCGAATGCTATTAGCGATAAGGTTGCGTCCATGGTCATGGAAGAGGACATGGACATCGGGGGAGGAGAAGATCGGTTGCTGGACCTAGGCTTAGGCATGCAGTTTGGAGGAACTGTTCCTCCCGCCAGAGCTAACCCTTTCACGATGCCCCAACAATATGGGCAGCAAAGTTGGACTGGTGCTCAAGGCCAAGGAGGTAGTGGACCCATGGGACCACCTATAGGCGGAGGCTTTCAGGCCGGTGGCCCAATGACTCAGGGATACAACGCACGTCTTGATGAATCGTTAGGCGCACGTAACCGGGGTCCTATGCTGCAAAACTTGCAAGATCGTCGCAATGAAAGCAAAGGCATGGAACGCGCGATGGGCAAGCCTGCCTACTCAGCCGTTGGCAGCATGGATCGGAGTGGTATCGGCTCGTTGATGATGAATCGTGGTGGTGAGCCGACGATGGCCGGTGGCCGTCCCATCCAATGGCAGCAGGGACCCGTAGGTCAACAGAGAAGGCAAGACTTCATGAACTACATGGCACCACGTCAAGCAAGAAGGCAGTTAGGAAGACAGGCCGCGGCAGGTGGTCCAGGACGGTTCGCGGGACGCGGTGCTGGAGGTGGCTAAACTAACGGCGAAGGCACGCAAAAAGATCAAGCCTAAGAATTTTGCGCTGCCTAAGAAGAGGGCTTATCCCATTCAGGATAAGTCCCATGCCCGTAACGCACTGGCTCGGGTGTCTCAACACGGGACACCGGCACAGAAGAAGAAGGTGCGTGCTGCAGTGAAGAAGAAGTACCCGTCCATCAAACAGACGAAGGGCGGCAAGAAAAAATAGTGAAGCGGCCCGAAGGCCGCTCCCCCTTTTCATCCATAAATCCGTAGATCTCGTGCGAGTTCCTTTTGTTTGCGAGTAAAGAGAGGATAAACATCGAAATACGGTTCCCCTTTACACTCCTTACATTCACACGGTTCAACGTCCATTAGACCGTCACAAATATCCTTGATCGTATATTCGTGGATCGTGTGACAGCCGCACCATTGATTGCCTGTTTTGAGAGAACACCACCAACCGTCTTCACCCTCATTCCAAAGCTCTGTCACAAGGGGGTGGTTATAAATATCTGCTTTCGTTCGAGGTTTTTTCATTTAAATACCCTCCTCCCAAAAACCACAGTCACATTTGCATAACTCAGTGGCTTCTTGTCGGGCGTACTGCTCGACGAAATCCCACACCTTTGTCTTTGAAAGCTTGCGATCTGGATCATTCAAAATGAAGGGGGTGCCATGGTACTGACATCCAAACCCCCAACCCTCGGGCGCATCGATATGACAAACCCATCCGTAGTCCATCTCAGACCACCACAGTTCGTCAATTTCTAAGCCTAACTCTTTTTCAAGTTTTTCAATTTTCTTAATCATACTTTCTCTCTTTCTCTTTTTATTACCGTGCCTATTTTCAGTAGGCAAAGACATCTTACCAGATCGGAAACCAAAAGTAAAGCAGTTTGTAATTTATTTTATCCACTCCCTCCACTTTTCATCGCCTAGCACTTCCTGCGCTAGGTTCAATTTGTTCCGCAACGCCTTTACTATTTTCTCGTCCACCGTGTCCTTCGCTACCAGATCCACGTAGGTCACCTTGTTGGTCTGACCAATTCGATGCGCTCGGTCCTCCGACTGCAGCCGTTTCTCTAAGTCAAAGTTGTTGGAGTAATAGACTACGTTCTGTGCCTGGGTCAGCGTGATGCCGTAGCCCCCGGTCTGGGTGTTACCGACAAAATAGTTGAGCTTCGAGTCTGGATCCTGAAAGCGCGTGATAATTTCCTGGCGCTCCTCGCTCGGGGTGTCCCCAAAGTACGAAGCCACGGACTCAGCGCCGTAGGTCTTTTGCAGGAGGTTAACGATGCTTTTAATGTCGTGACGGTAGTTGGCCCAGATAATGACCTTGCCCCGCATCTCTTCCAGCACACTCATCAACTCATCCATGCGTTGGTTGGGGATCTCCACCTCTTCACCACTGTCGTTCTTAACGTAGCCACAGACCACTTGATGTAACCGCAGCAGTTGCGTCAATACCGAATTGACCGACACCATCTCAGCCCCTTCCAGTTCAGCGATGGCGTACTCCTGTAACTCTTTATAGACACGCTTTTGTTCCGGAGTGAGAGCTACTTCCCGGCGCTGATACACCTTGTCCGGTAAATCCAGGCAGTCTTTCTTCAGCACCCGATATGAAAAGTGTCCCACCTTCTCCGATAACTCCTCCATGTTCTGGTAGCCCACCACTTGACGGAAGGTACGCTGGGCCAATTGTCTGTTAATGATCTGAGCGTAGCGGTTCTGAAAAGAGAAGAACGAGGTGTAACCCAACATGTTGGGGGCCAAGAGCTCTGCCTGACTGTAGAGATCGAGTGGGGACTGAGTGATTGGGAAGCCGGTCAAGATACGCCGGTAAGGTGCATTTATAGCGAGCTTCATCAGCGTCTTAGTACGTCGAGCCTTGGGATTCTTGATCGTCGTGGACTCATCCACGGTAAGAAGCACACGGTGAGCCAGAATGAACCGTTGAGCAAAATCCGTACCTTTCTGGGTACTAAACGCCTCCACGTTCATGATCAAAATTTTGAGCGTGTCCGGACTTGATGTGAACACCTGTTCCAGGGCCATGCGCTCGGCCTTACGTGGAGAGGGTGACCACACCGCAACCTCTCGCTGAATGGCATCGGGTAAATGAATGGGGATTTCTTGTGCCGCCCAGTTTCGATACACCCCTTTGGGAGCTACGATCAAAGCCGCTGTGACAGCTCCCCGGCCAAACAGGATGGCAAGATTATCAATAAGCACCTTGCTCTTACCGGTCCCCATCTCCATGAACAAGGCAAACGCGTCAGCTTTCCAAGAAAGTTGCAACGCATCGCGTTGGTGCTGGTACGGCTCCGTTTTGAACAAATACTTCATGCTTTCTAATGACCATTATCGCCGCCACGAGGTTTCTTTGCAAAAGGTCTTTACTTTTTTTCGGGCCTGTTCTATCGTTCTTTTCCAGAAATTAGAAACGCCCCATTAGAGAGATAGAGATGACTGTTTTCGTGGTTCAAGAAGCGGAAGGACGCAACGTCACTTCGGCACGTCGGTTTGGTTCCTTAGAAGTTTTACTAGAGCCCCGAACCAACATCCAAATCACGCCTGCTCCTGCTGTTCGTCGCATACGACAACGGCTCAGTAAGTTTGATGACGATGACTACCTCTTGTTGATGGGAGACCCCGCTGCCATTGGTCTGGCTTGCGCGATTGCTGCAAACATTAACCAAGGACGATTCAATCTGTTGAAGTGGGACCGCCAGGAGCGGGACTACTACCCAGTGGCCGTGGACATTCACCAACGCACCGAGGAATTGACGGGAGACCTACATGTCTGACTTTGACGAACTGACTGCACCGGCATACCCCCTAGAAGAAGTAACGGATATCCCGAGCACAGAACTTAGCAATGTATCCACCTTTGCCAATCAACAATTGGAGTTGGAACGCAAGGTAGCGGATCTTGAAAAAGAATTGAAAGAGGCCAAGGCAGAATTGCGCTTGGTATCGGAAACGTTGCTACCTGAAGCCATGCTAGAAGCAGGGTTTTTAGAATTGGGCTTGGCAGATGGTAGCTTTATTACCATCACTGAATTCATCAACGCACATATCTCTGCCGAGAGAGCCCCCGAAGCGTTGGCATGGCTCGCTGACCACGGCCACGGTGACCTGATCAAGAATCAAGTCACGATTAAGTTTGGTCGCAACGAGCATAACGAGGCGGGGTTAATTATTAGCGATCTTCGTGCGCGAGGATTGCAACCTGAAATCAAAGAGGCCGTCCACCCCAGTACCTTAAAGAAGTTCATTCGAACGGAGCTTGAGGCCGGGAGGGATGTCCCCGATGATCTATTCGGCACCTTTCGAGGTAGCCGCACCAAGATAACGAGGAAAAGTTAATGGCTGAAAAAGACTTAGTAACTAAGACGGACAATAGCATCGCCATTTTTGACGATGATCTTGTCGAGGGAGAAACTGGTTTAGAGGAAGCAGGGAGTGAAGACTTTGCTATTCCCTTTCTGCGGATCCTACAACCTCAATCCCCTCAAGTGATGAAGGGGGCTGATCGTTACGTAGAAAGTGCCGAACCTGGCATGCTGCATAACAATCTGTCTAACGTGACATGGCCAGGAGAAACTGGACTATCCATCGTACCCTGCAAAATTCAAAAGGAATTCATCGAATGGATTCCACGGGAAAGCGGCGGCGGTATTGTAGACCGTCATCCTGATGCTTCGATCCTGAAGCAATGCAAACAGGACGATAGAGGCCAGTGGTTACTTGGCTCGAACCAAATCGTGGAGACAGCGCAGTACTACTGTTTGCTTCTCACCGAGGAGGGTGAAGAACCGGCCTTGATTCCGTTTGATAAAACCAATCTCACGGTAGCGCGGCGATGGAACTCCATGATGCGACAAGCTCGAATGAAAACGAGCCAAGGTGTACGCATGGCTCCTATCTTTGCCTACACCTACGCTCTGACCACGACCATTCGTCAGAACGATCAGGGCGTTTGGTACAACTTTGTGGTTAATCGGAGTGGGCCTACTGAACCAGACACCATTCAAAGTGCGCGGGAATTCCGTGACGTTTTGCAGAGTGGCACGGTAGTCCCCCGTGAAGACCCGTTAGAGAACGGAGGCTCAGACCTTCCCGATGCCTTTTAGAATTAGAGTGACATGCTTGAGGATGACTTTGCCCAGCGATTTGCTGGGCTGAAACAGGCGTATGGCACATTCACTCCAACAAAAGAACGACGGGAAGACGGTAAGGCCAATGGTAAAAATGTCACAATCTCACAGCGGCTCACTCGTGAGTTGCTGCGGGAGTTGTGGCAGAAACACCTCCGTGGCGAACAGAGCGTTGGCTTCGTACCTATTAACGAAGACAATTGCTGTGTCTGGGGCGCTATCGATATTGATGAGTATGAGCAGCTTGACCATAAGGCGTTAGCTCGCAAGCTCAAAAAATTCAAGCTCCCCCTCGTTGTCTGTCGTTCTAAAAGTGGAGGTGCACACTTATATCTGTTTGTGTTTGACCCCGTTCCGGCGTTAAGCATGCAACAGAAACTGCGGCAAGTGGCTGCAGCCATTGGCTTTGGTCAAGCGGAGATCTTTCCCAAGCAATCCCAATTGCTGCTGGACCGTGGAGATCGTGGCAGCACCCTCAACATGCCCTACTTCGGGGGTGAGAACACCACCCGTTATGGCTTCGGACCCACGGGGGAAGTGTTTTCTCCCCAAGAATTTTTGGATTATGTGGAAAAGATTTCCCTAACTGAGGAAGGGTTGGGTGAACTTGACCCTGCTCCACTCCTAAAAGAACTGGAATGGTTGGAACATGCCCCACCCTGTTTGCAACATCTCATTGCCCAGGGCTTTCCCCGCGGCATGCGGAACTCAGGACTCTTTAACCTGGGCGTTTTCCTCCGCAAGAAGTTCCCCGACGAATGGCAAAAGCGATTAGAGCAAGTTAACCATGAACACATGCAACCGCCCCTAAGTTCTCAGGAAGTTTTGGCGGTGGCCAAGCAACTACAAAAGAAAGACTACTTCTATAAATGCAACGACCAGCCCATCTCTGGCCATTGCAACTCACCAGTGTGCCGTACGCGCCGCTACGGCATCGGAAACAGCGGAGGTATGCCTCTATTCAGTAACCTCACAAAACAGGATAGCGAGCCTCCTGTGTGGTTTCTGGACGTAGAAGACGGGAGGTTAGAGCTAGAGACCGAAGAACTGCTCAATCAAGTCCGTTTTCAGCGCAAATGCATGGATGCTTTGAACACGTTGCCACCTAAATTACGCGAAACCGAGTGGCGTACTGTCCTCAATCAACTGTTAGAGAACCTTACCGTTATCGAGATGCCCAAGGATGCGAGCACGGCGGGCTATTTCGAGGAGCTTTTAGAGATTTTTTGCACCGAGCGACCCGCGAAAGAACGCGATGAGCTCTTAATGCGTAAAGCATGGACCCATGAGGGTCGCACTTACTTCAAGTTAGGCGCTTTATTGGACTTCCTGCACCGTCGTAACTTCAAAGAATACCCACGCAACAAGCTCTCGGCCAAGCTCAAGTTCATGGGGGGTAAGCCCCACTTCTTTAACCTCAAAGGAAAAGGCGTCAACGTCTGGCACATTCCAGAGTTTGACGTACAAAAAGAGCCTTTCACCCTTCCAAAGAGTGAAGAAGACCTCAATTAATGCTCCCGTCTCGTGTCCAGATCATCCTGGGGCCACCGGGGACCGGTAAAACCACCACCTTACTCGGGCTCGTGGAAAAAGAGCTCGAACAAGGGACCGAACCGGATCGGATTGGCTTCTTTACGTTCACCCGACGCGCCGCACAGGAGGGTAAAGACCGTGCCATGGCCCGTTTTTCCATTACTAACCGGGATCTGCCCTACTTTCGGACGCTGCACTCGCTGGCCTTCCAACAATTGGGGCTGTCGCGTAGCAGTGTGCTCGGTAGCACGACCATTAGTGAACTCAACAAGCGTCTTAACCTTAACCTGAGCCTTTATGGGACTAGCGATACCGACCTTATGGGGCTGGCCTCCGATGACCGGCTGCTTTTCATCGAAAATTTAGCCCGGATCCGGGAGGTTTCACTCAAAGATCAGTGGTTAGAAGTAGAAGACATGGTGAATTGGTTCGAACTGGAGCGATTTGCGCGGGGCTTAGAGCTTTTTAAGCAGGAAAGACTCCTGCGTGACTACACCGACATGCTCACTGACTTCCTCCAAGAGGGAGTTGCCCCCAGTCTCGATGCCATGTTTGTCGATGAAGCGCAGGATTTATCTCCATTGCAGTGGTCGGTGGTGCGTAAGCTCTGCGAAAACGCAGATCGGATCTACTTAGCAGGCGACGATGACCAAGCCATTTACCGCTGGGCCGGTGCCGATGTCGATTATCTGATCCGAAACTCTAAAAACGCCATGATTTTGAAGCAATCCTACCGTGTGCCTCAGAGTGTTCACCAAGTGGCTCACCGTTGTATCTCTCAGGTGAGCTCCCGCATCCATAAAGAGTGGCTTCCGCGGAAGGAAAAAGGGGAAGTGACATGGGTTCCCGATGTCGATGCCGTGGATATGGAGGAAGGTGACTGGCTCGTGCTCGCTCGGACCAATTATTTACTCGAACGGCTCAAGGATTATTGCAAATCGGAAGGTTGGTTCTTCCAAATCAATCATCAAAACAGTATCGCCATCGAAAAAGTTCACGCGGTTCAAAATTGGGAGCGTCTGCGTAACGGACAAGTTGTCAGTATTGGTGATGCGGTCACTCTTTTGAAGTACATCCGCAAGCTAAAAGTACCCGACTTGTTAGAAAACCTTGATGAACAGGGTGATATTTCGTTAGCCCAGCTCCGCGGCTATGTCCCTGAGCTCGGCGAAGCGGTGTGGTACGACACGTTTACAGCCATTAATCTTAATGAAATCAGTTACATACGAGCAATGCTTAGACGTGGAGAGAAGATTACCCGAACACCACGGATCCATTTGTCCACTATTCACTCGGCCAAAGGAGGGGAAGCAACGAACGTCTTGTTATTAACTGACCTATCTTCCCGAGTTTACGACAGTTATCAGCGAAATCCAGACGATGAATCCCGAGTTTTTTACGTGGCCACCACCCGCGCGAAGGAAAAATTAGTGCTCGTGGAGCCACAAACGCCAAAGCACTATTTGTTGTGATAGGTACTTTACTTTTAACGGTAAAGTAAAGGATAATGCGTATTCTTCATGTAGATAAAAGAAAGAAGAATGGGACGGTGTAAACATGCCGCCATGGCCTTCGAAGAAGAGCGTGGCGACCAAGCAATGGAGCTCTATGGGGCGTTTTTGCAAGAAATGATCCGACTCCAAGTTCAAAACAGTACATTTGAGGACGGTGTGACCTATGTGGCCCACCAAATGAAAACTAGCGAAATGCTAGTGCGCTACGCCATGGAGGTGCGCCTTTCGTTGTATTAGCCATGAAAAACCCTTTCAAACGACAGTCAAAGGAGAAAGACACGATGGATCCTAAGTGGGTACAAATGAAGGAGCTTGCCCAGGCAGACCTTCTGCATCTCATTGATTCACAACGTGCTTACGGGGATTCATGGAAACGTCGCGGTGGCATCGGGGCCTTTATGATGCTGGCCCGCAAATTCGACCGCATTGAACAGCAATCCAAAGCTGAAAGCTGGGACATTTTCAAAGCCGCGCAGACCTTCAACGGGGATGCGGGGCTCATTGACGATATTCGAGATCTACGGCGCTACCTGCTGCTGGTAGATCAATTTCTTACTTATAACGAGGAACCAGAAGAATGGGATGGTTTAGAAGACTCTTCAGACGAAACCGACAGTCCGAGCAACAGCCCTGGCCCGAGCCCGAGCCCGTCGACCACGTAGAAGAATCCGCGGTCGAGCTAGAAAAATTTGTAGCGGAGGATCACGCACCTCCCGAGCGTGCGCGTACCGAAAGTGGTCAATTCAAGGGTGACGATAAGAGCACTAAAGACATTAATGAAGCCTGGGTAGGCGGAAAAGCTCCTAAAAACAAGAAGTAGTGGAGCAGCTCCCCTTGATCACGCCGCTATCGGCGTGGGTCACTCCCTCGATATTGCCAACCACACTCGATCCCACAAAGCAGTTGGCTATCGATTTGGAGACCTATGACCCGCATCTCACCGAACGAGGCCCCGGCTGGGCCACGGGTGACGGACATGTTGTAGGAATCGCTATAGCAGCAGATAATTATCAGGGTTACTTCCCCATTCGACACGAGGGGGGAGGCAACCTTGAAGAGGCGGTCGTCCTGCGGTGGTTAAAGGCCCTCCTTTCCACCCATAAGGCCCCCGTCATTTTTCATAATGCGCTGTACGACATAGGGTGGTTGCGAAGGGAGGGAATTTCCACACTCCCACGACCTCTCGTGGACACCATGTTCGCTGCTCCTTTAGTCAACGAACATGCGCTGTCTTATTCGCTGAACCACCTCGGTCAGACGTACTGCGATGAAGTGAAGGATGAATCGCTGCTGCAGGACGCCGCCCGCTCTTGGGGTATTAACCCCAAATCGGAGCTCTATAAACTCCCGGCCCGTTACGTCGGACCCTACGCCGAGCAAGACGCCGCCCTCACCCTGAAACTTTGGAACGAGCTAGAACAACATATCAAAGCTCAATCCCTGGAAGACGTCTTCCGACTGGAGTGCGATCTCATCCCCCTCATCCTAGAAATGCGCTGGCGGGGGGTGCGTGTCGATCAGGATCGGGCCGAGCAGGTGGGCAAGGACCTCTCCACCCAGGAACAACAGCTCTTGGTAGAGATTAAACGCAAATTCGGTACGTCTGTGGACATCTGGGCCAGCGCCTCTCTGCAAAAAGCATTCGAAGCCAACGATCTAATCTACCCCCGCACCGATAAGGGTGCGCCCAGTTTCCAGGGACCTTGGCTAGAGTCTCACACCCACGAGCTCCCGCGGATGATCGTCCAGGCACGCCGACTCAATAAGGCACGCACCACGTTTGTGGAAAAAATGATCATGGACCATATGGTGGATGGTCGGATCCACGCTGAACTCCACCCCCTGCGTAATGACAACGGCGGTACGGTCAGTGGCCGCTTTAGTTACAGCAACCCGAATCTCCAACAGGTGCCTGCACGGGATCCCATGATCGGCAAAATGATCCGCTCACTCTTTATCCCCGAGGACGACACCCGCTGGGGTACGTTCGATTACTCCCAGCAAGAGCCGCGCCTCACCGTGCACTACGCACAGAAACAAAAGCTCCCCGGTGCCGAGGAAGCGGTCGCCGCCTACACGGCCAATGCTGATTTCCACCAGATCGTGGCCGATATGGCCGGGATCTCTCGCAAACACGCCAAGACCGTCAATCTCGGTCTCACTTACGGCATGGGCCAGAACAAATTACTGAAGGAGCTCGGCATTAATCAGACGGAGGCTCAAGATCTTCTTGACGCCTACCACGCCAAAGTCCCCTTCCTCCGTGGCCTGCAGGACCAATGCACACGCACCGCCAACCAGCGCGGATTTATTCGGACCCTTGGCGGGCGGCGCTGTCGCTTCGATCAATGGGAGCCCGTCGTAGGGGAGGGATCTCCTTTACCTAAAGAAAAAGCCGAGGAAACCTATGGCCAAGGTATTAAACGGTCATATACCTACCGAGCCCTCAATCGTCTGATTCAGGGCTCCGCGGCAGACATGACAAAGCTCGCCATGCGGGATTCATGGAACAAAGGCCATGTACCTCACCTTCAAATTCATGACGAACTCGACTATTCCGTCGAGTCCGACGCACAAAGCCAAGAGATTCAAGACCTTATGGTCAATTGCGTCGATCTCGTGGTGCCTCTAAAAGTAGATGTGGAGTACGGTGACAATTGGGGAAACATAAAATGAATAAAGAACGGGTCCGTTATAATTTAATCTTAGGTCCTTACGAATTTATCCAGGATCAATGGGATCTTGGGACATATCACATCCCTGGAGGGGCCGTGGTCACGGAAGAGTGGCTGCGCCAACTCGCAACTAAGAGTGATCTGGGCAACTTAAAAAAAGCTCCTGTCCCAGCCAGCGATGGACGTGCCGATAACGAAGCTCTACGCGAAAGCAACTGGGAAGCCGACACCCTGAAACTATGGAGGGACCACAATGCGCGGAATAAACCAACAAAAGGCTAATGAAAATCAGCAACGCTATCGGGATATTTATACAGCCTACCTGACAGGGGAAAAAACCCTCAAGGATCTGGGCACCGAGCACGGCATCACCCGCCAGCGAATCTGGCAGATCATCACGCGCTGCAAGCTGGCAGACGGTGACTACTACGAGGGTATGCGAATTGCACGACAGAAATGGCTAGAGCTCCAGAGCTCCGAAGCCAATGAGGACGTTGTGCGCGAGGCCTTTGCTAAGTGGCTCGAATCTACGGGCGTCCGGCTCATCAAGAACAATCACAGCCTTGCGCCGCATACAGGATGGGAAAATGCCAAGCGAGTCGAACCTGTGGAGATTGGTACGGGACCATCTGCCGAAGATTCATTGGCAGAGGATCGAGACCGGGAGTACAGCGCAGGGGGTTCCTGACCTCAACGGTTGTTTCGAAGGTCAAGAATTCTGGGTTGAGCTCAAAGCGGTTCGCGGCAACCAACTAGGCCTGCGCCCCATGCAAATATCATGGCTCGCCCAACGTGCCATGCACGGTGGCAAATGCTTCGTCCTCGGTCGAAAAAATCAAACCATCCGACTCTTCCGCGTAGGCTCATTAAGTGAAATAAAAGGACTTAAATGGACTTCCCCGCACACTATCGAACTATCTTCCCCCTTTACTTGGGAGTTGTTGCACGAGGCCCTAATCCGCTAAACTGTACGCGACGGTCAAACGTCATCCTTTTATCTTGGTGTTGCCGCCGGTCTCCGTTTCGTCAACGGTAGGCCGGTCGGCAAAATCCATATCTTGTATGGTCAATGCCTCCGCCTCCACTTCGGAATACCCAAGACCTAAGTAATGGTCCATGAGCTGTTCTGCTAACGCTTCATTTTCATGACATGACATATTGTCCTCCACTAAAACCCTGCCTCACCTCGCCACATTCAATCCAACCATGCCTTACCGTATTCAAACCATTCCGAGCCAAACCTCGCCTGACCTTGACTGCCATGCCAAACTTAGCCATACCTCGCCCCAACCTACCACTTCGAGCGTAACCGGACCGAGACTGCCGAATCCCAACCAAACCCACCTAAAACGGCCCTGCCTCAACCGAGCGCACCTCGACTGCCATGCCAAACCCTTATGAAACCGAACTCGCCAAACCTCACTCAAGCCGTACTTGCCATAACCCGACTGCCTTAACATGCCTAACCAGGACGGACCTGAACTTACCTTTCCCAACAAACCCTGACTGCCAAACCATGCCGAATTTCGCCAAATCACCCCGGAACACGTCATTTCCAATCATGACTGCCTCGCCCATACCTATCCAGCCATACGATGCCGTAACGCGACGGAACAAGCCGAGACTGCCAAACGTTGCCCAACGGAGCCCTACGTCACCCCACCGTGTCACGTCGTAACTGCCAAAAAGTACCTGATCGCACCATGTCTTTCCCAAACGCCCCGCGTCACACCTCGACTGCCAGACCGAGCCCTACCAGGACAAGTCAAACCCAGCCCTTCCCAGCCGTACGGTGCCGTAACGCAACGGAACAAACCGAGACTGCCGTGCCTTACCGTGCCTTGTCGGAGCTTGCCATACCGCTGCCATACCTTGACTGCCATGCCAAACGAGGCCCTAACTAGTCGGACCACTCCCTGACTAACCTGGACGCTAAACACCGAACCCCGTCACACCTCGACTACCATAACTCGACTCGACTGCCTAGCCTCGCCCATACCTACCCAAACGAGCCTAAGCTGCGTGCGTTGCCGACCTCAGAAAAATCTGAATCGGCTCCAGCACGCCAGATAGCTCGGTCAATACACGGTAACGATTTTGGAAAATTTCCAAATCGCGCCGCGCTTGGGCCAATAATTGCTCACGCCCTTCAGGATCCTCCAGCATTTCAAACGTGTTCATGTACACACGGCGAGAATCGCCGTTGTCCTTGATCTTCGTCCGTTGATACAAGCGGATCTCAATAGGCGCTCGATGGTCGTCCACACTGGACTCACTAATCACGACAAGAGATCGTTTGATCTTCTTCTCTTGATCCAAGCGATACAGCTTTCCAGCCTTGGCGTTGCTCCACTCAAATTCGTTATGCAGTGGGGCGGTCACAGGCTTGCTGGCCGTTACCAACGCACCATCGGGGGCAGAGCCCCCGAATTGTGCATTGAGACGCTCAACTTCCTGAAACGCCGTCCGTGCATCTGTCTTGAAAACAGTTCCCTGCTTCCAGGCGACAGTTGAGTAGACCGGATTCACGCGGCCAACCTCGTTTCGACAGGCACGATGTTCACTGCCACGTTGGTATCAACGCGGAAGCGTCCATATTCCCCATCTTTCTCAGGCCGCATTTCCCCCAGCCCTACACCAAACCCCGCGCGATCGATCAGCGACACAACGGCATCACTGGTCAACGCGTCGGCGTCCACTTCCAGGTTCAAGAGAATAGACCACTCTCTGAACTCGGGACGGTAGCGTAGGTCAGTTGATCCGGCACCCACGCGCACGATATCTTCACGCATGACCGGATCGGTCGTGGTCAAGATCACGAGGTTGTTGGCTGGATCATCCGGTCGGACAAAGAGGCTCTTGCGAAGCAGGGTTTTTTCCAACCCCATGTCTTTGTGCGCGGCGTTGATGAGACATTTTTTGATGCCTCCCGCCGGGAAACCAAAAGAACCGTCCTCGCAGACGTAAGCTGCGTCACGGAACTCTTGCTCAGGTTCCCGCACGTCACGATTCTTTGTCCGAATCCCAGCGTGCTTATCACGCAACATCTGTAACGCCTTTTCAGACCACTTATGTTGCACTAACGGCGAAATGCCGACGATCTGCACAGTCATGAGTGACTGAGAAATCGGTTTAATTGCTGCTATAGCCATTTTAACTACTCCTGTAGTTTGATTAATAAAAAATTAGACTTCTACTGCGAACCAGTTTCAGACCATAGGCTTTACCTCTCTACTTTCTGTCTTTCTAAGACGAATTAATCTCTCACTTATTTCATATCCAGGGGATCGTCGGTCCACACTACCCATTCATTTTTTTCGTCATCGGCGTCATCGATCAGGATGGAGGCGTGGAAGCCCCGCGCAACACACGCTTGCTGCATGGCGATGGCCGACAGATAGGAGTCGCCTTCAAGCCAGTGCAGCCAACCCGACCCCATGAGATGTTCGTTCTCGGAAACGTCATGAATTTCAAAACGCCCCGGTTGATCCTCGACAAAAGACGCGCAACTCGTGTGCGCGAGGTAGGAAATCTGTTTCGCCGTGAAGGAAAGCTCAAGTTTTGTGGCGACAGTCCTGTCTTCAGTCATTTTTGCCTTTCGTTCCTTTTGACGGTAGAGAATAGGATTTATCCCTTCTTTCGCTAGCCCACGATATTTATAAGCCAGCACGCGGGCCTTGGCTAAAGACACTATTTTCAGTGGTCCTAAACTCATGTCTACGCGCAGTCCCTGTGTCGAGGTTCGAAGCACCCAATGCTTCCATAAGTGATCGCCGTTTTTTGCCCGTCGCACTACAAGAGACAAACAACCCCCGTCCGTATACCGGCCTGGAGAATTTATAGCCTCTACCTTTTCGGGAGTTAAAGCGTGCCAAGGACGGGCTTTTGATTTACGCATTTTTCACCTCGCTCACTTTAAGCTCGACGCCCTCTCTACCCACGATGTCTACCAACCGCTTACCCCACGTAAACGGGTCGCCCTTGAGATCGTCAATCAGAAACTGTTTGGCCTCGGCAGGATCCCGAGCGTTGAACACCTTGCCGTATTGCTTGAGTCCAGCGTCGCCCACGGATACATCAATGCGAATGGTGGTCATGCGGAAGCCTCCACGAATCTGTAGTCTTTTCGGCCCTCAAACTCGTCGGGCTCGCCTAACGCCCATTGTGTTCTAACATGCCATTTATGATGAAAAACCCCCGCTTCTATAAGCTCATGGCCTCTATCGAACATATCCCGCAACACAGTGCGACGATGTTCCTGTTCCTCTGTACTGGGTTGATCTACGCCAGGAAACTCTAAACAAGAGCAAAGATCCCATTCGAGTTGCGCCCTAAGGAAACTCGCTACAAGCGCCGAGTGTTTGTTTTTGAACTGGATAACGTCGCCGACATCCGACATCCCACGAGACGAGCAATCACCAGAGACCGCGTAGAGGCACCACTCCAAGTCATCTTCGACAAAATGTCCCGTTCGATAGCCATAGACACTAGCGTAAGTGGTCATTAGTAGTCCCTCCCCGCCACGGTTAATTTCGCGGAATACCGCTCTAGCATCGTGGCAAATTTTACGAGTGCATCGTCGGTTGCCTCTTTACAAAAGTCGTACCAAATGCATTCGGGGTCGGTGCCATCACCCCCAGCCCCCGGCGAATACAACCACGTTGCCGGAATCGAAAGGCCGCGAGCATGCATATGTCCGGCACTCTCAAACAACGCCTCCATAACATTGCCCCACGAATCACCGTCATAGGTGTCGCGTAACAGTTGCGTTAAATCGTCGTAAGTGGTCATGCGGCATCCTCCCCGCCATACTCTTCTATAAATCGATCTACTTCCTCTTGATCTACAGAATTGCCACAAAAATAATCGAGCCTTTCTGTCGCCACATAAAACTCAAGTTGTTCTCTAGTCATGCTTTCAACATAGTTGGTGACAGCACGCCCTAGTTTTTCGTCGTCTAATCTAACCGAATCAAAAGTGGTCATGCGGCATCCTCATCGTCTAAAGCGTCAATGAGCTCGTCCTCAACACCCGCGGCCCACAATTCGACCGCTACGGAAAGATAGAACACAGCCATGCCGGACCAACTCTCACCTTTGGGGAGCGGGGGCAATTCGCCGTAAGCTTCCTCAATGTAGTCGAGTACGTCATCGCCATAGTCGCTCATGGTTTCCCGCGCTTGGTAATACGTCACCGCAGGCATGTACGAACCCGACGCGCAACCACCTTGATTGATGGCGGCAACGGTATAGGGCGATATGTCTTGCTCAATCCACGCCGGAACCGAGATATCTAGCTCGGTTACAGGCTCATCGTTTTCCCATAAAACACTACTCATAAAAACCTCTCTCTCATTTCTTCAGGTGTGTGAGTCACCCCACACTCGTTACAAAAATAAAGTTCGGGGTACTGCAGCGCAGGGCGCTCCCCTCCCTCCCATTCCTCGGGCTGATACTGCAATGTGCCCTCCCCGCAGTCGGGGCAAATCATGTAGTTCTAGAATCAAGTTGCACGTACTCCCCCGCTCGATCTTGCCTTACTGCCTTTTGAGCGGCGCGGTAGTCCGTGAAATAGTCCAGCACTTCGTAAGCCGGACTCCCCCACACATTGTCCCCGTAATCAGCCCAAATTTTGTATTGACCATCGTTAAACTTAACGACTACCCACGCGGTATCGAACTGACTACGTAATGAGGTAAGGACTTTCGTCAAAGGTTCGTAAGAAGGCTTCATAAATCTTTCCTATTTCTGTCTTTCTACTGGATAAAAACCCAGTGTGTAAAAATGGCTTAAAACCGTGTTTTTTCGGTCAAAACCTCCTAAAACAGAGACAGTTTTTCACAAAAATAGGCTAATGTAAAGCGGTTCGGGGATGAAAAGTAATAGGGCGTCGGCCTGGAGGCCGCATAACTCCGTTTTTTTGGCTATTATTTATTACCCTATTGGTTATTTGAGAGCAAAAACTTTTTTGAAAAAAAAGTGTAACGACGGTAATAAAGTAATAATGGTAATAATTAGAAGGTCAAAAGGTAGGAAACATCATGGCTAGAGCGAAGTTATTACTTTTGAAAAAAACCCTATTACTATTACTTTCGTGAGGTCAAGTGGTTCAGAAAAGAGAAGAGTCTATCCAGATAGCAAAACATGTTAAATTTGTTACTTCCAAACCGTTTGAAAAACACCTAAGGGAGACGTAATTACCGATGGTTAAGCCGCTCGAATGGACACCAATGGTCCCCGCCGATGAGGGACAGGGGCAAGTTGATCCCGAGGGCAAGGTTTGGCAAGAACTGAACACGCGCCAAAAGAAGTTTGTCCGGGAGTACATGAAAGGCCAAACCGCTACGGACGCGGCGATGCGAGCCGGATATACCAAAAATCGGAACGCGGCAAAACGTCAGGGCTCGGTGTTACTCAACCACAACCCAATGATCCGAAATTACATGATTGAGCTTCAACTCGCGAACGCTGAACGTGAGCGAGTTACTACAGAGTCGCACCTTGGCGCTCTGTACGATCTTCGGAACGCAGCCTCCGAGGCCGGGAACCACTCGGCTGCGGTCACGGCCGAGGTGTCGCGGGGCAAGGTAGCGGGGTTGTACATCGACCGGCGGGAGGTCTTGACCGCGCAAGTGCATGGTCTGAGCAAGGACGCATTGATCGAGCGCCTAGGGTCGCTGATTAAGAAGCGGTTGCCCGTGGTCATCGATCAGGTAACCGACCACTCTACCGATTAACTCTATCCTCTCTACTCTACTCTACCCAACATAGCTACGGGGCCAGCGCCTACGCCAGCGCCTATATATAGCCAACGCCAGCGCCAAAAAAGCGAAAAAAGGTCTTGTGGCTAAGTTGCAAAGTAAAGTAGTATGCGGTACAGTGGGGGTCCATTTACTAGAAAGTAGAGCTTAGTTATGACAAGAAAGCATTTTCAATTAATCGCCGACGTGCTGCGCGAGGCGGGCGCGGGGGCGGCTTTGGTTTTCGCGATGGCGGATGCGCTCGCGACCACTAACCCGAACTTCGACCGGGATCGGTTCTTGGAGGCGTGCAAATCATGAGGGACACTTTTATTTATATTCCTCGTAAAACGCAAAGGGGCTGTACCAACATGGTCGATCAGGTCGTGCCCACTAAGTATGATTACAAGGTCGTTGAGATGCGGTGCGGAAGCACTGGCATAGATGGCGATGGGCTGTACTGTGAAGATTGCCGCGCTAAGACGCGCGGGCGTCCGTGGTACATTTGCCGACACGGCAACGACGTTAGCGAGTATATGTGCGGGCTCTGTGAGGGGGAGAGCTACGAGGGCTGATTGTCCTGGAGTTTTTGAGGGCCGCCTAGCGCGGCCCTTTTTTTGTCTCTACTCTATCCAAATCTACTCTACTCTACTCTACTCTACTCTACTCTACTCATTACATTAGCCAGCGCCAGCGCCGGACCTAGTTAGCCAACGCCAACGCCTACCAATACATAAACAACAGGTAAAAAAGCGGGGTCCCGAAGGACCCCGCGAAAGGTCGGTTATGGCTCCTTAGCGGGACCGAAGTCCCGCGTCCGGATGTTCTGGTTACAACCTTGAGTTGTTCCCTGGTTGAGTTTTAGCCCACTGGATCAAGGCCTCGCGTACGGTTCGATCTCCGACGAACTCGTTGAACGCTTTGCGGCCAGATAAATCCAGCATTACGTAAGCACCCCAAAGTACTTCCATGCCATGATTGAGTGAGTAGGTGCGGGTATCTGCGATACCTGCTTCTTCTAGGTTCTCAACGTATTGGTTAAGGCTCATGAGTTTGACACCTCTTCTACGTCTGCCTGGATTCGGTTCCAGATTTCACCTTTGCGGGCATGGGCATTCACAATGAACTCCCAGATGAGGTTGTCGATTTCAAACAGCTCGTCGAAGAGGTCATTCTCTTCTCCTTCTTCCCAAGCTGGTTCGAAACTGATGCCCATGTTTTTGAGAAGGTCCCGGCTCCTAACCAGAATCCTAGCTCCTTGAGCTATGCTGTCTAGAATATCCAGACTGCTTCGTTTTACTTCTTTCATTTGCTTTCTCCTTTCGCTAAAAGCAAGACCATATTGCCTGAAGTAAAGGGGTTTGTCCAACCTTTTCTTAATTACTTTTCCCTTATAAATCAAGGACTTACGCGTGCTTGCTACGTTATAAACTCTATACAAATCAACCACTTAGGAGCGCTAAATAGACCCCCATACCCCTTGACAACCAGGGTTGGGGTGTCACCCGCC
>Ga0208315_1000610_pt1 | contig 24052 bp, 21 predicted proteins | sample MalvireepMed_215_FD_184239 | JGI IMG/M metagenome (GOLD analysis project Ga0208315, IMG submission 184239) | Marine viral communities from the Global Malaspina Expedition - Malaspina viral metaG DeepMed_215 (SPAdes) (version 2) | ecosystem: Environmental > Aquatic > Marine > Oceanic | place... | reverse complement strand
CGCCCGCGGCCCCCTCGCCGTCGAAGATGTCCATCTGATCGCCGGGAACGCCGAAGCGCAAACGGCTCTGTTTCACCTGCACAACCTCGTGCTGGCCGAGGGTCAGGCGCTCTTGCTCACCGGCACGGGGCCGGTGGCCCATTGGGGGCTGACGCTGCCCGATCTGGTCAGCCGGATGCGTGGCGCCACGATGGTCGAAATGGAAGCACCCGATGACGCGCTGCTCTCCGCACTGCTGGTCAAGCTGCTGGCCGACCGGCAGTTGACGCCGAAACCGGAGTTGATCAACTACCTGATGACCCGGATGGATCGTTCCTTTGCCGCCGCCATCGCGCTGGTCGACCGGCTGGATGCTGCCAGCCTCGCGCAGAAGCGCCCCTTGACCCGCGCACTGGCCGCGCAGGTGCTGGACATCGCCCCGCCCCGCGCGTGATACTGGAATAATTAACGCAAGCCTTCGCAAACCCGTTACATTCCAATGTCATGAGGCCCGCATGACCCAAGCTGATTTCCTGCAAGCGCCCTTTCCGCCCGCCACCGATCTGCCCGAGCTTGATACCGCCGGGCCGGGTCGTTTCTTTAATCGTGAGCTAAGCTGGCTCGACTTTAACTGGCGGGTGCTGGAAGAGGCCGAGAACCCGCGCGTGCCGCTGCTGGAACGGCTGCGCTTTCTGTCGATTTCGGCCACCAATTTGGATGAGTTCTATACCGTGCGGGTCGCGGGGCTGCGCGAACTGGCCCAAGCGGGCAACACCACCGCCGCCGCCGATGGGCTGAGCCCCGGTGAGCAACTGGTGCTGATCAACGAAGACGCCCGCAACCTGATGATGTCCCAACAGCGTGTGCTGGTTGACCTCATGGCCGAGATGGACGCGCAGAACATCATGCTGGAACGCGCCGCCGACCTGACCGAGGCGGACCACAAGCATCTCGAAGGGGTCTTTCTCAACCAAGTCTTCGCCGTGCTGTCGCCGCTGGCGATCGACCCGGCACACCCCTTCCCCTTCATCCCCAACACCGGCTATGCGCTGGCGCTGCAACTGGAACGCAGCCGCGACAAACGTCCCCTGCAAGCGCTGCTGCCGATCCCCGGCCAGATCGACCGCTTCGTGCCCCTGCCCGCGCCCGACGGTTGCCTGCGCTACCTGCCGCTCGAAGACCTGTTAATCATCAACATCCCCAACCTCTTCCCCGGCTACAAACTCAAAGCGCATTTCGAATTCCGCGTGCTGCGCGACAGCGATCTTGAGGTCGAAGACGAGGCCGAAGACCTCGTGCGCGAGTTCGAAGTCGCCCTGAAACGCCGCCGCCGCGGTGAAGTCGTGCGGCTGACCCATTCCGCGGGCGCCCCGGAAAAGCTGAAATCCGTCGTCATGCGCGAACTTTGCGTGCGGCCCCAAGACGTGATCGAAATCGAAGGCATGCTCGGCATCGCCGATCTGTCGAAACTGGTGACCGATGCCCGGCCCGACCTTCTGTGGCCGCAGTTCACCCCGCGCGTGCCCGAGCGCGTCAGCGACCACGATGGCGATATGTTCGCCGCGATCCGGCAAAAGGACATGCTGCTGCACCACCCCTATGAGACCTTTGACATGGTGGTGCGCTTCCTCGCCCAAGCGGCGCGCGACCCGGATGTGGTCGCGATCAAACAGACGCTCTACCGCACCTCGCGCGACAGCCCGATCGTCAGCGCGCTCTGCGAGGCCGCCGAGGATGGTAAATCCGTCACCGCCTTGGTCGAGCTGAAAGCCCGCTTTGATGAGGCCGCCAATATCCGCCAGTCGCGCCGTTTGGAACGCGCGGGCGCGCATGTGGTCTACGGCTTTCTCGACCTCAAGACCCACGCCAAGATCTCGACCGTCGTACGGCGCGAAGGCGATCAACTGGTAACCTACACCCACTACGGCACCGGCAACTATCACCCGATCACCGCGCGGATTTACACGGATCTGTCGCTTTTCACCTGCGACTCGAGCCTTGGGCGCGATGCCACGAAAGTTTTCAACTTCCTGTCCGGCTATGCCCCGCCAGAGCAGTTGGAAAACCTCGCCATTTCCCCCACCACGCTCAAGCCGCGCCTGCTTGAGATGATCGCCACCGAGGCTGACCATGCCCGCGCCGGACGCCCCGCCGTAATCTGGGCCAAGATGAACGCCCTGATCGACGCCGAGGTGATCGACGCGCTTTATGATGCCAGCCAAGCGGGAGTGGAAATCAGCCTTGTCATTCGCGGCATCTGCGGGCTGCGCCCCGGCGTTAAGGGGCTGTCGGACAACATTCGCGTCAAATCTATCATTGGCCGTTTTCTGGAACACAGCCGCATTGTCTGCGTCGGCAACGGCCACGGGCTGCCGCATAAAAAAGCGCGGGTTTTCATGTCTTCCGCCGACTGGATGGGCCGCAACCTCAACCGCCGGGTCGAGACTTTGGTCGAGATCGAGAACCCGACCGTCAAGGCACAGATCACCAGCCAGATCATGGCCGCCAATCTGGCTGACGTGGCGCAAAGCTGGGTCATGGGGCCGGATGGCAAATTCACCCGGCCCGCCGTGCCGGAGGGGACGTTCGCGTTTAACTGCCACCGCTTCTTTATGGAAAACCCCTCGCTCTCGGGGCGCGGCAGCGCGGGGGCGTCGGATGTGCCCAAGCTGACCCATACCGAGGATTGACCTATGGAGAGGTCCGTTAGCAATTGACCTCACCGCGCCCCTGCGCCAATTATCCCTTCAAACGGATGGCCCGCAGGAGCATTGATGGCAGACCAGACCGACCCTTCCCGAGCCGCACCCGTCCCTGAGACTGGCGTGGCGGAACTGGGCCTTTTCGCCAAACCCTTGTTTCAGGATCCGGGCGCGCGCGCGCTGGCGCGGGTGGGCGTGGTGGATGTGGGCTCGAACTCTGTTCGCCTTGTGGTGTTCGACGGCGCGGCACGCTCTCCGGCCTATTTCTATAACGAAAAGATCATGTGCGCCTTGGGCGCTGGCATGTCTGAGACGGGCCACTTGTCCCCCGAAGGCCGCGCCCGTGCGCTCTCGGCGCTGCGCCGGTTCAGCAAGCTGGCCGATGGCATGGGCCTGTCGGAACTCACGGTCGTTGCCACCGCAGCGGTACGTGATGCCAGCGACGGGCGCGAATTCTGCGCCGATGTGCTGCGCGAGACCGGACTGCGCATCTGGGTGATCGACGGCGAGGAAGAGGCGCGGCTTTCGGCCCAAGGGGTGCTGCTGGGCTGGCCCGGTGCCTATGGCCTTGTCTGCGACATCGGCGGCTCTTCGATGGAACTTGCGGAAATCTCTGGGGGGCGCGTCGGGCGGCGGGTGACCTCGCAACTCGGGCCGCTGAAGCTGCGCGATCTCAAAGGCGGGGCCAAAGGCCGACACGCCCATATCAAAGAGGTTATTACCGCGCTTCAGGAAAAAATGGGCAGCCAGCGTGACCGGCTGTTTCTTGTGGGCGGCTCATGGCGGGCGATTGCGCGGATCGACATGTACCGCCGCGGCTATCCGCTGCATGTTCTGCATGAATACCGCATGACCGTTACCTCGGTCCGGGAGACGGTGAAGTTCATCCAAGCCTCTGATCTCGAAGAGCTTCGCAATGCTTGCGGAGTATCTTCAAGCCGCATGTCCTTGGTGCCCTACGCCGCCGAAGTGCTCAGCCGTCTGGTCAAAACCTTCCGGCCAAAAGACATCGCCGTCTCCAGCTATGGCATCCGCGAAGGCATGCTGTATGAGCAGATGCCGCAACGTCTGCGCGACCGCGATCCGCTGATCGAAGCCTGCTATTTCGCCGAGGCCAAAGATGCGCGGATGCCCGGCTTTGGTAAGGTGCTCTATAACTTCATCCTGCCGCTCTACCGCTCTGCCCCGCATGCGCGCAGGCGGTTGGTCAAAGCGGCCTGCCTCCTGCATGATGTCAGCTGGCGCGCGCATCCCGACTACCGGGCCGAGACCTGTTTTGACAACGCCACCCGCGCCAACCTTGGCGGGCTCAAACACGCGGAGCGGATTTATCTGGGGCTGGCGCTGCTGCACCGTTATTCCAACAAACGCGAAAATACCCGGTTCGAAGACCTTTATGAGATGGTCGACGAAAAGACCCGGTTGGAGGCCGAGATCCTTGGCAAGGCCATGCGCTTTGGTGCGATGCTCTGGATGGACAAGGGCGAACAGCGCGGCGAATTGCGCTGGTTCCCCAAGAAAAAGCAGTTGGAACTGTGGCTCACCCCCGACATGGTGCCGCTTTTCGGTGAGGTCGCAGAGGCGCGGCTGAACTCGCTCGCCAAATCGCTTGACGCCGAAGTCCATGTGCGTACCGGCAAACGGCCTCCGAAATAGGCCGCGTTACAGGTCGATCTGGGGGGCAGGCTCGGTCGGCGTGTCTGGTGGCACCATCGGATGATCCGGCTTGCGTCGTATGATGATATCGCCGTTGGGCTGCATCTCGGGCGCTTGGTATGCGCTCCAGTCTTCGACCTCATCCAGCAGTTCCGTCAGCTTCGGCCCCATCTCGCGCGCGAAATCGCGCAGGGCGGGGCGCATGGCTTCGGTAAAGCCTTCGAAGCCTTCCATGACCGGGCCCATTTCATCCATGATCCCGTCCATGAACATCTGCGCGCCGCGCTCCATCAAGCCGAGGCCGCGTTCTTCGGTGTCCTCTTGCGCGTGGGCCGCAAGCGGCAGCATCGTGCAAAGGGCGATAAGGGGCATGAAACGTGTCATGCAATTGATGTAGGCGGCGCGTTCGGGATTTCTAGTCTTCTGCCGATGTACGGGCACAAGCCCGCCTAAAGGTCGACATCCAGCGTGACCGGGAAGTGATCCGACGCCGCAAGAAGCGCATCGCGCAGGGCCACATTTTGCCAGCAGGCGGGGTCGTCCATCGGATGCCAAATGCGCCAGCGGGCATCGCGGGCGCGGATTTGCGGGCTGACCATGATGTAATCCAACAGCGCCTGAAGGTAACGTGCCTCTGGTGCGATCCAAAACCGCGCGCTGGTAGGCGCGGCCCCCAACCGTCGGCTAAGCGCCTGTTTTGCATGCGGGTCAAAGAGCGCCGCCGCCCCCTCCCCCAACACAATCTCAACCGACGACCGGCCAAACAGGCTTTCGAATTCGTCCAGCCCCGGCCCGTCGTTCAAATCACCGATCACCATCACGGGCCGCTCTGCCGCCAGATGCGTATCGATCCGCCGCCTGAGCCAGATCGCTTGCGCCAATTGCTTGCGCCGGTTGGCGATGGCGATGCGCAGCACATCGGCCTCCGACTTGGCCCCATGGGGCGCTTTGGATTTGAGATGCGCGCCGATCATCTGAAAGACAAAGCCGGTCTTCGTGGTCACCTCCAACTCAAGCGGCGGTTTGGAGAAGACCACGGCATCCTCCGTCGCGTCTACGTCAAGATCAATCCGCAACGTCTGGTCAAAGCGCGGAGCACCTGCTGCCGACTGCGGCGCGTAACGGGCGGTGAGCTTATCGGGGTCATAAAGCAGTGCAATCTCTTGCTCTGTATCGTTGGAAAACCCCATGACGGCCTCCCGCGCGCGGAGGGAAAACCGCGCGGCGAAATGCTTTAACGCTGCCACGGTGGACTGCCGCCGCCCGTGGTTCGGCGCCTCAATCACCATCACCGCATCGGCATCCAGCGCGCCGAAAACCAGCCCCAAAGCAGCCGTCTGCTGCGCACGGGTCACCTGATAGCGCGAAGACCATTCACCGTCGTCGTAGAGCTGATTGTCATCGTCAAAAAGGCTCGCGAACCACTCAACATTGTAGGTCGCGATGCGCATCAAGCGTGTTTGCCCGAGATCGTTTCCCACGCGCGGTTGATGTCGATCATGCGTTTCTCGGCCATCTTGATGGCCTCTTGCGGCAAGCCACGCGCCACCAAGGCATCGGGATGGTTTTCGCGCACCAGCCGCCGCCATGCCTTACGGGCTTCTTCGAGCGTGGCATGGGGGCCGATGCCCAGAACCGTGCGCGGCAAGGGCGAGCTGTCGGGCACGAACCGCGCTTTGAGCGAGGCAAAAGCCTCCTCTCCCATGCCAAAGATCGCGGCGACATCTTCGAGAAAGGCGTTTTCATTCGGGTGATAGACGCCATCGGCCATGGCAATGTGAAACAGCCCCTCCATCAAGTCATGCAGCATCTCGGGCTGATCGTTGAACATGCTGGCGATGCGTTTGGCGTATTCCTCAAACCCGGTGACATCCTGCCGCGCAAGGTTAAAGACCCGCGCCGCCCCGTCCTGATCCCCTTCGGCAATCTGGAAGACCTCGCGAAAGGCCGTCACCTCGTCGCGGGTCACCAGCCCATCGGCCTTGGCCATCTTCGCGCCCAAGGCGATGACTGCGATGGTAAAGGCGACCGAGCGTTCAGGCGGGCTGCGCAGACGGTCAAAGACAGCCGACAGCCCCTCGCCCGCAGTGAGGGCTGACAAAGCTTCGGAGATGCGCGTCCAGATCGACATGGGCTGACCCTTTGGTATTCGGCCCCAGCTTAACCGCTGGCACCGGGGAAGTCAGGATGCTGACAGGGTTTTTTGCATCAAGATCAGATCAAGCCATTGCCCGTGTTTGCGCCCGACTTCGGGCATCCGGCCCACCTGCGCAAAGCCCAGTTTTTCATGGAAAATCACAGCACCCGGATTGGCGCCGCTGATCGCGGCAACCATGACGTGATGACCCTGTGCCGCTGCCGCCTCTGCCGCCCGCGTCATCAGGCCGCGGCCCAGTCCCTGCCCCTGTGCCGCGTCCGCCAGCACGATGCTATGTTCGACCGTCGCGCCGTAGCCCGGACCGCCGCGAAAGCTGCCGTAGGTGACGAAGCCCATGATTTGCCCTGCGTCTTCGGCCACCCAAAAGGCCTCGGCGCGGGGGGCGATCAGCGCGGTGATATCCTCTGGCGTCTTTTCGTCGGTGGTAAAGGTCGACAGGCTGTCGCGGATCATGCCGTTCCATAGGCCCGCCACGGCAGCGGCATCGCGCCGCTCTGCGGGGCGGATCGCGCGGCCCGTTTGGACCGCGCCCGTTTCAGCCTGCATCACTTCCGGGTCTCGCGGATCAGCTTGAGGATATCCTGCGCAGCCGTCGGGATATTCGTCCCCGGGCCAAAGATCGCCTTGACGCCCGCGTCCTCCAAAAACTTGTAATCCTGCTGCGGAATGACCCCGCCACAGATCACCAGAATGTCCTCCGCCCCCGCATCCTTGAGCGCCTGAATAAGCTGCGGTGCCAATGTCTTGTGCCCCGCCGCTTGGCTGGAGATGCCGACGACATGCACGTCGTTGTCCACCGCGTCCTGCGCCGCTTCGGCGGGGGTCTGGAACAGCGGGCCAACGTCCACGTCAAAGCCGATGTCGGCAAAGGCGGTGGCGATCACCTTGGCCCCGCGATCGTGCCCGTCTTGGCCCATTTTGACCACCAGCATGCGCGGGCGGCGGCCCTCGGCCTCGGCGAACTCATCGACCGATTTTTGGATATCGGCAAAGCCCGCGTCGCCCTCATAGGCCGCGCCATAGACGCCCGAGAGCGTCTTGACCTCGGCCCGGTGCCGCCCGAATTCTTTCTCCATCGCCATGCTGATCTCTCCCACTGTGGCGCGCGCGCGGGCGGCTTCCACCGCCGCGTCGAGCAGATTGCCGCCCTCGGCGGACCGCCGTGTCAGTTCGGCCAAGGCGGCGGTGCAGGCGTCCTCGTCCCGCTCGGCCCGAATACGCTCCAGCCGCGCCACCTGACCGGCGCGGACCTTAACGTTGTCGACATCCAAGATGTCGATCGGCTCTTCCTTGTCGCGGCGATATTTGTTCACGCCCACGATCACCTCGGTGCCCCGGTCAATGCCCGCCTGACGCTGCGCCGCGGCTTCCTCGATACGCAGTTTCGGCATGCCGGAGGCCACGGCCTTGGTCATGCCGCCCATCTCTTCGACTTCTTCGATCAGCTGCCACGCGGCCTCGGCCAGATCGGCGGTCAGCTTTTCGACGTAGTAGCTGCCCGCGAGCGGATCGACGACATTGGTGATGCCAGTCTCTTCCTGCAAGATCAGCTGGGTGTTGCGGGCGATACGGGCGGAGTGTTCCGTGGGCAGGCCAATGGCCTCATCCAGTGAGTTGGTGTGCAGCGACTGGGTGCCGCCCAAGACCGCCGAAAGCGCCTCGTAAGCCGTGCGCACGACGTTGTTATAGGGGTCCTGCTCGGCCAGGCTCACGCCGGAGGTTTGGCAATGGGTGCGCAACATCGACGACTTGGGGTTTTTCGGCTCGAATTCCTCCATCACCCGTGACCAGAGCAGACGCGCGGCACGCAACTTAGCGGTTTCCATGAAAAAGTTCATGCCGATGGCGAAAAAGAACGACAGCCGCGGCGCGAAACGGTCCACGTCCATGCCGGCGGCGATCGCGGTGCGCACATATTCGCGCCCGTCCGCGATGGTGAAGGCCAGCTCTTGCACGAGGTTCGCGCCCGCCTCCTGCATGTGGTAGCCCGAGATCGAGATCGAGTTGAACTTCGGCATGTGATCCGAGGTATATTCAATGATATCCCCGATGATCCGCATCGACGGTTCCGGCGGATAGACATATGTGTTGCGCACCATGAATTCCTTGAGGATGTCGTTCTGGATCGTGCCCGACAGCTTGGCGCGGTCATGGCCCTGCTCTTCGCCCGCGACGATGAAATTGGCGAGGATCGGGATCACCGCGCCGTTCATCGTCATGGAAACCGAGACCTGATCGAGCGGAATACCGTCGAAGAGAATTTTCATATCCTCAACCGAGTCGATGGCCACACCGGCCTTGCCGACATCGCCCTCGACCCGCGGGTGGTCGCTGTCATAGCCCCGGTGCGTTGCCAGATCAAAGGCCACCGAAACACCCTGCTGCCCGGCGGCCAGCGCGCGGCGGTAAAAGGCGTTGGATTCCTCAGCCGTCGAAAAACCTGCATATTGCCGGATCGTCCAAGGACGGCCCGCATACATCGTCGCCTTCACGCCGCGCGTAAACGGCGCTTCGCCGGGAATGCTGCCGAGATGGTCCAGCCCGTCCACGTCGTCGGCGGTATAGAGCGGTTGTACGTCGATCCCCTCCAACGTCTTCCACGTCAGATCGTCGAGACTGCGCCCGCGCAATTCGCCTGTCGCCAGTTCCTGCCAGCGTGTCTTTGCGTCCTTTTGGTCGGATGTCATATGCTTGTCCTTCTCCCTTAGCGCCGGGTGGCAGGCATGGACCTGCGCATCACCGGCGGCTGAATTGTCACGGGGCGCGCCCTCACGGAGATAAATGCCCCCTGCGGCGCTTTGCCCTTCGCAAAATGGTACAGGCCCCCTATATCTGAAGGGACAGGAGCCTTGATGAAACGTTTGATCTCACTAGTTTTTGCAGGATTGATCGCCAGCACAGCGATTGCCCAAGGGGCCGATACCCCGATGGAGGATCCGCTGTTCCTGCCCGCCGATATGGCCGATCTCAGCGCCTTCCAATGGAAAAAGCGGCCCGTTCTGGTCTTTGCAAATTCCGAGAACGATCCGGCATATGTCGCGCAGATGGAATACCTCCGCGACCGCGAGGAAGAGTTGCGCCTGCGCGATGTGGTGGTGCTGACCGATACCGACCCTGCCGCGCGCAGCGCGCTCAGGCTGCGGATGCGCCCGCGGGGCTTCATGCTGGTGCTGGTCGACAAGGAAGGCCAAATCGAGCTGCGCAAACCCTTTCCATGGGACGTGCGCGAGATCACCCGCAGCATCGACAAGATGCCGCTCAGGCAGCGGGAAATCAGAGAGGCAAAGGAGCGCGACGTCATCCGTTGATGCCCCGCGCCCTGCCCGCGCTGATCGCCAGCGCATCGCACCCTATTCGAACTCCATGATCACATCGTCCACCGCAAGGCTGTCGCCCGCGCCGGCGTTGACCTTACTCACCACGCCCTTCTTCTCGGCGCGCAGGATGTTCTCCATTTTCATCGCCTCGATGGTGCAGAGCGCTTGGCCTTCTTGGACCTCATCGCCCACTTCGACGTCGAGTTTCACCACCAGACCCGGCATCGGGCAGAGCAGCATCTTGGAGGTGTCGGGTGGCAGCTTCTCGGGCATGAGGGCCGCCAGTTCCGCCTGACGCGGGGTGCGGACGTGGACTTTCAGATCCGCGCCGCGGGTGCGGATGCGGAAGCCGCCAGAGATTTTGCCAACCTTTAACACCAAAGGCGCGCCATCGACGGTCATTTCGGCCAGTTGATCACCTGGTGTCCAATCGCCGCTGACGCGCATTTCGCCGCCATCGTAAAAGGCCACCGTCGCCCCGTCGGGATCGGCCTTGGTGACCACGTCGAAACTCTCGCCCTGCAGCTTTACGTTCCAATCGCTGCCGACCTTGCGCTCGTGGTTGTCCATCCGGCCCGAGACACGCGCGCGGCGAATTTCGCCTACGCGGTGCATCGCAGCGCAGGCCGCAGCGATGCGGCGCAGCTCGCCCTCAGGCAGGGTCACACCCTCGAAACCTTCGGGATATTGCTCGGCGATGAAGGCGGTGGTCATCTCGCCCGAGACGAATTTCGGGTGATCCATCACGGCAGAGAGAAACGGCAGGTTATGCCCGATGCCCTCAACCTCGAAACTGTCGAGCGCCACGCGCATCTTCTCAATCGCCTCTTCGCGGGTCGGGGCCCATGTGCAAAGCTTGGCGATCATCGGATCGTAATACATCGAGATTTCGCCGCCCTCAAAGACGCCGGTATCGTTGCGCACGGCCATCTCGCCGCTCGGTGCATCGCCCTGCCAAGTGCCTTGCTCCAGCAGCGGCCCGGCGGCCACTTCCTGCGGCGGGCGGTAGCGGGTCAGACGGCCAATGGACGGCAGGAAACCACGGTAAGGGTCTTCGGCGTAGAGCCGGTTTTCGATGGCCCAGCCTGTCAGGGTCACGTCATCTTGGGTGATCGACAGTTTCTCGCCATTGGCGACGCGGATCATCTGCTCGACCAGATCAACACCGGTGATCAGTTCGGTGACCGGGTGCTCCACCTGAAGGCGGGTGTTCATCTCAAGGAAGTAGAAGTTCTTGTCGCCATCAACGATGAATTCCACCGTGCCCGCGCTGGAGTAGCCCACGGCCTGCGCCAGAGCGACGGCCTGCTCGCCCATGGCTTTGCGGGTCTCTTCGTCAAGGAAGGGACTCGGTGCCTCTTCGACGACCTTTTGGTTGCGGCGCTGGATCGAACACTCGCGCTCGCCCAGATAGATACCATTGCCATGCGCGTCGCAGAGCACCTGAATTTCAATGTGGCGGGGCTGGGTGACGAATTTCTCGATGAAAATCCGATCATCCCCAAAGGAGTTTGCCGCTTCGTTCTTGGACGATTGGAAACCTTCGCGGGCCTCTTCATCATTCCAAGCGATCCGCATGCCCTTGCCGCCGCCGCCAGCCGAGGCTTTGAGCATCACCGGGTAGCCGATCTCGTTCGAGATTTTCACGGCCTCTTCTGCGTCTTCGATCAGCCCCATATAGCCCGGTACGGTCGAGACACCCGCCTCCTGCGCGATCTTTTTGGAGGTGATTTTATCACCCATCTTTTCAATGGCGCCAACGGGCGGGCCGACAAAAGCCACGCCAACCGCGTCAAGCGCCTCGGCAAACTTGCTGTTTTCGCTGAGAAACCCATAGCCCGGATGGACCGCCTGCGCGCCGGATTGCTTCACGGCCTCCATCACCTTGTCGATGACGATATAGGACTGGTTCGCGGGGGGCGGGCCGATGTGAATGGCCTCATCCGCCATTTCCACATGCAGCGCCTGCGCATCCGCATCGGAATAGATCGCCACGGTGGTCAGACCCATCTTCTTGGCGGTCTTGATCACGCGGCAGGCGATTTCGCCCCGGTTGGCAATGAGGATCTTGTCAAACATCAGCAGTTCCTTTGACGGTAACAGGCCACGCAAAATGCCGCGTCAGCCAAAGCTGCGCGGGTGCCTGTAGAAATAAAGATGGAGGGGGAAACCGCCCTGCCCGCGCCAATGGCAGGCAAAGCGGTTATTGGGGCGAGATTAGTTACATTTGCCGGGGTTGAGCTGGCAATAACCGACGTTGGCTGCGGCGCCGATGGCTGCGCCCTGCGCCAGCGACCCACCTGTGACGGCTGCCGCACCTGCGCCCACGGCTGCGCCGCCCAGACCCTGTTCGCCGATGTTGTCACCGCATGCGGCAAGACCGGCTGTCGCGCCAAGCGCGAGAATGATGTTACGAATTGACATGTGCCTGTTCCTTCACTGCTATCTACTGTCTGACCAACGTCCTGCCGTTTGACAAGTTCCCGGTCAGTTTTCCGGCCCGTTGCCCTGTGGCGCGAAAACCACCCCGCCGAAAAGTCGGGCAGCGCGGCGCGGTGGCGCAGCGGCTGCCCGATAGGGGAAGGGGTATGGTCTTCACGTTCGGCAGCACGAAGAGCAAAAGACGCGCCGCCAGCCACGCAAAACCTGCCGCAAGCCTGCGCCAGCGCCAAGCACGCCCTTTCGGGCAGCTGAGCTTCGGCAAAGCTGTGCTGATCTGCGTAAAGGCGGGGCGACATCATGCCGATCAACCCTCGAAAGCTTCGGGGAAGGCGGCACGGGCTGCGGCCACATCGAGCACGAGCAAAGCTTCGTAATCGGCGGGATCAAAGGGATCGGTGGCCGGCAGCACCTCGCGGCCAAAGAGCCACGACAGACGGCCCGCATCCAGATTGCCACGCTCGAAAGGATGCTCGCCAAAGGCTTCCCACAGGGCTTTGACAAAGGCGGCATCGGCGCGGCGGTCAGGCGCGCGGCGGTCAGGGCGACGCTCACGCCGGGTGATGGGCGTGACCCCCTTGGGATTCGGACGGCGAATTGTGAACTGGAAATCGGTGCCGGGCAGTCGCCCGGGGAACCCGCGGTGTTTTAGCATATAGGCGGGCATCAGACACCCCTCCCGGTTGCAGGGGTGGCTGGGATCAGGGCAGGCGCAAACGCCTGCCCTGCAACGGCATTATTTGTACTTGCCGGTGTAGACGGGCTCAACCGAGATGGGCTCGGGCTCAACCACGACGAACTCTTCTTCTTGCTGTGCGCAGGCCGAAACAGCTGCGACGAAACCGATAGCTGCCAGCAACTTGATGCTCTTGGACATGTATATCTCCTATTAATGTTAAATGAACCTGACGCGACAACATGCCGGCCAAGCCCGGGTTCTGAGGTAAGGGATACGTGGGTATTCCTTGACCGCATCATATGCGATTCACATAGCAATGGATACGGTTGCAAGCGCAATCGGTCGCGTTGTGACTCCAAAGCATCATTCCAATTGGTGGATCGGCGGATTCTTGCAAGATCTTGCCTGCGCATCACAAACCCTCCCAGATGCAAGCGTCATCCTGGGCGCGGAAAGCTTCGAAATATTGGGTCGCTTCGGGGTCGGCCGCGCCGAATTCCACCGGGCGGTCAGCAAGGGAGACGACGATCACCTGCCCCGCAAGCGCATGTTCGGTCATATAAGGGAGGGCGACCACCGCGCAGAGATGCTCCATGTCCGGAGCGGCGAGGTCATAGGCGATGGCCTCCGGCCCTTTGGCGATCTGTGGCGCAATGAACCGAAAGCGAAGCCAAGTCTCACCGCCCAGTTCCTCGACAAGAACCTCTTGCAAGTCAATAACTTGCCCCGAGGGAACGTCAATCGCCCGCGCCGGAGACGCGAGCCCCCCCGCCAGCAAAGCTGGCAGGCAAGCTCGGCGCAGCAGAGTGCCTAGTGATTGCGCAATGCGTCGATCAGTGCGTCCTTGTCCATGTCCGAACGCCCCTCGATTCCGAGTTCCTGCGCCCGGTCGTAGAGGTCGTCCTTGGTCCAATCCTCGTAGGGCGGCTGCTTGCCCCCCTTCTTGCCGGGATGCTGGCTGTCGTTGGCCTGCGCATTGGCGATGCGGGCGGCTTTCTCCTTGCTCGCCCCATCCTCGCGCAAAGACTTGTAGGTCTCTTCGTCCTTGATTGATGAATTCGGCATGATCCGGTCCTCCTTTGCAAGGAAAACCGCCCAGTCCGCCGAGGGTTCCGCGGGCGGCCTCAGTGGGATCGGTATTTAAGAAAGGATGAAGCTGCATGATGGTGCTCAGAGCGGGATGTTGTCGTGTTTCTTCCACGGGGTCTGCACTTTTTTGTTGCGCAATGACGCGAAGGCGCGGGCGACCCGTTTGCGGGTGCTGCGGGGCTGGATCACCTCGTCGATGAAACCGCGTTCGGCGGCGACGAAGGGGTTGGCGAAACGGTCTTCGTAATCCTTCGTGTGTTTGGCGATCTTTTCGGGATCCTTCAGATCCTTGCGGTGGATGATCTCTGTAGCGCCTTTGGCCCCCATTACGGCGACTTCGGCGGTGGGCCATGCGTAGTTGAAATCCGAACGCAGGTGTTTGGAAGCCATCACGTCATAGGCGCCGCCATAGGCTTTGCGCGTGATGACGGTGACCATCGGCACGGTCGCCTCGCCATAGGCGAAGAGCAGTTTCGCGCCGTGTTTGATGACGCCGCCGAATTCCTGACCGGTGCCGGGCAGGAAGCCGGGCACGTCCACAAGGGTCAGAATCGGGATTTCGAAAGCATCGCAGAACCGCACGAAACGGGCCGCTTTGCGCGAGCTATCAATGTCGAGGCAGCCCGCCAGCACCATCGGCTGGTTGGCGACCACGCCGACGGTACGGCCTTCGAGACGTATGAAACCGGTGATAATGTTCTTGGCGAATTCCTTTTGGATTTCGTAAAAGTCGCCCTCATCCGCCAGTTTGAGGATCAGTTCCTTCATGTCATAGGGGGTGTTGGCATTCGACGGCACCAGCGTGTCGAGCGAGGGTTCGATCCGGTTGGGATCGTCGAAGAAGGGGCGGACCGGGGGTTTCTCGCGGTTGTTGGCGGGCAGCAGATCGACGAGGCGGCGCACTTCGGCCAGCGCCTCTACGTCATTCTCGAACGCCGCATCGGCGACCGAGGATTTGCGCGTGTGGGTCGAGGCGCCGCCCAATTCCTCGGCGGTGACGACTTCGTTGGTGACGGTTTTCACCACGTCGGGGCCGGTGACGAACATGTAAGAACTGTCTTTGACCATGAAGATGAAGTCGGTCATCGCTGGCGAATAGACCGCGCCGCCCGCGCAGGGGCCCATGATGACGCTGATCTGCGGGATCACGCCGGAGGCTTCGATGTTGCGCTGGAAAACCTCGGCATAGCCCGCGAGGCTTGCCACGCCTTCTTGGATACGTGCGCCGCCGGAATCGTTAATGCCGATCACAGGCGCGCCGTTCTGCACCGCCATGTCCATAATCTTGCAGATTTTCTGGGCGTGGGTTTCCGAAAGGGAACCGCCGAAGACGGTAAAGTCCTGACTGAAGACATAGACAAGGCGGCCGTTGATCGTGCCCCAGCCGGTGACCACGCCATCGCCTGCGGGCTTTTGATCCTGCATGCCGAAATCGGTGCAGCGGTGGGTGACGAACATGTCAAATTCTTCGAACGAGCCTTCGTCGAGCAGTAGATCGACACGCTCCCGCGCGGTGAGCTTGCCGCGACCGTGCTGCGCATCGATCCGCGCCTGTCCGCCGCCCAAACGCGCATCTTCGCGGCGCCGCTCCAGTTGTTCGAGAATGTCTTTCATGACGCACCCCTATTGTGATTTCGGCCAGTCTATCGGAGGAGCGCAACTGACCAAAGAGCAATTTTGCAAATTTGCAAAATCAATACAGGCGCACCCAAGCAAAATGAAAAGTTGCAAAACAATCTAGTTAACATGGACATTTCCCATGCCCCCGACTACTTGCATTTGCATGAGCGATATCCCCAAAGTCCGGTATCTTGACCGGACGACCCCGCCCCATATATCAACGCTGATCCTGCTGGCCGGGCTTTCGGCCATGGTGATGAACATCTTTCTGCCCAGCCTGCCGAAGATGGCAGAGCATTTTGGCACGGATTACGCGGTGATTCAGCTTTCGGTGCCGCTTTACCTGTTCTTCAGTGGCATACTGCAAATCTTCATTGGGCCGATATCCGACAACCTCGGGCGGCGGCGCGTGATGCTTTGGGGGCTGGGCATCTTTTCCCTGGCCACGGTTGGTTGCTTGCTCGCTCCGAACATCGCCGTGTTCCTCGTCTTTCGGATGGCGCAGGCCGTCATCGCCACGGGCATGGTGCTGAGCCGTGCGGTGATCCGCGACCTTTATACCCAAGACGAATCGGCCTCCATGATCGGCTATGTCACCATGGGCATGGCGCTGGTGCCGATGATCAGCCCGGCCTTGGGCGGCTTGTTGGAGCAGGGGTTTGGCTGGCAGGCCTCCTTTTGGGCAATGCTGATCCTCGGCGGGCTGGTGTTCTGGGTGGCTTGGGCGGATTTGGGCGAAACCGCCCGCGCCAGTGGCAAATCGCTGGGCCAGCAGTTCGGCGAATACCCTGAACTGCTCCGCTCGCCGCGGTTTTGGGGCTATGCGCTTGCGACGGGCTTCTGCTCGGGCGCTTTCTTTGCCTATCTTGGCGGCGCGCCTTTCGTGGGCACCGTGGTTTTCGGGATGGAGCCTGCGGTGCTGGGCCTTTATTTCGGCGCGCCTGCGATCGGTTATTTCATCGGTAACTTCATCACCGCGCGCACCGCGACCCGTTTCGGCGTCAATACGCTGGTGCTCTGGGGCTGCATCTCAAATGCTGTGGGCGGCACGGTGTCGCTGCTGATATTCCTTGCGGGATACGGCTCCCCGCTCAGCTTTTTCGGGCTGATGACGCTGGTGGGGCTGGGCAATGGCCTGTGCATCCCCAACGCCACGGCTGGGATGCTGTCGGTGCGCCCGCATCTGGCGGGCACGGCCTCTGGGCTTGGCGGGGCGATTATGATCGTCGGTGGCGCGGCACTGAGCGCGCTGGCCGGCGCTCTGCTCACGCCAGAGACCGGGGCCTATCCGCTATTGTGGTTGATGCTGCTGACCGCCATCGCCTCGGTCGCCTCCATCTGGGTGGTGATCCGGCGCGAGAAAGCCTTGGGGCTTTAACCTAGCAGTACCCCCGCCTCGGGCTTGCGAGCGGGGGTTTGCAAAGCTACGCTGCCGCGAAATGCAAATTTGCAAAGGTGCGCGGATGGCGATCCAGAAACTCTATGCCGGTGTAAAACTGCGAGAGACCCGCACCCGCGCGGGGCTGACGCAGAAAGACTTCGCCGCCCGGCTTGGCGTCTCCTTGCCCTATCTCAACCAAATGGAAAACAATAACCGACCCGTCAGCACCAATGTGGTGCTGGCGCTGGCGTCGGAGTTCAGGCTCGACGTGACCGAGCTTTCCAGCGGTGATGGAGAGCGATTGGTGAGCGATCTGCGCGAGGCGCTGGCCGATCCGATCTTCGCCGGAAAGACACCCCCGGTGGCCGATCTGCGCCTCACCGCCTCTAACGCGCCGGGGCTGGCCCATGCGTTTCTCGCCCTGCACCAAAGCTACCGGCAGGTGCATGAACGACTGGCCTCGCTGGACGAAGCCTTGGGCCGCGAGGACGCTCGGGCGATGCCCTCCCCTTGGGAGGAGGTGCGGGATTTCTTTCACTATTGCGACAATTACATTGATGCCGTCGACCGCGCGGCAGAGCATTTCGCCACCCGCGAGGGCACCGGTAACGATACGCGGGCGACCGCAGCAACCGCGCTTGAACGCGCTGGCGTGACCGTGATCTTTGAGGATGACGACCGCCTGCGCGCCTATGATCCCGCGCGCAAAACGCTGCATCTGTCGGCCCGTGCAGCCCCTGAGACGCAGACCTTTCAAATGTTGCTCCAAGTGGCGCTGACCCAGCAGGACGCGCTGCTGGAGGCAACGCTTGATCTTGCCCGGTTCCACAGCGCCGCCGCCCGGGATATCGCCAAGATCGGGTTGGCCAATTACTTTGCTGGGGCGGCGCTACTGCCTTATGGGCGATTCCTGCAAAAGGCGCAGGACTGCCGCCATGATCTGGAGGTGCTGGCTGGGCATTTCGGCGCCTCGATTGAGCAGGTGGCGCACAGGCTTTCGACGCTCCAGCGGCCCGGCGCGAAGGGGGTGCCCTTCTTCTTCGTGCGGGTCGATCAGGCGGGCACGATCACAAAGCGCCATTCTGCCACCCGGTTGCAATTCGCGCGTTTTGGCGGGGCCTGTCCGCTTTGGAATGTCCACCGCGCGTTTGAAACGCCGGGAAGATTCTTGCGCCAATTGGCCGAAACGCCGGACGGGGTGCGCTATATCAGTCTGGCGCGGGACATCTCGAAGCCGGCGGGGCGGTTTGGCGCGCCGGTGCGGCGTTATGCGATCTCACTGGGGTGCGAGGTGCGCCATGCGGCGGCACTCGTCTATGCCGATGGGCTGGATGTCACCCGCAGCGATGCCTTTGAACCAATTGGCATTTCGTGCCGCATTTGTGAGCGCCGAGATTGCCACCAACGCTCCGTCCCGCCGCTGGAACGGCAGTTGATCGTCGACCCGCATCTGCGCGATACTCTGCCCTACCGGGTGGAGTGATCAGCGCCGCGCCCGCCGCCAGCCCGCACCGCGGGCTTCTGCTTCGGAGCAGAACCAACGCTCTCCCTTGCGGGTGCTGATGCGGGTGCGGCTATAGAATTCCTGCCCCGGCATATGGTAAATCTTGGTCCCTTTGGCGCTGATATTGCCCTTGATCTGGCAGCTCCCCTCAGGCCTAGCCGGTTCTGAACCGCTGCGGCGGGTCACGCGGTAGCGGGCCGGAGAGACGGTCTTGAACCCATGAATGCCACGCCCTGCGACAAAGGCTGCTTTTTCCTCCAGATCATAGTCCATCGAATATTTGCGATAGGCAAAGGCCAATCCCTCTTGCACAAGCGCCTGCCCCACGTCGACACCGCCGACATGGCAGCGGGCGACGATGCGATCATATCGGTCGCGGTCCAGCGCTTCACAGCGCGCTTCGGCCCCTTGGTATCTGTCGCGCACCTCTCTCGTTGTCCAATCACCGCAGGCCCAAGCCTGCCCGCCATCGGTTTCGCAGGTCTGGCTTGCCTCAAGCGCGTCGATTCCGTGCAAGCGGATGCGCGTGCCGCCAAGATCGAAGGTATCCCCATCAATCACGCGCACCACACCCGACACGGTCTGCGCCCCAGCCGATACTGCTGCGAAACTGAGCGTGAGACTGAGGGCGAAAAGTGAACAAATCTTTAACATGGGGCAGGTATGACGCCCTGCCCCGCCAGCTTCAAGGGAGGAGATTAAGACAGGTTAATGATCAGCGCTGCGCCACCTGCCAATTGGGATGCAGCCAAGGTTCGTCATTCGCCCGAGGCAGCGGATCGCGGCCCAAAAGCAGGTCCGAGACCTTTTCCCCCACCATGATCGAGGGCGCGTTAAGGTTGCCATTGGTGATGCGCGGAAAGATCGAACTGTCGGCCACCCGCAGCCCTTCAACCCCAATCACCCGCGCCTGCGGGTCGACCACGGCGTTCGGATCGTCGGCCGCGCCCATGCGGCAGGTGCCACAGGGATGATAGGCGCTTTCCGCATGTTCGGCGATGAAACTGTCAAGCTCCGCATCCGATTGCAGCGCGTCGCCGGGTTGGATCTCATGTTTGACGAAAGGCTTGAAAGCCTCCTGCGCGAAAATCTCACGCGTGAGGCGGATACAGGTGCGGAACTCCTCCCAATCGTCGGGATGCGACATGTAGTTAAAGCGGATTTTCGGCGCATCTGCCGGGTCGGCTGACCGCAGGGTGATGTCGCCCCGCGACTTAGAGCGCATTGGCCCTGTATGAGCTTGAAACCCGTGCCCCTCCGCTGCCGCCTGCCCGTCGTAACGCACGGCGATGGGCAGGAAATGGTATTGAATATCAGGGTATTCCACGCCGGGCTTCGAGCGGATGAAGGCCGCGGATTCAAACTGATTAGAGGCGCCCATACCGGTCTTGGTAAAGAGCCACTGCGCGCCGATGACAGCCTTCGACAGCAAGTTCCAATGTTTATAGAGCGTGATCGGCTGGCTGGAGGCCATCTGAATATAAAGCTCCAGATGGTCTTGTAGGTTCTGCCCCACGCCGGGGCGGTCTGCGACGACATTGATGCCGTGCTGCGCCAGATGGCCCGCCGGGCCGATCCCCGACAGCATCAGCAGTTTCGGCGAGTTGATCGATGACGCGGCCAGCACTACTTCGCGCTGCGCACGGATGACCTCTGTGCGGTTGCCGCGCTTGACCTCGACCCCCACGGCGCGGCCCTCTTCGATCACCACGCGCTGCGCCAGCGCGCGGATCAGCGTCACATTCCCGGTTTTCTGTGCGGGCCGCAGGTAGGCATTGGCCGCCGACCAGCGGCGCCCGTTCCAGACGGTCTGCTCCATCGGGCCAAAGCCCTCTTGTTTCTCGCCGTTGTAATCCTCGGTCATCTGGTAACCGGCCTGCGAGCCCGCCTGTACGAAAGCGTCGAACAAAGGGTTCGCGCGCGGCCCACGGCTGACATGCAAAGGCCCGTCCTTGCCGCGCCACGCCGCATTGCCGCCATGGCCGTTCTCGTGCCAGGTCTCCATGCGTTTGTAGTAGGGCAGCACGTCAGCATAGCCCCAGCCCTGCGCGCCGCTTTCCTCCCAATGGTCGAAATCCTTAGCATGGCCGCGCACATAGACCATCCCATTGATCGAGGACGACCCGCCGATCACCTTGCCACGCGGGCAGACCAGCTCGCGCCCGTTCAGATGCGGCTCGGGTTCGGATTTATAGCCCCAGTCATAGCGCGGCATGTTCATCGGATAGCTGAGTGCCGCGGGCATCTGAATAAACGGCCCCGCGTCGCTGCCGCCATGTTCAATGACGATCACCTTACGCCCCGCCTCGGCCAGACGGTAGGCCATGGCGCAGCCCGCAGACCCCGCCCCGACGATTACAAATTCAGCTTCCATTCCACTTACCTTCCGCAAATCCGCACGGGTGCGGGGCAGCGCCCGACGGTGTCGGCTTTATGCGCTGCGGCCTAATTTTCCGTTGCTTAGAACGGCGCTTCGACATCGCCCATGCGGACGTAGACCGACTTCAACTGGCTATAATGGTTGATCGCGGCCTTAGAGTTTTCGCGGCCCACGCCGGAGTTCTTCATGCCCCCAAAGGGCGCTTCGACCGGCGCATCGTTATAGGTGTTGATGTAGCAGGTGCCCGCCTCGAACCCGGCGGCCACGCGATGTGCGCGGGTGAGGTTTTGGGTAAAGACACCGGCGGCGAGGCCGAATTCGGTGGCATTGGCACGGGCCATAACCTCAGCCTCATCCTCAAAATCGAGCACGGCCATGACGGGGCCGAAAATCTCTTCGCGGGCGATTACCATGTCGTCTTTGACATCCGCGAAAACGGTGGGCTGCATGTAGAAACCGTCGCGCTCAATCCGTTTGCCGCCATAGACCAGCCGCGCGCCCTCGGCCTCACCCTTCGCCACATAGTCCAGCGCGATCTGCATCTGGCGGTCGCTGACCATGGGGCCAAAGCTGGTGTCGGGGTCCATCGGGTCACCGATCACGGCGTTTTCCAACCGCTCAGACAGCCGCGCAAGAAACGCCTCCTTGATGTCGCGGTGCACAAAGACCCGCGTGCCGTTCGAACAAATCTGGCCGGAGCTATAGAAGTTGCCCAAGATCGCGCCGCTCACGGCATTGTCGATATCGGCATCCTCAAAGACGATCATGGGGGATTTGCCGCCCAACTCCATCGTGACATGTTTGATGCCCTCGGCAGCAGCGGCATAGACCTTGCGGCCCGTCGGGACGGATCCGGTCAGCGATACCTTGTCAACGCGGCTGTCGGTGACCAGCGATTGCCCCACCTCGCCCATGCCCTGCACCACGTTGAACAGGCCCGCAGGCAGCCCGGCCTCAACGAGTATCTCAGCCACTTTCAGCGCACAGAGCGGTGTTGTCTCGGACGGTTTGAAGATCATCGCATTGCCGCAGGCGAGCGCGGGCGCGGCTTTCCAGCAGGCGATCTGCGTGGGGTAGTTCCACGCGCCGATGCCCACGCACAGGCCAAGCGCCTCGCGACGGGTATAGACCCAATCTTCGCCCAGTTGGATATGCTCACCCGTCAGGCTGCCCGCCAGACCGCCGAAATACTCCAGCGCGTCGGCCCCGCTGGTGGCATCGGCGACAGAGGTTTCCTGATAGGGTTTGCCGGTGTCATAGGTCTCCAGCACCGACAGGTCGTGGTTGCGCTCGCGGATCATGTCGGCGGCGCGGCGCAGGATGCGGCCCCGCTCGGTGCCTGTCATCGTGGCCCATGCGGCCTGCGCCTTGCGGGCCGAGGTGATGGCTTGTTCAACGATCGCAGGCGTGGCGGCATAGAGCGTGGCGATCGTCTCGCCCGTGGCGGGATAGATCACCGGGATCGGCGTGCCGTTCGTGTCTTCGACATAGGCGCCGTCGATGAAATGGCTGGCTGTGGGTTGGGGATCATAAGACATCAAAGATACTTTCTTGCCTGAGGCGCGGAGTGTTCGAGGTGGCGGAGCGCGGCAATGCCGCCATTCTCCGCAGTGTTCAGCGGCCCGCTTTCAGCAGCAGGTCGAGGGTATAGAGCGCGCGGGTCATGGCTTCGGCAGCGCTGACATCGTCCGACAGCGCGGCGCGCAGATAGAGCCCATCAATCAGCGCCGCTAATGTGTCGGCGTCGCCTTCGGGTTGGGGGCTGATCGGGCGCAGCGCATGGGTGAGGTTCGAGCGCAGACGGCTTTGATAAGCCGTCAGCAGCCGCCGCGTTTCGGGATTGGTGCGGGCATGGGCATAAAGCGTCATCCACGCGCTGATCGTGCCAGGATGAAAGCCGGTGTCGTCGAAACTGGCGACAATGATCGCCGCCGCCCGGTCGTGGGGCGTGCGTGCCGTGGCCAGCCGTTCGCGCACCCCTGCCGCATATTCCGACAGGATATGCCGCATCGCCGCGAGGAAAATCTGATTCTTGCCGCCGAAATAGTGATGCGCCAGCGCGCTCGACATGCCTGCCCGCTTGGCGATCTGGCTCACCGTCACATCCAGCGACTGAGCTTCGCCGATCTCGGCGATGGTGGCTTTGACCAGCGCAGAGCGGCGAATGGGTTCCATTCCGACTTTGGGCATTGGATTCGGGTCCTTGGGGCAGTGTTGACCGCCTCAGGATAGGGGAATCTTTATTGACTCGTCAATCAAGTACCGCCCGGCGGGGTGGTACGTCAGAATTTCGTGGCGTGGGAGGGCGGCGTGACCTGCCGTTTCAGCATCGCTTCGCGCCATGTGATAAAGGTGACCGAGCCCAAAATCACGGCGCCGCCCAGCACCACCCAGATGTCCACCGGCTCGGCAAAGACCACCACGCCGAGGATCGTGGCCCAGACCAGTTGCAGGAATGTCACCGGCTGCGTCACCGTCACCGGGGCGGAGGCGAATGCCAACGTCATGGTGAAATGCCCCGCCGTGGCGAAAAAGGCGACGCCCGCGAGGATCAGCAGCTCCTGCGCGGTGGGGGTGATCCAGACGGTAAAGGCAAACGGCGCCAGCCCGATGGTGACGAAGATCGACAGCATGGTCACGATCATCACCGGGCGTGCCTCATCCGCCAGCACTTTGGCCAAGAGGTAGGAGCCCGCAAACACCACCGCCGCCAGCAGCATCGCCAGATGCCCGGTCGAGACTTCGCGGAAACCCGGCCGCAGGATGATCGCCGCCCCCGCCAGCCCCAGACAGACCGCCACGATGCGCCGCGCCGCGAGCTTTTCGCCCAGAAAAAGCGCAGCGCCGACAGTGACATAGATCGGCGCAAGGTAGTTCATCGCCGTGACCTCGGCAATCGGCAGGCGGGTCATGGCGTAGAACCACAAGATCACCCCGCCCGCGTGGAAAAAACCACGCGTCCCGAACAGCCCCCACTGCCGTTTGCTGACCGGTGTCGCCAACAACGACCGCAGCATCGGCAAGATGAACACCAGCCCCATGGCGTATCGCAGAAATGCGGCCTCTGCCGAGGGCAGGCGCGGCCCCATGTATTTGACCAGCGCAGTCACGCCGATGAAACACGCCCCGGTCACCAGCATCCAAAAGC